>Ga0099825_1007762_pt1 | contig 12957 bp, 8 predicted proteins | sample SiratroredBW_FD_76838 | JGI IMG/M metagenome (GOLD analysis project Ga0099825, IMG submission 76838) | Root nodule microbial communities of legume samples collected from California, USA - Siratro red BW | ecosystem: Host-associated > Plants > Roots > Nodule | place: USA: California | collected...
CTTTTACCCTCTTACACCTCACTTTGAGGACATTTATTGAGATTTTTACTTCTTCCTTCTTCTTTTCAACTTTCCAATTTTTAGCATACCAAAATCAATTAGAATGACAAGATGATATATATATATATATATATATTAAATGGCAAATTTAGATGAGAAAAGGAAAAAACAAATATAATATAACATGTCCAAATTTTAACTTGAAAAGATTTTTCAAATTTTTAAATTTCACACTCATGAAAGTATCTCAATAAAATTAAATTTTATTATTATTTTAAAAACTTTAGTAATAACATAGAACAAAAGCTAAGGTATGCCACGGTTGGAGCACGTGGCACGGTTCTAGCGTCTCGTTTGGCAGTCTCGAAATTACAAGAAATCTGTGTTTTTTACAGTGTCACAATCATGTCAATGGCTGCCACTCTCACCATTGTAAGAAATCCCATTTTCCTCACTCCCCATTACCATTTCAACAGCCACTTCACCGCACCCTCTTCCTTACGTCTCCTCAGTTTCGCAAAGGTAACATCACATCACATTTCACAACTTCTTCTATTGTTTTTTTCAGCACATGTGCATGTCGAAAGCGTAGCGTGTGTTGTTGTATCAGAACACCCTTTTATTTACTTATGATTGGATTGCATGTTAGATGGAAGGAAGTGAGATCAGTGAAGTGGGGGAGGATGTGAGAGCGGAAAGGAAAATTTTTGTTGCTGGAGCCTCTGGTAGCACTGGGAAAAGAATCGTTGAGCAGTTATTGGCAAAGGGGTTTTCTGTTAAGGCTGGGGTTCGAGATTTGGACAAGGCCAGGTCCACCTTTTCCTCTGCCAACCCCTCTCTTCAATTTGTAAGTTTTTCCTCCATCTTATTGCTGCATTAAGCCAATCTGCCCCACTTTGTTCGTGTAGAGAAATGCTAGGAACACTCTATTTTAGATACACACTTTCTAATTGGTTGTGATTTATTGAAAATCACAAAATTTGATGGACCTCACAACTTCTTTAACTACTCTCTTTCTTGATTTGTTGTTTTCAATGAATTTTGACCAGTCAGAAAGAGTTTACTAGAGAGTATGTTAGTAGCATTCCTTTTAAGTGTATATGAGTGTGTTGGTGTGTATGTGATGCAGGTAAAAGCTGATGTCACTGAGGGGGCTGATAAGCTAGCTGAAGCCATTGGTGATGATTCAGAGGCTGTCGTATGTGCCACAGGCTTTCGGCCAGGGTGGGATTTGCTTGCTCCATGGAAGGTTTGTCAATTTTTTGTTAATGTGTTGTGGTATAGTAGGATGTTTAAATGTACAATTATAATCATTTTGTTTTGTTAGTATGACTCACTTTTCATATCAGTCCTTGGTTTGGTTTAGAAGAAATATAGTTTGCAGGAACTCAGGCTGACTGTTGTGCTCGACATATTCAGTGATTCAGAATCTACCATGGTAGAAGTTATTTAATAGTTTTTGATAGTAGGACAGGTTGCGTATGTTTTTAGAGAGTGTCATTGTTTATTTAAACTTTAAGCAGTTGATTCCCCTGGCTTTTTGAATATGAAACTGTGGAAGTAATCTAACCTGGATCTTTGTTTCTTCGATGTCCTTATTCTGCACTTTGGTTCATGTTGTACCTCTTGTTTAGTAACTGACATCGTTAAGGATTTTGATGCAGAGCTATTAGAATATTTTCGTCTGCTTAAATTTTCAAACTTGTGTGTTGCTTATGTGCTTTCATTTGTGGAATGTTTAAGACTTTCACCTAGGAAGGGATGGCATGGTTATATCCCTAATTTGAAATGTTATTCGTCCTCTAAAGAAGACATTAGAAACTAATTACATTACGAAGAAAATCACCAACAATGGAAAAAATTATTGCAGGGTGAGTGGATTATTCAGTCTCTTGGTATCATTCAGTGCTTCTTATAATAAATTGCTGTGCAGGTTGACAATTTTGGTACTGTAAACCTTGTTGAAGCATGCAGGAAGCGTAATGTCAACAGATTCATTCTTATCAGTTCCATTTTAGTTAATGGAGCATCTATGGGACAGCTACTCAATCCAGCTTACATCTTTCTTAATGTTTTTGGGCTCACCTTAGTAGCAAAATTACAGGCAGAGAATTATATCAGGAAATCTGGCATAAACTACACAATTATAAGACCGGGCGGGTTGAGAAATGATCCTCCAACTGGAAATGTTGTTATGGAGCCAGAGGTTGCACCTACATTTCTGACTTTCTGTTACATTTCCTCAGTAGAATCTTAAGTTTATATTTTGTGGAACAATTGTTGAATTATGTCAAATCCTTGTGTACCAGGACACCCTTTATGAAGGTTCCATATCCAGAGATCAAGTTGCAGAAGTAGCTGTGGAGGCATTGGCTTATCCTGAGGCATCTTATAAAGTTGTGGAAATTGTGTCTCGCCCAGATGCTCCTAAGCGTTCATACCATGACCTTTTTGGTTCCATAAGTCAGCGATGATTCCTGAGTTTATAACTTGATTGCAGATTAAGGAATTTGTTTCTCTGTTATTTTGCTCTGTGGTGGTCAATGTGTATCTTAACTGTGTTCCATTTCTGTTACTTCATTCAATTGGTATGGTAGAGTAATACTGTAAATATTTCAGTATATCTTTTATTTTATTATCTCCTACTCTCCCCCATTAAAGGTGAGTAGACAATTCACCTTGAGCACTACTGAAGATAAGGCTACTTTTGTTTAGCTAATTTAATTAAGACATGTTTGGAGCATGCGCTTAATAAGCTCTCATAAAACAAGAGTTAAGTTACTCATAAGCTTAACTGAAAGCTTATTGAAATTAGTTCAAAAGAGCTTATTTTGATAAGGTTATTCATTAAGTTTATTAAAATCAGAGCTTATAAGTCAAATATTCATGAGTTGAAATATGCCCCTTCAATTGTCTCCTTAATTTTTCAGTTGAAGTCTCTATTAGAAACATTCAAGTTTGCAGAAAATACTCTTCAGGATTGTGGTTAGCTAGTTAAAGCTGAACCTGAAAAAGACACGGAGAATCTTTACTGGAGGCTTTCCTTCTCGTTGAAGCTGCCATCTGGGAAGCCTACTACATGGACACAGCAGGATCTCTGCTCTTTTCTCTTAATTTGTTTTGAAGTTCATTGTAGGAATTCTATAGAAAGAGTGATCTGATATATCTACAGGAGATTAGATTCTTTGCTTCTACACTAGTTTATTATAGTACCTTAAAAAATCCCACCAAATAGATTCTTAATGCTTACTCTGTCATCCTTAATCTTTTTCTTTTAGATTTCCTCCTGAAATCCATCTCTATTTGTTCCAAACCAACAATTTACATATATACATAGTAATTGACCGATGCAATTGCTTTTGCTTTCTTTCGCACAAACTTGATCTGTTCTACCCAGTAGGAATAGTGATAGCAAAAAATGCCAAAATGAAGATGGACTCCTGGACCCCTTTAGCTACTTTGATAAACATTTATGTTTCATTTTCACTGGATAGCTTTTCGTTGGGCACATTTTTTCTTAACTTGAGTGCTTGCTCTGATGCACGGATATTTTAAATTTGACGAACTACTTGTATCATGCAAATACAAAATTCTTATCTGCATTCCATGACTGTCTATATCAGAACATGAATATTTTAACCTCCTCATAACTTGAATCATAACACATTTATTTAAATTTGGCTACGTAATGTGTCTTTAATAAATTTCAAAGGAGATTAATTACTAGCAATGATACCATAAAATATGAATATAAACTATATTGCGAGAATAAAGAAATGAAACAGAACAATATGAAAGTTAGCTTCCCTGAGAGGTTCAGTGCCCGTGTCTCGTGTTTAAGATATTTGCTGTATTACAAGTAAAGGAAACATTACATAGATGGTTGTTAAATGTTGTGAAAGCACCAATTTCTCTGAGCATTACATTACATGGACGAATTCCAGATCCCAAATCTGTTTCAAAAAACATCAACCCACAGAAAATAAAGAATTAAATCATGTAATTGTATATTCTCTGAGCAAATGGGCATCATATTAGTCTTCTCAGGTGAACCTAGCAACCACAAAAGCAAAGACTACAAAAACAGCTTGGGCAGAAATATGCACTCCTGCGCTTTCCATTGGTGCAGGTGGAATTGCAGCAACATCTTCTACCACATTCTCAGCCACACAACAGTGAGCAAAAACCAACACAGCCATAATGTAGAAAGTGCGAACTACAACAGTGTTGCAGCTCTCCATTTTTCTACCACCCATCACTTGATGAATAACTACTAATGATGAAAATAGTGGAACACCACAAGGCATTTTATAGTTAGGATTAGAGACAAGGGAGCAATTTTGAGGTGTAATATGTAGCTGAAACAGTAAACACAATGATCTGAGAGAGTGGGATGTTAATGATGATGTTTTGTCTCCCTCACCTTAAACAATTAGGGTGTATGCATTATATAACGGTGCTGAGTTAGAAGTATGTAATAAGCTTTTGAAGCGTAAACATTAAGCATGCAAAGAGTTATAATTAAACCAGAGGATTATCAATAGCTAAACAAAAAGAAAGGCAAAAAAGTTATGACAGAGCAAAGCTACTACACATAGCTTGTGGTGACAGTGTCCGTTTTGTGAGGGCCACTTTAGCTGGCTTAACATGTTCAATTTTTAACTTATAAGGATAAAAACTTGTTATTTTTCATTTTTATTTATTTATTTATTTTGATACATATATTAAAACATAAATTGTATCTAAGTCTTGATCTTTTAGAATTCGGTTCTTTCTGTAAGTTATTTTCACAGTATTGTTATAGTTAAATGGCTACAAACTGTTTTCTATTTTGAGATTAATTTCAGTCACTATAAACTATTCCTAGAAATCCAAGTAAAAATTATTGAATGTTAAGTATATAACTTGAAAAAAATCCCATGAAGAGTTGGTCAAACTTTAAATTGAGAACCCATCAAAAAATTGAATTCCGTTGTTCAAATTTTGGTATCGTCAGATAAGTTGTCATAATATGCTGTGGAATCCAAATTATTTCAGGACTTTTCTTTTACTGAAAAAATTTCTAAAATGTTAAATAATGAAACTTATCCGTAAGTAAACAAAAGTGACTCCGTGGCCCAATGGATAAGGCGCTGGTCTACGGAACCAGAGATTCTGGGTTCGATCCCCAGCGGAGTCGTTTAAATATATTCTTTTTCATATTTTACGTTTTATAAAAATAAATTAAATATTTTAAAATTCCCTTCAGTAGGTATAGGTCAGGATGGCCGAGTGGTCTAAGGCGTCAGACTCAAGTTCTGATCTTCGAAAGAGGGCGTGGGTTCAAATCTCACTTCTAACAAGTACTTTTACAAATTTTTTTATTTTTATGTCAAAATGAATATATAAGTATGGCTAATAAACATCTAATAAACATTAAAACATTGATCTATCGTCAAACAATATTTTAAAGTTAATAAAATAGTATACTATAGTATTCAAAAATTAACAATCCACAAACAATAATTAATAAACTTTACGAAAATTATAATACCTTAGAATCACTAATAAAGTATTTCAAACAAAAATATTTTATTGCGTCATTGTAACTAGTAATCCAATTAAAAGCATTGACAAACTAATGATTTTTTTTTTAAGAGAGGATATATGAGTTTCTTTTAAGATAAGAAACTAAAAATATAATTTATTAAAAAAATACACATGCCACATTGGAAGTTTTTTGACTTACAATTCATTAAACAATTATATTAAATGGTGGAGATTAAGGATGACAAATTTAATGTTTAACACTTTTTTAGAGAAATAAAAGTATAATTTGAAAAAAATATATTAAAGAATAATAAGATATTTAAACAAATTAAAATATATGTCCAATGATAATATGTTACTTTTTTATGAGTATCTTTGCTACAAATGTGTTATGAGTTTAAACGTGTAATAAGATTTTGAAGAGTATTATATCAGTTCAAAATTTGATAAAATTTGATGTAGAAAATAAAACATTATAATGATTATGAATGTTTATCAATATTACATCTGTTAGCAAGAAGAGGTTTAGAAAATGCAGAAAAAGACATATTTTATTAATCATGGTTAATAATTGATGTATTAGGTCTTCTTTCTAAAAAAGAATATTAGGTAAACTGAGATATATATGGTTGTCTAATACAAGTAATGTAATATATGTTATTTTACATCTATTTGTCTTTTAGTGTGACCAGTACTTTTTTTATTTTCATGGATAATAAATAATTATTTCATAAATTTGTAATGACTTCATCGATGATTTTTAATCTAGTCTAAAAATTATGAGGTACATGAGAGACATTTAAAAATTTGTGTTCTAAATGATCAAAGAAAGAAAATTATATGAAAAATTATCAAAGTGTGAGTTGTAGGTGAAACAAACTCAATTTTTAGGACATGTGATATTGGTGTGACATTATTGTTAACCCTTCAAAAGTTGAAGTTGTGTAAGGTTTAGGGTTTAAGGTTTAAATCCTAAAAATATTATACTACATAGTTTTTTTAAGATTAATAGAGTATTATAGAAAGTTTATTGAAGAATTTTTAGTTTACATTAAAAATATAGAGACACTAATTGTATGAGAAAAGTTTGAAGTTTTTAGTGATCATAAATACTTGAAGTACTTTTTTTTTTTTTTTATCAAAAACAAGTAAACATGAAATGACATAGATGGATGAAATTTATTAAGAATTACGACTTTGAGTTGCAATATCATCTTGGAAAGGAAACCATTGTGGTAAATGCTCGAAGTAAAAAATCTCTACATGCATCTATGATGATGGTAAAAGAATTTTATTTGGATAGGAGATATTAATAAACAAGGTATTACCATAATTAATTGGTTTAGGATTTGTTGTTCTAAATTGGATGGTGGGCTGTAAGTTCTTAATTTTAGGTTGAAAATAAAGCATATCTGCTTAGGAATGCTTGGGATTTTACATACGGTAGTTTGCCTTTGACTACTTTGATGAAGGCTAGGTTTTGTAAGTGTAAGTATAAAAAAATCATACTTTTCATTCTTCTTCCTTATGGTTGGGTATCAAGGATTACTCTGATACTGTCTTGGAAGATACTTTTTGGACTGCTGGAAAGGGTGACAATATTAATTTTGGAATGACTTGTTGTGTTCGTCTAGGTTTATCTCTTCGATTGGTTTCTTATTTGGATAGAGTTAACCTTACTACTAAGGTTCAACATGCTTGGAATGGTAGCTCTTGGACATTGTCTTCATCCTTGTACAACTTGTTTGAGCTTCACAGTTTACATAACATTTCTATCTCTAATTCTTTGGATATTCCTAAATGGAAGTTAAAGAACTCTGGGGTGATGAGTCATACGGTGGCTAAATGTTTTCTCTCAACTCTTATTAGTGCTTGTGATTGGGGGGATTTTGTTTAGTCTTCAGCCATTCTGCGAACCAAGTGCTCTGTCCTTTGGAAGGTTTTACACAATAGGATTTTTATTGACAAAGATGTTCAGAAGAGGAGTGTTCCTTGTGTAATAAACATGAAGAATCTATCTTTCATTTGTTTTTTTAAATGTCCTACTGCTTTGTGCATTTGGAAATGACTTCAACAAATCTTTACTGTTTTAATGATTTCTCTACCATGTTCTTAATTTATCTCTTTAAGTATCCACGGAGCCCTTTGGTTAAGTATATTAGTCTTGCTGTTGTTTCTTTTTTTTTTTCTTATGGATGATTTGGTGGATGAGGAATCATGCTAGAATTCAATAACCTATCAACATTGATTCGACCATTCATTCCATTAAAGGATACATTAGACTATCAGGTAATGCCTCTACCAAATCCATGTGTAATATATGACTAACTTTTCTATCCTACAATTTTTTGACATTAATACTTGGCTTGAGAAAGTTTCCTCCTTTATACAAGTTATCTAGAGGTTTTTTGGATGTGGTGTGGATGAAAATGAATATTAATTGATGGTGTTGTGAGGCTATCATGGGATGGTTGCATGTGGTGGTATGTTCAAAAGTGGCAGAGGTAGAATATTGGGAGTTTCTCCTCGTTCTTGGGGATTTAAAACTTCTTATATGTTGAGGTCATGAAAGTTATTCTTGAGATTGAGCATTCATGTACTATTGGTTTTAGAAGGCTTTAACTTGAATATGATTCTTCTTTGGTTTGTAAAATCTTTCCCTTTTCTCTGGTGGTTCCTTGGGCTCTTAGAGATAGATGGAAAATTATTTGAGGACTTATGATGAGATGAATTTCAAAGTTTCTCATATCTATAGGGAAGAGAATTATTGGGCTAAGATTTTAGTCAATTTGGGGATTGAAAATAAGCTTGATTTTAAATGGAATTCTACCATGCCTCTTATTACTAGTTTGGATTCTCTTTTTCATAATAGGTTTCAATTCGCTATGTTTACGTTTGTTTAGTTGAAAGTTTGTTTGTTCTTCTTTACATGGGTTTGGTGTAGCCCCATGGTCTTATATATTGCTTTTTTTTTCTTTTATCTGATTTGGTTCATATGATGGTAAATGATTGGTGAATTATGGGGTATCATTCTAATTGAGATGTCAAGATTCATAATGATGTCTAACATGAGTTTTTTTAATTAAAAAAAAGAATTATATTTAATAGAATCGTTTAGAGACTTGAACTTAGCTATGAAACTAAAACTCAATTTAGAATATTAAAAATCTCAGGTGAATTTTTGGAACTAACAAAATAAGCTCAAGAAAGGTATTAAATGTTTCAAGAAAAGTTAGCAACAATGATAAAAGGAAAGAAATCTGATTTCCACAAGGATTTTAATGGAATCATCAAATTTAGAGATAAAATTTGCCTACTTGCAAAATAATATGAGAAAACTAATATTGGAGAAAGCTCCTTAGAGTATCTTAAGCATTCATATAAGTATCACAAAGATGTATTATGACTTGAAGATATTTTGGTGGTATGGAATGAAGAAAGTAGTAATGAAGTTTTTTACAAATTGTTTAGTGTGTTATAGAACAAAAATAGAACATACAAATACTTATCGTGAGCTAAGACTTTTATATGTTTCAGAATGGAAATGGAACAAATATTTATATGACAAGCTTAGAAAGGATTGTGTTTGGTCATAATGTAATATGGATAATTGTAGATAGATTAACAAAATTTGTTCACTTTCTACCTTTTAATATCAAATTTTCTTTAAAAAAATTACCTCACATGCACATAAGAGAAATTATTAGATTATATGATAAATTTCAAATAAAGATACTCGTTTCACCATCAAGATTTTAAAATAATTTATAAACAACTTTAAAAACAAAACTCAAACTTAGTTAAGTTTATCACTCTCAAACTAATATACAATTTAAAAGAACTATCTAATCTTTTAAAGACTGGTTAAGAGTTTGTTTCTTAACAAAATCTATTAATTAGAATAAATTATTCCATATAGATAAAATTTACTTATAATACTAATTTCTATTCTTATAAAAAAAATATAGAATTCCATTGTGTTAAGCTGAGAATTGAAATTTCTTAATTTTAGATCTAAAATTATTTAGAATTTACGCTTTAGAGTTTATATTCTAGTAAACATATAAGATTTGCAAACATATAAGATTAAGATATTGAGATCTTATATAAAATTAAATAACATAAATATATATGTTTTTGTTATATATTTTAAATAATTATAAAGATATAAAATATTATATATTCACTTACACATGTATATAAAAATGTTGTTAATATTTGTTATAAGAAATCTTTACACATAAAAGGTACTCTAATTTTTAATTAGATAATAAAACCTTTTCGATATTTTGAATACTACTAATTTCAACCATGAATAATTTTAATTACTTATATATTTTCATTTTTATTTTTTCAATCTTCGGAAGCAATAATAACAATAAAGAGCAAAAGTTTGAACTAACAAGGTTTTCCATAACTTGAAGATATTTTATTAAATAAAAGTACATTAGAGATATTTTTTGTTATATTTATTTATGATTTCCATGACAAACAAAACTACAAATGCAACTATCTGACAAGATTTATGAGGAACGAGGAATCACGAGTAACATGGCACTGCGTGTGTTAGTGTGAATTAAAGAAGGAAAGAAACAACATAGTTTAGGTTTTGTCTTCTTCATAGACGTATGTTAGAGTTCAGAGTTCACGTTTGAGCATTGTACTTTGAGCTTTCAAACCAACCATTAAATTTTCACTTTATAATAATTTACAATTTGTTTTCATCTGATTTGTTTTGTGATTGTGAATTTCCAAAACCAATCTAATAATATATAAGATAAGACTAAAGAAATCTAATGTATTCATTCTAGATTGTATAGTTAATATTATTTGTGTGCAGTTAAATTATACAATTATAATAAGATAAAGGCCGAGTCAATCTACCTTACTGGCATGTTATATTAACATTACTTTAAGTATAATTAAATTATAAAATTGTAAGAATATAAAGTTTCACAATATTTATTTTAAAACTTGTTTGTGATTTCAATGGATATGTTATTATATGGCATCCAAATATTTGTCTGATAACTTTCACTTTTCTAGAAAAAATACATCTATTCAATAATAAAAATCTCAATATATAAAAAAAACAATTAACTATGAAAAGTGTATTTTATCTTTTACTTTAGGAAGAAATGTTTCAAATTATTTTAATTATGCGAATTAATCTGACATAATTGTTAAAACATCTTAATACATTTGTAAAGAATAAAACATATTTTTTTATTTTTCTAAATTTTTTCAAGTTTTATTTTGGTCCTTTTATTTTTTTTATTTTTTTCTAATTTGAAATGCACCATATTTATGTCCAAAAATATAATAGTGTTTATTAGAAAAAAAAGATTTTTTTTTTCAAAACTCTAGTCTTATAACCATAAAATTGTTCCCTTTTAGCAAGTTTTTAGCTTTTGGACCTCCGAAATAAAAAATTACACACTTAAAGGTTTTCTATAAAAAAAAAACATAAAAACTTAATAATAACAATTAAAGAAGTGAGAAGTTAATTTGAAATGAAAAAGATAATTATAAGTAAATTTTATACTTTAATTATTATTAATAAAATAATAAATTAAACCTTAGAAAAATACTAAATAAACATATTATTGAATTTTTGTTAATCTGAGTTTACATAAGAGATACTTAACGTATAATATATTTAACATCTCGATAATGAGTCAAGATTGACATAAGTAATAAGAGTCTGTGTTTATTAATAATAATCCAAAATTTAAATATTAATAATATAATTTTATTTATAAAATAAATTATGTTATGAAAAAAAATTAATCTGTCAAAGTTTTAGGTTTGTAACTTTTGTATAGAGACTTTCCTACTTCTTTATCTCTCTTCTTTGTTCTCTTTCTCCAACTTCTTTTTTAAGTTTTTGATTTTATATTTCATTTATTTTAGGGTTTGAGGAATAGTTCCCATCTCATTAGATTTTCAAATAGAAAACATTTTTACTAGTTTAAATTTTCAAATAAAGTATATTTTTGTTAATCTAAAGACTTTTTGTTTTCTTATCATTAATTTTGGTTAGATCAGTTGATAAAAGTTGACAAAAAAAATCCCTTCTACTTAGAAAAAAATCAGATTTTATAAAATAAAATATCAAACGTTTCTATTAAAACGATACAACTAAAATTTTGGATTATTTAATCAAAATAGATGGAAAAATATGTAATTATTAATTTTTGATCCACCGATATTTAAATAAAATGACAATAGTTTTGAAATAAAGAATAAGAAGAATAATAGTTATAATTGTAGTTTTAAATTTTTAATATATTCGGTTTTTCTTTATAATTATAAAATAATAAAAAATCACACACTGTTAAATTATACTTACATTCACTTTAGTTCCAGGGTAGTTATTTTTTTTCCTTGTATTTTTATGTTTTGTTTGATAAAGGATAAATAAATAGAAGAAAAGAAAAAGAATAACTTAAGAAATAAGTGAAAAGAAAAGTTATTTAATTAAAAGTAAATGAATGGAAAATATAATTTTATTTTTTATTATTTTTAATAAATAAAATAATAGAAATGAGTCTCATTTATTTCATATTTAAATTTTTCAAATTTAGAAAAAGATAACCCTAAATATAGTTTTAAAAAATAAGTTTTTAAAAACTATTTTAGCTCTTTAAATTTAGTCGGCTATTTTAGGTGTCACTGGTGTATTCATTTTGGAGGACAGAGAGACTCATGTTAGTGGTAGGATAAAGGACACAAATTCAAGAAAAATAAAAAAAGATATCCGTATATTTGACTAAACCTTATTTTGTGGGTTGAAAGTGGCTTGTGCTGTGGTTCCTACTTGCAGAGTTCAACACAGACATGGCTTCCCACGGCGAACATCACCACCACCACCACCACCACCACCATGATCACGATCACGATCATGATGGTGGAGAGGGAGAGAGTAAGTCATGGGTAGGCAAGGATGGGAAGGTGTACCACAGCCACGATGGTCTGGCGCCGCATTCTCACGAACCCATCTACTCTCCCGGCTTCTTCAACAGAAGAGCCCCTCCTCTTAACAGGAATTTCAACGAAAGAGCCTTCACTGTCGGAATTGGTGGACCTGTCGGCACCGGGTGGGTCCCACTTCACCCTCTTTCTCTGTGATTGCAAACCTTCAAAAGTTAAGCCCTTTTCACTTTCATGGCAATGCAGGAAAACAGCTCTCATGTTGGCCCTTTGCGAGTTCCTTCGGGATAACTACAGTCTCGCTGCTGTGAGTTTTTCCGCCTTCAGTTCTTCCAATTTTGTTCTTCATTTTGACAAAAAAAAAAAAAAAAAAAAAAAAAAAAAAAAAATTTTTTTAAATTTTTTATTTAACATATACTTTAATTGTGAAATAAATTAAAAAAAATATAAAAAATTTTTAAATAAAAAAGAAAAAAAACAAAAAAAAAAAAAAAA
>Ga0099825_1007763_pt1 | contig 12957 bp, 8 predicted proteins | sample SiratroredBW_FD_76838 | JGI IMG/M metagenome (GOLD analysis project Ga0099825, IMG submission 76838) | Root nodule microbial communities of legume samples collected from California, USA - Siratro red BW | ecosystem: Host-associated > Plants > Roots > Nodule | place: USA: California | collected...
TTTATTAAACTGTTTATAAAAAATTTCTTAAATTTTTTAATATTTTCAAAAAAACAATATTTATAAAAAAATATATATATATTTTTATATATATATATATATATATATATATATATATATATATATATATATATATAAATAGATAGATATATAGATATAAAAGGAGAAAAGGGAGGCTATATCAGAAATGATCACAGATGACAAATCGGACACACATGTAGACGGCGATTTACAGCTTAGCTCTCTGTGCTCTGCAAAAAAAAACTGATTTTCTCTCTCTCAGTATTCAAAGTATGTCATGTCCCATGTCATGTGTGTGCATTTCATCTTCTACACCAAATTGCAACACCTTGCACTTCATAGTAATAAATTACACTTGGCAATTTTTGAAATCTTACTTAATACTATAGTTGGGTCTTAGCTTCACTCTATCTCTGTCTCCATTCCTCAAACCAACAAATTCCACCTCTTCTCTTCTCCAAAACCATTTTTCCACTCTTTCCATTTTCTGTGAGGTCTGAAAACCTTTCATCTTTTGGGTTGTCCAAAGGTGCCTATTTCCATGTTTTCTTTTCATTCTTGTGAATTCTGCTACCACCCAAATGTAAAAGAAGATTGCAGCAAAATAAAAAAGAAACCTTAATATCAAAGCTTTGAGCTTTTTCTAACTTGTGTGAACTGTAGTAAGAGGGTCAAAATCTGTCATCCTTTATGCCTTTTAGTTCTTGAAAACAATAGTTTGAGCATAATACTTTTTTTTTTTTCTTTTGGTTAATGCTTGATTGTGAGGATATTGTTTTATTTTGTTAGGTCTTGATTTTGAATTTCTTTACTGTTATTTTCATACTGATGACTTCTTACTGCTAAGGAACTGCTTTGAGGTTCAACTATGTCAGTTTTTATTGAAACTTTTCAGGTTCTGATGGTAACGATATCATGACAAGCATAAACAGCAAAATCGTTTTTGTTGTTGTTTTATTTTGTTATTTTATGCTGGATGTTCATTGTCCTGAGGATTGACATAGTAAATACGAGCATGATACAATAATGGAGAAAAAGAAAGTTTTGGATCTCTCTTATTGTTTTCTACTCGGATCCTCAATGATATTTTTTGTATTCCTAAGCAATCAAATGGTAGTTGGTAGTGATTACTTATCTGTATGTCTCACAGCATGCATTTTTTCTTCTTTAGAGTCTCTGCATTATTGATATTATTATTACTACTATTTCCAACTTTTAAAGATGATTCCTCTGGCACTGTGCAGAGTAAAAATTGATACTGAGCTTTCAATGACCCGCAGAACTTGAAGACCTCTCTACCTTTAGTCATTTCAATAGTGATTCAAACTTTTGATATATGAAGGACATGCCACTATTTCTGTAGTGGAATCTTTTGCTGGAGTTTCTCTAGAGGATCATCGGAAACAAAGCCAATTACTTAAAGCCAAATGTTTTGACTTGTAAAGGGAGATTTGAAGGCTTCACAGCACAGCTAGTGTCTGTAACTGTTCTCTTGTAATGGATTGTCTCATAGGCCTTTGTGTGCAGTGCTTTTAACCCTGTAGAATTTCTGAAACCTGAGATGCATAGTACTTGGTAAATTTGGGGATGCAGCATCTTGCTTTCTGAGCCAAAAGGTATCTGATTCTTTTCAGATTTGATTCTATTTCGGTAACATTGTTTTGATAAAAAAAAGCTTATTTGCCATTCTGTAGCACTGAAGGTTTCTGGTTAAAAGAGTTTTGTCAGTAGTGTTCTGTCACTGCTTAGAGACATGTTGCATTTTGGTTATATATGATAATTCTAGTGGAGTTTGAAAACGAGAGAGAAAACTAGTTATCTTGAACTTGCTCCTGTGTTTCTTCCCCTTGTTGTTTAGAATGTTGGAACATCTGGGTGTGAAGGTTATTGAGTGACATCTATTGAGCAAGACAGTTTTTGTGAGATTGCTGGTACTGATGAGTCGAGAACAGCAGAAGCGAGGGAAGCAAGAAGTATGTTCTGATGATGCTGAAAAGGTCATTGTTGCCGTTAAGGCATCAAAGGAAATTCCAAAGACTGCTCTTGTTTGGTCCCTAACTCATGTTGTGCAACCTGGCGATTGCATTACACTGCTAGTGGTTGTACCTTCACAGAGTTCGGGTAATCCAATTTTTGCCTTAATTTTTTTATCTATGTGCTCTTTTGTTAGACATTAGTAATTGCTTTGTGGTCATTATGGTGCCTATTTTTACAGGCAAGTAATATATTAGTTGGGTCCTCTGAGATGTGTGATTCCCTTTTTTTTATATGGTTTGTTTTGTTTTGGATATGAATTATGAACAAATGGATAGCAGGTTGAGATGTGTAATATATCCCCTTGTGTGATAACTTTGTTCACTTTTTGCTTGTGGTGGACGACTATAGTTATGTACTACTGCTGTGTGTCTCTCTTATTTCAGCTTAAATTCTTGATGCATGCAAGAACATTTACTCTGTTATTATTGTTTTTTATTGGTCATTTGAACCTTCAGTCTTCCTTTATTCCGTGAACCAAACTATTGTATTACACATATGTAGGTAGAAGATTATGGGGTTTTCCAAGATTTGCCGGTGATTGTGCGAGTGGTCATAAGAAATCTTCTTCAGGATCATCAAGTTCGGAACAGAAGTGTGATATCACTGACTCTTGCTCTCAGATGATCCTTCAGCTCCATGATGTCTATGATCCTAACAAGGTTAGTGGCCTTGATGTAAGAATGTCTCATAATGAATGTTGCGTCTATATGCCAACCTAACAGTTATTTGACAGATAAATGTGAAGATCAAAATTGTTTCTGGATCACCCTGTGGAGCAGTGGCTGCGGAAGCCAAGAAAGCCCAAGCCAATTGGGTAGTTTTAGACAAGTAATTTTCTATCATATTCTCCCCCACCTAAAGGCATGCTAGTCTAATATGAAACAAACTTGATGAACTCTTAATATCTGGTTTCACAATTTTTTTGATGTGATTATAATTCAGTATGAATTGTTGGTATTTCGATTTTGTTCTTTGAACAGACAGCTCAAACATGAGGAAAAACAATGTATGGAAGAGCTGCAGTGCAACATTGTGGTTATGAAGCGTTCGCAACCTAAGGTACTCCGCTTGAATTTGGTTGGAACAAAAAAGAAGGATCTTGAAGAATTATGTTCACTACCTTCTGAACAAGATCAGATGCTTGGAAAGAAAACTAAGAACAAGAATGATTCTTTAAATTCCTTAAAAGGTCCAGTTGTCACTCCATCCAGCAGCCCCGAGCTAGGGACACCGTTCACTGCAACTGAAGCTGGTACTTCATCGGTTTCAAGCTCTGATCAAGGAACTTCACCATTTTTCATCTCTGAGATAAACAATGAGTGCAAAAAAGAGGAAACTATCAAAGAAAATGCAGAACTTGATGATTCTATATCAGACACAGACAGTGAAAACTTGTCTACTTCTTCAGCAAGCTTGAGATTCCAGCCATGGATCACTGATTTACTTCTGCATCAACAACCATCTCAACCTAAGGAAGAAAGAACGGAGAGATGTCATAATAGGATTCAATTGTCTACTACTAGAGCTTTACTAGAAAAGTTCTCGAGACTTGATAGAGAAGCTGAAATTGAAATCTCAACCTATAAGACTGACTTAGATTTCAGTGGGAATGTACGAGAAGCAATAGCATTATCTAGAAACACTCCACCTGGTCCACCTCCCTTGTGTTCAATCTGTCAACACAAAGCTCCTGTTTTTGGAAAACCTCCCAGATGGTTCAGCTATGCTGAATTGGAGCTTGCCACTGGTGGATTTTCGCAAGCCAATTTTTTGGCAGAAGGAGGATTTGGATCTGTTCACAGAGGGGTTCTACCAGATGGACAAGTTGTTGCTGTGAAGCAACATAAATTGGCCAGTTCTCAGGGTGATCATGAATTCTGCTCAGAGGTAGAAGTCCTGAGCTGTGCTCAGCACCGAAATGTTGTTATGTTGATTGGTTTCTGTATAGAGGATAAGAGAAGGCTATTGGTTTATGAGTACATATGCAATGGATCATTGGATTCTCATTTATATGGTAATTTCTTTTTCTTTAAGATCAAGTTATGTTGTGGCAAGGTCATGTTTTTGAATTGGCTTGAACTTCTTTAACATATATATTCATGTTGTATGTGAAAGGTCCAGGTCCTAGTTACTTGAAAAGTTATGCATAATCTAATATATGGGGATTTGGTTTGACGTGGTAGATTCATTTTTGTAAAGCTAATGAGATCCAAGACTTTATACTACTAGATAAAACTTGATTTTATACATATTTCAACTAGCATGCATTTATGCTTTTGAGATGATTCTGAAGAGTTTCCATATGCCTGCCAAAGCATTGGTTGGAGTAGGACTTATCTTGTTCTTAGTAATGCAGAATATGTAAATATTTTGTGTTATTTTCACATTAAATACAATGACTACAATCATGTAGTATAGGTTTCATTTCACTGATAATGGCTTGATTTGTTAACTGGACATTACTTGGAACTCTATCAGGGAGGCAAAGAAAACCATTAGAATGGTCTGCCCGGCAAAAAATTGCTGTTGGAGCTGCCCGAGGGTTACGATATCTTCATGAAGTGTGCAGAGTGGGATGCATTATCCACCGTGACATGCGGCCAAACAACATTCTTATCACTCATGATTTTGAACCACTGGTATGGGTTGTGTGTCACCTGCTTTGTGCTATGCAGTCAGCAGTTTTTATAGTTTACATATGAAAGGCACCACTGCTTCATATCTTTTTTCAAAAAGTTTTCAGTTAATTAAGTTGTGTTAAATTCTTCAAGGTTGGTGATTTTGGACTGGCGAGGTGGCAGCCTGATGGTGACACAGGAGTGGAAACTAGAGTAATCGGAACATTTGGGTATGCAGAATATTAATCCTTATTTAGTTTCATTGTCTTGTTAGTCTGCAGAACATCAATGATTCAACTAAGCATTGATGGTGCTGTGTATGTAGGTATTTGGCTCCTGAATATGCTCAAAGCGGCCAAATTACTGAAAAGGCTGATGTTTATTCATTTGGGGTGGTATTAGTGGAACTTGTTACAGGGCGAAAGGCTGTGGATCTCACTAGGCCAAAGGGACAGCAGTGTCTTACTGAGTGGGTAAGTCAAATGATATCATATCTAATTTTTACTATGATTTTGATTGTGGCAATGACATCTTTTATGTGAGCATTCGATATTCAAACAGGCACGACCACTGTTAGAAGAATATGCCATTGAGGAACTGATTGATCCAAGGTTGGGAAGTCACTATTCGGAGAATGAGGTCTATTGCATGCTGCATGCTGCTTCATTGTGCATAAGGAGAGATCCTTATTCTAGACCACGCATGTCACAGGTAAGGAAAATTGTGAGAACCAAGAATAGCAATGACTTCCAATATGCTAAACACTAACTTTAAGCATTGATGTTACCCCACTTTTGGTTTCCCCCACCTTATCTTGATGGCAATCTTGTCTTGTTTCTTCAAGGTTCTGCGAATACTGGATGGTGACACGGTTATGGACCCAAATTATGTTTCAACTCCCAGTTATGATGTGGGAAACCAGGGTGGCTGATTTTGCTTTTTGGCCAGAAGGGTAAAGCAAAGACAGCTCCTTTACAACGGCGGTCCCCTGTTGTAAGAGTCTCTAGAAGCTTTCCGTGGGAAGCTGAGCCTTGCCTATTGAGAAAGCAACAAGTCTGTCTAAGTGGACAGACAACATGTGAAGAGACTACACTTAAAACAGTTCATGAGGAAGATTACTGTCTTGCTATCCTAAGCCTTAGTATTTTGCAATTTGTAGGTAGTTATGGTTCTATTTCTCTGCAATTTAAACTAATCTTGCATATGTATATAGTAGTAGTAGTGTTAAAGTAGGTTAAGTAATATAGAAGCTTTTGAAATTCTTCTATGAAAATTTAGTCCTGTGGCTAAATGACTTTTGATCATCAGACTATGCTCATTAAATGGATAAAAAAAAAAGCCTTTTTGTATGGTTGGTTCAAATCTCTCCCCAATGCATGTGTTTTCACAAGCTTTGTTTTTGAGAAAGAAACAAACTTGGGCTGGGACTGAGGCAACAGAAAATGGTAGATTGGTGTCATTGTATGAAGCATGTGAAAGAAGAAAACCCTGGTTGGCTGATGATGACAGAAGGGTGATCAAGTGGCATGTCAAATGTTTGTTTCTGGGTTATGTTTTGGCTTCTTGTTACAAAGGATTAAAACGCGTTATCCTCGGCAACCTGTCCATGGATCTTAGAATGCAGAGGTATCTGTTCATTATGGTACCATTATTGCTTAGTCTTTTTTTGTTTTTGGTAAATCTATTAGGTTTAACATTTATGTTTTCTTTTTCTTTTGTTTTATACAACCTAAAAAGTTTAGATTTACAGAAACTATTTTCTCTCATATTGAACCTAAAGACCATCAAATCTCAAGCATATAAAAGGGCAGATTCAATCATACATAAAATTTTCAGTAATCGGAATGAATAGATTAAATTATATGAAAATTTGATGAGAATTATAATGATTGGATTAAAATTTGGTTAGAATTCTTAACTATAATATGAGAAAAATTTAAAAGTGTGAATATAACAATTGTATAATCATAAAATATATACAGTATATTTTTATATGGGATAATTTTTGTTATAAGTATTTAAATTTTTCTTTTGCAAAAAAATATTTAATTATTTTGTATCAACAAAAAGGGATTGAAACTGAAATACTAGTTTAGTTTGAATATTAAATTAAAATAAAATAAAAGCAGGATTTGATCTGTGATATTTGGGTGTGGTGACTGCTCCACTTCCTGCTTGCACAGTGGCACGGTGCGTTTGGAGTGAAAGCAGTCGTTTCGTCTTCTTCCTTCGCGACGTTAGGGTTTTGGGGTAGCCGTTTACAAGACCGAATTTTTCGCGTACCCCACGATACAACAAAATGTCGGGATTCTTCTATTAACTCCTCTCGCCAACCCGCGAAATACGAGTCGTTCCATCGTATAAGAGCCACACCAACCTACGCTTTGCATGCGTTTGATTTACCATTTGATATGGACGCCGAAGCTGACTCAACTCAAAACCCTACTATGAGGTCAAACTTCTGCGCTTCACTTTCAATTTTTCGTTTGTTTTATTTTCATCCTGATTGATCACCGTTTTGCCATTGATCGGAAAAAAATCGAACGTTTTCATCAAACAAACTAGGAGGATCATAGAATCTAATTCGAAACTATTTAGTTTTTGAATTGGCTATTACTGCATTTTGTTCTCTGCTTCACTTTAGAAGATTCATTTCTGTGAGAGAATATTCTATCCAGTTTTCAATCGCTTTGTGGGGGCTAACAAGTATCTGAGATATATATAATTGCCTGAATTTGCTATTTACAAGTGAATGATGGAATGTTCCATGCTTCTGAGTAGAATAATATATATTGAATCAGTGCACTCGATTTTGTTATTTTTTTATTCCTTTGCGTATAACTGTTTCTTTGCGTAGTTTCGTTTGAAGAATAGCTGATTTCTTCCTACAGGCACAAATGCTCTGCATGCTATAAGCAATTCAAGAAGAAAGAGCATCTAATTGAGCACATGAAAATCTCAAACCATTCCGTCCATCAGCCTGCATGTGGGGTCTGTCAAAAGCATTGCAAATCTTTCGAGTCTCTGAGGGAACATCTTACTGGTTGGTCATTTGTGCGTTCAATCTGTGTTGTCGACACTCTATTGATTCCATGTGTTATGCCCGTTGTTTATATTTTCTTGTTGTTCTTTTTTTAATTGTGTTTTAGGTCCTTTGCCAAAAGGAGTTTGTTCAAAGATTTTCTCTCTGCGGGGCTGTCAACTTTGCTTGGTACTATTTGATAGTCCCGGGTCTGTCATTGCTCACAGAGAAACATGTCGCTTATCTGGCCCTACTCGTCTAGTAAGTTGATAATTGACAACCTTATAAAAATAATAGCTTTCGTATGCGTACTGTTCACCCTAAGTAATCAAAGAAACCTGCTTGCATGTGTTTCTTGTATGTTCTTTTATTTTCTATTAGGATTAGGAAGTTTATGTTGTGTGTTGAACTGTTGCAGGGAACAAGAGAACTGCCCTTTATTGATTCCCAATTTGACTGTCAAGATTCTGATGAAAACCATGCCGGCCAGGGCCCCGTAGGAGCAGTTGCAATGGACTGTGAAATGGTTGGTGGTGGAAGTGATGGTTCTCTGGAACTTTGTGCAAGAGTATGTTTGGTTGATGAAGATGAGAACATAATCTTTCATACATATGTACAACCTCAATTACCTGTTACTAATTACAGGTACTTTGAATTTGTTTCATTGTTTTCTTTTCTTTTACAGATTACTTGTTTTAGGTTTGATAGGGAGAAGGAAATGAAAAGGAGGGGGATAGGATAGAAATATCAATGTTTCACTATTTTTCTGTCAGCAGAAATTGGGACGAGGGAAGTCTTTCCTTTGGGACCCTCCTCTCAAATTGGCACGAAATAGAGGGAGAGATGATGTCTATTTTTCATTTTTTTTAGTTTCTTAAAAAATTAACTAATATTTTATAACAAATAATTATAAATAATAAATAATTTAATGTTGAAAATAATAGAGAAAATTATTCTTTTTTTGGATTAAATTAGTACAAGGATATTTCGTACAATTTATTTACTTTCCATTATCTCTTTCACTCATCCAAACTGCATATTTTTTAGACTGCATTTATCTTTATTTCTATCCTTCTTATTTATTTCTTCACTTCTGTTCCCAAAAGAGCATTATTCTCAGAGAAACGTGAGAAGGGAAAAGAGTGTTGGGGTTGATTTTGTTTTCATATTTTCAGGTATGATATAACTGGATTGACAGAAGAACATCTCAGAAATGCCATGCCCCTTTATAAAGTTCGAGAAAAGGTATTGCAAGTGCTATACAATGGAGAATCCATTGGCAAAGTTAGACTTAATGGTGGAAAGGCCAGGCTTCTTGTGGGGCATGACTTAGCGCACGATTTAGATTGCTTGAAAATGAATTATCCTGATCATATGCTAAGGTACATTCTTCTTGAGTAACTTAAATTTTGCTAAATTCTGCTTGACAGAATTATTCTTGACAACACTGTCTTGCACTAATTTTTTTTATCACCGCTTTAAGGATTTATCATGATGATGAACTAAACAGTTGTTAGAAATCCCTGAATTTCTTATGTTTTTCTCCTTTTTATTATCTTCATACCTAAGGTATTATCCTAATCAAGTTTCCAGACTTTAAAGATCTATACTATTGTAATTAATATTAGCACTCATCTTTTGCCTATGCTTTTATGTTGCATTGAAGAGACACTGCTATGTACCGTCCTTTGATGAAGACAAACTTGGTCAGCCATTCGCTCAAGTATCTCACCCGAACATATCTTGGGCAAGTTAATTTTTAACTCAATCTTTTTCTCTGTTTGAAATTTATTCTTCCAATTTGAAGTTTTCCTTTTATTTTAAAAATCAAATTTTATTTTACAGTTATGATATCCAATCCGGCACTCATGATCCGTATGAAGATTGTATTTCTGTCATGAGACTATACAAGAGAATACGAGCTCAAATTCATCCAGAGGAAGACCATGGAACATCGACTCCGATTAACAAGATTGTTGGCGTGCCTGATAGCTGGAGATCCAGGGAACTTGACAACCTCACTCCAGATCAGCTCTATGCCATGTCGAAATCGGATTACAAGTGTTGGTGCTTGGATTTGAGGCCTAGATTGGCCACCTGAATATTTGATCATTGCCTTCGTCTACAGCATCATATCATAATGCATATTTCTTCATACACTATGGGAATGGGGTGGCAAAATGTTTTGCAGTGATATTTTGGGTGCATATCTTTCTAACTCATCGCGTGGTCCTCGGATCAAGAAAACTATTGAGAAAAGGTAGGTCCTTGATTATGATGCTTTTGTAAATATTTATAACGGTCTGTTCAAACCTAGTAAAGGGTACCTTTTTTAGAATGAAGACTTGTCTACTCATCGTAATAAAGGCTACTGACACAGACATAAATGGATGTAAGGCTTGTTCAAGATCCAATTTCAACGGAGCCACTTAGATCTAAGCTGTTGATTGCTACAAAAGAGAGTTTTCATTTTCAAATATAAACATGTTTAATTATTATCTAATTTTTCTTTAAATAACTTGATATTAATTACCATGGGAAAGCTTCATTCCTGATTATGGAGCTGAAAAATGTTTTATTCTTCTCTATTCCCTTAGTATGAGAACTTTGAACTTCAAAAACAGGGCTTCCTTTTAATTAGGTATTATCAACTTGCTATTATCAAACTGTTATCTTTGTTAATTGCTACATAAATCTTTCCAACAGTCTAGTTGATTTACTTTGAGAGTAATTTTACTATATATTTAAAATATACTATAAATTATAAATTGTAATTACTTGTTTATTATGTAATTTATAGGTTAAAATGGGCATTGTTTACTATTATTTGTAGATTAATATTATAAGCTGCTTTTAATCTTGAACGGAAATTATATATATTTTTTTGTAATTAACTCTTTTAATATCAATAACATTTAGGAATTAGAATATATTCCATCCCATTATTTTTTACTCAAAATTTCTTTTAATGAAAAATAATACTATACATCATAAATTAAGATATGCAACAGAATAAGGAAAATCATATTCGTACCAGACATTGTAGGTATCCCATCTTATTATATATCATTACCAAGCTTTAAAAGGCTTGAAAGAGAGAAAAATATGCAAATGTGAGCATTGGTTAAGGTCATTCATCACATTGGCACACATGCTCACTGAAAAGGTTTCAATCTATTTCGTTGAATATAAGAAATGTTTAGTAAAGGATCTATTACTATATTCAAGCTGAAGAAAGTATTAAAATCATTCCTTCTATGACTATTTCATCAAACTCACTAACAGAATAGTGCATTTAATGAAAAAAGATTTAAAGACAATCTTAATTACTGATTATCCCCCAAAACTGTAGTTTACAAAAAGAAAGTCTCAAATTTGATTACTGTTTCCAACTGGTCAACTGGGCAAGTGAAACGCACAGAAAAAAGGAGAAAGAAAAGTGAATATTTTATCATAGCTCATCTTGCCGACATGTCAATTGGTTCTGTTTCTGTTTCAATTTTGGAGAACCAAACTAACCCTCTTTGCACACAGAAGCAAGAACTAGATATCACAGAAAAAAAGGGATAAAATTTATAATTCAATTCAATTAAACTTAAGCAATGAATTTCACTTCATCTATAGCACCCAACAACATCTTTAGCTTCACAAAATCCAAACTTCCCATTCAAAATGGACAACAGAAAAAAAAAAAAAAAACATAAAACTGAAAGAGAAAGAAACCTAAAATTATTTACTGAATTCACCAAATAAAAAATTCAGAGAAGAGAAAAACACGATTGGAATCAAGAAAGAGGAGCACCGGGATGAGGAGGAGGAGGAACGAAGCGAGAAGTGGCCTCTTCTTCATCGTAGAACAAATCATCGGTTCTTCTGAAGGCGGCGTGCGCCACCACCAAGACGGCTCCGATAAGGAGCGCCACCAGGATGTTGGGGATGGCACCGGTGAGGAGGAGGAGCGCGATGGTCAACACCGCCATGACTATGAGCACGACACGGTCGCTGATCATCCGGCCAAAGAGGAAGAGCGGCTCATCGCGGAGGAAGTAGAGGAAGAGCCACGCCGCCATGAGCACCATGAACACGATCAGCGATATCGGATGCCAGAGGAGACTGAGGAAGAGCACGATGAGCACCACGATGGCGTAGTTCATCTGGAAGTAGGCGACGTTCTCCCTCACGCGCCGCAAGGCGTCGGAGAAACCGCCGGGAAGGGCAAAGGAGTGGAGGTTGAACATGATCTTCCATGGGCGGCGCGTGGCGAGCCCCTCCTTCACACGCTGCTTGGCGCGTGAGATGAACTCGAGATTGGTGGAAGGTGAAGAAGACGTTGGGATTGTGCCGTAGTTGGTCATCCTTGCTCAACACTTCTTTCTTTCCTTTTCCTTCCTTTGGTTTTGACGAACAAAGATAAACACTCTAACCATCGTTAATAAAGACACCAAATTTTATTTATTTATTATAATAATAATAATAATTATTATTATTATTATAAAATTGCATTATTTTAATTGTAACGTGCCTGAGGGTTTGTCTTCTTTCCTAGGGCACCTTCTCACACACATGATTCAAAATTAAATATTTTTTTCTTATTTTCAACTTTTGAATGTACAGTCTATTTTGAACTAATAATTTTGTATAATCTGAAAAAACCTAGAGTTGAAACATGCATATATTAGAGATAGTCAACAAAAAGGAGCTATTTGTTTTTTCTTTAGTAATTTTTCCTTTTTATAACTTTTTTTATAAAAAAAAAGGAAAAAAAAGATAATTAAATTATATCATTTATATAACTAATGAATGAATTTTTTTACCTGAAATTGTCCAGACTATTTTTGATAAGATATTGCTTTGTGTAGAATTTATTATATGATTCTGTTTAAGAGCAGTTCTATTTAGTACAAAATGTTACACAAATTCATTAATGGTAATTTGTTAGTTGGTTAACAAGTTAAATAATGATAATAAAAAATAAAGTAAGTAATGAGATATAAATAAAGCCAGATCATTAGTGGGTTAGACTTCATGCAAAGTAGTTTGATTTTAAAATAATGATTATGAAACAACTATATATATTTTGTTGAATTTAATATAAATCAATCATTAAAGAAGTAATAATAACTTTAACTATTCATTCTAAAAACACATGTTCTAGTTTTGGATGAAGGACTAAAACTATATATATATATATATATATATATATATATATATATATATATATATATATATATATATATATATATAAAAAAAATAATAAAA
>Ga0099825_1007764_pt1 | contig 12957 bp, 8 predicted proteins | sample SiratroredBW_FD_76838 | JGI IMG/M metagenome (GOLD analysis project Ga0099825, IMG submission 76838) | Root nodule microbial communities of legume samples collected from California, USA - Siratro red BW | ecosystem: Host-associated > Plants > Roots > Nodule | place: USA: California | collected...
AAATATATATATATGTATATATATATATATATATATATATATATATATATATATATATATATATATATATATATATATATATATATATTGAGATAAGTAATATTTTTCACAAAAATAAAATTTTTGAAATTAATTTTTTAATATAAACAATTTTCTTCAATTTTAAAGCATTTATATTTTGTGAGATTTATATTTTAATTTTTATTTTAAATAATCTTCAACTTAAATTGTTTTTTTATCTCGGCTTCTTATGGATCATGCTGCCTTTTGGACCACCCACGGGCTTTAATTGTTTACCAGATATAATAGTGAGTTTATTTTTTATTTTTTAATATTTATCATATGTTTTTAACTTCTCTTGCTTAAATTGCGGATATTGGGTTTATAGACCATCCTCTTATACAATCCTAGGATGCCTAACGATGGCTTGTGGATGGAACTTTTATTTTCATGGATTTTTCTGATGTTAAGAGTTATGACAACTGTTATTTCTTGTGAAAATATTCACTCATGATAAAAAAGTTAAACACTAATACTTCAGTGCGTAAATCATTTTCCATAATAATTATATATATATATATATATATATATATATATATATATATATATATATATATATATATGTGAGAGAGAGAGCACAATAGAAGTAGACCATGAATAGATAATATATGATTGTAGATTGGCATCTGTACTAAATTTACCGCCGTTTGAAATAAAATATGGACAAGTTCTTCCTACATCCTAATAAGATTCTTCTTACATCCTAATAAAAAAATTCATTCCGCAATTATCCTTATATGAGAACCGGATGGCACCTCCATCCAGTTGTTATTTGAAAAAAATTGACAATCGGATGACACTCCCATCCGGTTGTTATTTTCTTTTCAAATGACAACCGGATGAACAGGCCATCCGGTTGTCATTTGAACAAAAATAACAACCGGATGACCTGCTCATCCGGTTGTCAATTTTTTTCAAATGACAACCAGATGGAGATGTCATCCGGTTCTCATATAAGGATAATTGCGAAATGAATTTTTTTATTAGGATGCAGGAAGAATCTTATTAGGGTGTAAGAAGAACTCGTCTAAAATATGTTGCTAGTGCCGAGAAACTTGTCTTTCCAAATAATAATTTCTTTTAATTTATTCATTTAAAATTGAAATAAAGCTTAAAATTTATTCAAAAAAAAGGCTACAAGAGGAATTGATTTTCTGATAAATATTTTATTTATCTACTGAAAAACACTGATTCTGTTATTGGAACTACATATTATACAATGTGAGACCAAATTATCAGTGTAAGTTCAATAGAGAATGTTGGTATTACGCTACCGAATAATTTATAATTTTCTTCACATTAATTGTATTTAGAAATGCAATTATACCAATAAAACATACTTGCTGCACTGTATACTTTTAGAATATACAAAATAACAATTATCTGATTATCTTTCAGCCACTGGATATATAAAATTCAAATTTTATATAAATTTATTAGATAAATATGTATTTTATATACAGCGAATGTCAAAATTGCAGAAATACGGGTATTTCAATAATTTTGAAATGGCTGCGGGAAACAAAAATAACTAAACCAAAACCGTTAAGCCACAACGCCGCGGAATTTCAGCTGGTGTAGGAAATGGTACCTTACAGGAAAAGTGATTGCATATATATATTTCAGGATACTGTTTGCATCTAAATTAGAAAGCTGATCGGAATAAAAAATGATCCAGCCTACCCAACTAATGGCTTTCTTACTGTTATCAGTACAAAAGAATTGATGTCGCTGAAGCCAATTCTGCTCTTTCTATTTTCTCTCTTCGGTTTTCAGATGTAAGAATTCATTTGAATCATGACTCCCTTTACCAGGTAATCTGCAATGCTTCTGAGTTCCGACCATTGCACAGGTTACGCTACGTGCACGTGGAATGCTCAGGAACAGCCTGAAAAGAACCCTGATCTTCCTAAGAGCAATAGACAGATAGGCACAACAGATGGAATATCATCTGTGCAGAGAGAGAGGGAATAACGTCAAGAGGACGACGAAGGAAAATAAGAACAAGCTTGACCAGGAAAGGATTAAGTGCGTGTTCAGACCTCCGGAACACGAATTCAAACACAGCCTAGGTCGAACAGCCTCTTAATATTAAGTTGAATCGAACAAGTTTGACTTGAAAAAGGTGCGCTTTGGCAGGTCAGTTGCAAAATTGACGTTTAAGTTTAACATATGCCAACATTACCACCAATCAGGATTTACAACATCATGAGACCATGACATGCAAATTTAAATGTTTATCAGGATCAAGGTTCAACATGCTTTTGGTTTTCTACAAAGAAAAAGTTAATGGAAGTTGTGAAATGTCTATAATCTTCCTCAGGAATCAGGGTCAAAAAAATAAACGCATCACCATGCAACAATTTGGTGCTAAGTGTGATACTACTTAAAAGTTTAAAGCATTTCTAGGCATTCAATTTCAGAACAGTGAATGACAGATATAGATGCCACTTTTTTTCAGAATGCAAAATTGCTGACATGAATGCCTAGTTTAAAGTTAATCGAAGTTGTGAATTTCTACCATCTTCCTCAGGAATCGGGGTCAAAAAAATTAAACGCATCACTGCATGCAACAATTTGTTGATAAGTGTGAAACTACTTTAAAGTTTAAGGCATTTCTAGGCATTCAATTTGTGAGCTGTGAAATGACATGTGTATGCCATTTTTGTTCACGATGCAAGATTTCAAACAGGAATACCTGTTTGATTTATAACGAAGTTCAATTACCTTCACCAAAGTGGTTCCTCCATTACTGTGTAAAGCATTAACAAAGCGTGCATCCTACGGATTTTTTAGGTTTGGCGAGCCAATGATATTCATAGGTGTCTTTGCCTGATTACCCTTTGCACTACCAGAAGCCTGGCCAGCAGAGCCCTTAGCATGTGCCGCCTCAGTAGCTGTCATTGACTTCTTTATCTGCAAAACCATGACAAATGAAATCATAATAATCACCATCATCACATTAACAATAGTAACAAAAATAGGTCAAGAAAATAAGTAACATATAGGAATAGTAAGGGTATTGCAAAAAGTCTATCAACACGTCTTCATGCTGGCAGGAATATGCAATCACAAGAAAACTAACATATAACATAACGGCCAGAATAAGAAGAGGAAGAAAAGAGACCAAAACTTACAGCCGATAGACGCTCCTTGTGAATATCACTTGTAATCTACAAAATCATCACAAATTACAAGCCAATAATATGAAATTCAAAAGAGTGCAAACCAATTAATGAAAAACATAAAGATGCAACAAAGATTCAGATCATTCTTACCTGTCGTCTGTAGCTTTTAATCTCATCACCGCCAAATCCAGGAAGTGTCATGTTCCAATTTTTCTCTGTATAATATGTCAAATATCGTTAGATGTGAAATCTGCTGACAATTAAATCTGAGAATAGAATTTTTAGTAACTAACCAAGATGGAGAAGTATGTCCTTCGCCTCCAAAGTTGTCGATTTCCTATGCTTGGCCAATGAACAACCAGACCTGATTATCTATTTAAAGAATAGATAAAAGAATGAACATTACTGAAACGATCCAAAGAGTAGAAAAGTAGGATAAGAAAATTATCTAAAAGAAGACCAAGAGCAATTGAGAACATAATTCATTTCTAAAGAAATTAATCATCATCAATAAATAAAGAGGAAATCATAAAACAACTCATTGCAAATTACTTTCGGAAATTATCAAAAAGCAATGAGTGAAAAACAAACAATTATAATCATTGTTCACAAGTAAGCATCTTCTAAGAACATGTCTTTTCGTATTTTGATTTATTTTCAAAAAACAATTCCTTAAAAGCCTTGGTTTTATATACAAACACAACACACAGAGGGAAGGAATTCTCTTACACTAGGTTAACATTCGTGTAATTCTGAAGAATTAAAACATCTGACCGTAGATTTAAATTAACCTAATGACTCAAAATAATGTTACTTTGCTCAAAAGGAAAAATGGTGAGTCCTGACATTAATAAGGAGAGAGACAGAATAATTTTATGAACTAGCAAAAGTGAACAATTCCATCACAGACTAAAATGTAAATACTCACAGACTCAAGAAAATTTTCTGCGATATCCACAAGAATATCTGCAACTTCAGGATCCAACTTCTCCAATGGATCTACCTGCCAATAAAGCATAAATATAAATATAGGGAAAACAACCAACATACTTTGGGAAAAATAGGGCTGGTACAAGCTTTCCGAATCACTAAAGTTATGAACTTTGAAATGCCTCAAGCCATATTCCATCTAATGACCAACGTCAAATTGTAAATTCATGTTGTAAAAATGAAAGTAGAGCTGTATTTTTGCAGAAGAAAGTGCTTAAGGTATCATCTATTGAGAAACAGAGGGCAATGGCAACTGCAAGCAGTTGAGTAGTTCTGGGTAAAAATTTATGATAACCATAAGCTACAATCAATAGAGAATCAATAAATAGAACACACCTATATACTGGCATTTTTTTCAGCTGAATTTCAGTAAACTAATTGGTTTTTTGCTTTGAAAGCTCTCTTAGTCTCAGGAAGTTACAAAAAGAAATAATTTTCTCAAATAAGCAACTCTAATCACACACTAGGTTAGGACAGTGACTTCAAAAGAATTGACCTGCATATAAGTTCCTAAATTCAGGCTACGTTTGGTTTTTAGTTTGGAGTGCACCATGCTCAAAAGTACGTCAGAACATTAAAATTTTGCCGAAAAACTTGGGTGCTCCATGCTCAAAAGTACATCTGATCATAATTTCATCCGGAAACTCAGCTTTTCAGAAGCAAGAAATAACTCTAAAATGAAAAGGAGAGAAAAAGAGGAGTCTCTTCAGTCTGCCATGGGAAAACTCCCACTTACCAAACCAAAAAAGGGCCACTCTGACATACCAACACAAACCAGACCAGAAATATCAGGTCAGAAGCTTTGAAGGCAGAAGCAAAGATGGCTAAGAAACGCAGGAGATGATCCATAGAGCAGAATTCAGACAGAAGCTTTGAACTCCGCTCTACAAAGTTCAAACATGGAGGAGATGACAGTGTATATGTGAATGGGAAGGCGAAAGAGATTCGGATTAAAAAGCTTATGCTTATTTTAATTAGCAAATCCTATCTGCTTAAATAAGTGATTACTTTAAAAATCACTTATTTGAATACACTTATTTAAAGTTTAAACAAACTAACCCAATATGGGTGAGAATTTATGGATTTTTCCAACATGGATCTCAAAACCAGACCATGAGCCAGCTACAACAAATGTAATTGGGAACGATTGCATTGCAGATCCTATGACATAAGGAGTAAGACCAGTGATTTCATTCCATTCTTACAGTTGCAATCCTAGCTACGGTGCAGCACAGGAGGGAGGTAATGGAAATAGAACAATCATGAGATCCTATGAGTATAATGGCCACACTAACACTGATAAAAACAATCAATTACACTAAATTTCCAAGTAAACTTTAGTAGCACATCACACAAGTTATTTTTAAACTTCAAAAACCAAAAAGGTGATTAGCATGACCTTTATTTGGACTGGTCAAAACAAATAGTACATGAAGATAACATATAAAAAAAATAGTTTGTTACTCTTAATTCTAGGAAGGAGATAAACATTGAACTAAAACCGTGTGTTTTTTAGACAGCACAGATGCTTTATTTATATTGAGAAAAAGGAATCAATACAATAAATATAGAAGGTTTGATATCCTCTGATAACAAACATATGATACAGGATTAAATAAAAGCATTCTATAATTTATATATTTTTAAATATATATCATCGGTTCCTTAATTCCATAATTATAACACTCTCTCTAAAGCTGGAGTGTACAAGTTGTAAGAGCCAAGCTTGTTGCAAACATAATCGGTCATTGGTCCTCTTGGAGACTTGGTGAATATGTATTGATTGTTCACCAGAGTTGACAAATCTAGTTGTGATGTCTCTAGATTCCAGTTTTTTGCTCATGAAACGACAATCCACCTCAATATGTTTTGTCGTCTCATGAAAGACAGGATTATAGGCAATGTGTAATGTTGCCTAGTTGCCACATATAAAGTGCACGTGGGAACTTTATTCAAATTTGAGCTCTTTTGAGTGAGATGTGAATAGTGGATTTAATAACACTATAGAGTTGCATCAAGTTTATCCATTGTTCTTGATTTTCTCTAGGAATGGATTCAACAATGGTAGTGAGATAGAATATATAGCCAAACCCACTTATCCATAACATGATTTCGCAAGCCCAAGTGGAATAGTTAGACTCGTCTATCTTCTCAATACAACAATCTGGTTGGAAAATAAGGGAGAATTTGTTCTAGAGGTTGAATGTGGAAGACATTCTTTTTTTTTTTTGGAAAGCTGGAAAAAATAACCTAAATAAAGAGTAAAGTATATCAAACCACTAAACTTTGATGGAGCCACCACCATGGTGGTAAGAGCGCACAAGAGGTGGCCTAGGCAAAGGTTGGTCAAAGAAAACAGAGGTTCCTAGAAATTTCGTCGGAAAACTCACTAGAGGTCGCGCAATGAACACAAACCTGGGAGAAAGGTTTGAAAAAAATATATATATATCCTCGAGAGACAGCGAGTCTAACGAGCCAATACAATTTTGAAAAAAAACAAAATTCTAGATACCATGTTAAACTCTTAAGAAAGAGAGAAACATTAAGCTAAAACTGTGTTTCTAACCCAGCACGAGTGCTTTTGTTTATATTGAGAAAAAGGAATTAATACAACAAATAGAGGAAATTTGATATCCTCTAATAACAAAGATATGATGCAGGAATAAATAAAAATATTTCTAATAATAAATTTATAATCTACATATCCTTAATTATATAGGATGAGTTCTTTGTTTCTATCATTATAACAGCTACTAAGAATAATATACAACATGCGAACCTAAATTACTAACTAAAGTGTTACCTTGCATAGCTTCTTTTAGACATTAAAACATTATTATAGCCTCGATTCCGAGTTCCAAGACCTAATACAACTTCTATGACATACCACAAAACATAAAACTAGCCCAAGTTATCTTAAGAGCTTTAAGAATTTGTAAGCCACCATCCAATTCGTTAAACATCTAATATGGGACCTGGAGAATACTATTACAAGACTTTACCTGATTGACCAGCTCATGGATACTTCTTTTGCTGAGAATACTATTACAAGACTCCTCAGTATCTGCATTTGTCAATCTACTTTGACTCCCTGGTTGAACTGCACTGGTTTGTGCCGCCATAAGAGATGAAGGCTTCTGATTTCCTGGTCCCTGTAACCTCGTAACCTGCTGCTGGTGAGGCACGTGATGAGGTGCCCTGGATGGCTGAACTTGTTGCCCGAAATGCTCTTGCGATTGATTAGACAAAGGTGGTTGTTGTTGCTGTTGCTGCGAAGATATCGGTGTGGATTGCTGCTGTGGAGGAATATGTGACCTCTGCTGCATTGATGGTGGGTTCAGTTGCTGCCTATAAGCCGTGGATGGCAAAGGAGGCTTCCCTATTGGTCCAGATGACAACCATGGCTGATTAAGTGACTGCACACTTTGTGATGCACCTTGAGACGGAGTAGCAGGCGATCCCACTGATGAAGGTCTCATAATTCCATGACCTTGGAAGCTCTGAAGAAAATGCAATGAATTACAAAAATTACCTACCCTTTTTCCTTCAAAATATGCATGTTGCAAGAAAAGCACGAACATTACAGCATACACATGAAAGTGAGCAGATCTCTCAAACACATAACAATTGATATGAAGAAATGCTCAATATATTTACAATCTTACACACTAACAAGTCATATATTCTTTCACCCCTTAAACTAGGGAGAACACCCTTCCTCCATGCAGAACCAAAACCTGCTATCTTGGAAGTCTGAAGTGCATTCAAGGATCCCACATAAGAGTTGATATTAAATTCAGTCGATATCCAGATGAATTTTGATAATACAATTTCATGTGGAAGGCAAAACAGTAAAATTCAACACTAATTCATAGAAAGCACCTAACTATATATCACTATATTTCTAAGCACATTCAACCCGGGCTTAAGTCAATCGGCCCAAATGTTTTAAGAAATAGCCCATGACTGTGATTTCAGCCGCAACTTCAAGATTTTAATGACCATAACTCGATCCCCATTTTGGTCATATCGGCCACAATTTTTTCCGCAATATCAATAAATGCCACAAAAACACAAATGCAATTTAAAGCTTGAAAGGCACAAACCCTCTAACTAGGCCAAGCATAAAAGATATGCAGAAATGAAAGGGCATAGTCAAAAACATTCACACTAACTTGTGAAGCACCAGGTTGAGTATTCGGGGCAGAGGAAGGAGGTCTAAGAGACGATTGCACGGGCCTCTGTTGATGAGCAGCGATTCCACTGGGTCTCATTTGAGACCCTAACATCCCCATTCCTTGCACGGGCGTTCTCACCTAAACGTAGTCACATTCATATACAAGAAATTGCACTAGTCAAAGAGCAGGAAAAAAATGTAGTGACGTGCATATCCAAAATAACGAAAAGATGCATAATAATACTTGAGAGGTGCTTGAATTGGAGGCAGATTCTGCGACATTGACTCCAGTTCGGCCCAGCCCGCCAAAGTGTTGACCGAAGGAGGATGAAAACGGAGGAGAGGGGCTCTGGTGGTGCGCGGGCACACCGATTGCCATACCGCCCCTCGGCGCAGCGGCGGCGCCGGGAGCGGAGGCAGGCGGAGGAGCGGAAGAGAAGTGCTGGAACTGAGGCTGCGACGGCGGCAAAGTGCGGTTGAAGGACTGGGGAGGGCGAGGTTGGGGAGGCGTGGGAGTGGGGGGTTTGGGATTCGGGGCTTGAATTGGGCTTGGGCTAGGGCTATGGCTAGGGCCAGGGTTAGGGTTTGGGGAAGAGTGTGTTGAGGCTGAGATAGGAGGAGTTGATGATGTGGAAGATGGAGGTAAAGGAGGGGATGATTTTGGTTGCTGAGGCTGTGAGGGTTCAGCGGCACTCCGGGCGGTGGTGCCCGTTGCCGGAGCTTGAGAATCCATCTAGAACTGAGGATGCAATTGAAAATTGTAAACAGAAGAATGTCACTGCCTGAACGTGCTTTGATATTGCTTGAAATTTACATGAGAATGCGTGATTGGCGAGTTGGGGGTATGTTAGAAGAAATGAGAAACTTGAAAAGAAAGAGTGAATATCCAAACAACAACACGAAAGATTAGTGAGCTCCTTATTAAGTTTTTGAAAACAAAAAATTCATTTGATTAGGGAGAATAATAAGAGTAAATCATTAAAAAAAATAGATTAAATTATTGATACTAAATAAAATTTTAATAAAATAAATTTATTAATTTAATTTTTCATATAATTTATTTTAATATAGTCTTATTTTAAAATATAACTTTTTATTTAATAAGATTTTAAAAAAATATTATTTTTGATTTAAAAAACTTTTAACTCTAAATTATATTCGTATCACCTTATTTTTAAAATTTTACTTTCAAAAATATTTTCCAAAAATATAAAAAGCTATTTTATTGCATCAATTACATATGTTTAAAACTTTTCAAACATTTCACTAACTTTTGATTGTCCTTTCCTTATTCGTTAGTTTAATGAATCTCATTTGTTTTATTTTTTTCATATTTTTATTAGGTTTGGAGTGTTGTACTTTGTTACAAAGAATTTCAAAATTACATTTGTCTCCCTAATATTTAAGTTGATAATACAATTCATCAAATATGAATGGATTCATGATGTTATTCTTTAATGAAAGAGAAATAATCCATATAAGATTTTATTATATAGATTTGCTTATGACTTTAGTCGAGAATTATTTTCTAATTAAGAAAGTTAATTATTGAATAACTCTTTTTTTTTTTATCATGTTATATATTATGATAAATAATGTAATATCAATTTTCTTCATATTTGATTTTCATTTTATGAAGAAATTATTAGCAAGTCATGGAAAAGGGATAAATATCATTATAAAACGATGTATTTCCCGTACTCAAAACACTTAGAACAATTCAAATTTATATCCGAGATACACAGATAACCACCTGTAATAGACTCGTGTATCTTAGCTTCCACCTGCACGATTTGGTAACCGCTAAGTCTATTATCTCGAACCTGAGTCATGAAACTGATCAACATTCTTCAACCTAGTACCTTATAAATAAATTTCTACCATAAAAAGTACTAATTTCTCAATTTTATCTTATATTCATTGTCTTATTCACATCTAACTCATTTACTTATTTGAACATCAAAATATCTTTTGCATGTGGACATTCCTCCTACTGAGATATCCAAGCTCAGACCACGTAGTATTCAAACTCGGTTCAAGAAGTTAGCCTAATCCACCTCGAAAAGACACATATTCACATCTCGGTAGGATAAATAGTACAATAATAAACTATAGTAATAAGATTTAAAAGCATTTAGGTAACTCTATTTTTTATTTTTTATTTTTATGAATCTAATAATTACTAAGTATGAATTAATAATATAGTTACATTATCACTCACGTTTTAATTATTTACGAAATATTACTTTCACTCTATGAAGTGTTTTCAGTCATTGAATGCAAAATTTATAATTACGTTCAGAATTATTTATATTCAAGGCTTAATACATATGAGAAAGAAATGTATAAGTGAAATTGTTTTTTGTAATGTATTATGCTATATGAAATTAATATAATGTTTATCCGGATGTTTCGAAATGTAAATAGTAATTTTCTCTTAAATAAATAATTAATTAAAATATAAGTAATTATTACTTGTCTTGACTCCTTAAAAAATTTGAAACAATTGTACCTTTCTTTAAATAAATAATTAGTCAAAATATAAGTAGTTATTATTCGTCTTGACTCTAAAAAATTGAGACCTTTGAGTGTACTAAAGCGATTGTAATTTTATTGCAACATTATTTTTAAAATATTTATTCAAAATTTTCTCATATAATATGATATTATAATACTCAATTTTTTTAAATTTTTCTTGCATTTAAACTTTTTATAATTTAAAAAGCTTAATTTAATTAAATATGTAATATCTCTTTATTTAAAATAATCTTATACAATATTTATATCTTAAATTTCAGATTTTACCGTGTCATATCAACATTTTAATATCATGCAAGTAAATGTGGTGTGGCGATCCCAACCGAGAGATTCCAAAACAACCCAATACCAACCCACAGAAAACCAAAACAAGGCACCAAACCAAAACAACGTACCAACCACACTAGTGCGGTTGCTTTCAATTCCTAAACCTCAGCATCTTTGTAAACAATTTCGAAAAGGATCCATTTCTTTTATAAACTTATTTCGTAATGGTAAATTTTGATAACAATTAATTGTTATTTTCTTGAAATACTATAATTTATTTGAGAGATTAAATTTTTTATTTTAATTTTGATTGTGCAAGCACAATAATCATTAGGCTTTGGTCTTTCAAATTTTAATTATATAAAATGAGTGTTTAAAGTATTATAAACGGACAAATAAGTAAAAAGACATTATAAATGAAATAAGTAAAAAATTCATTAAAATATTATAAAAAAAATTCTAAAGAATATATTTTCATATTTAATGTATATTTAATATTTTATTTATAACTTTTGTTTACTTGAGTGTGAGAGTGATGTTAGAGACACACTCGTATAAAGATGAGAGGAGGAAACATATCAAAGTATCAAAGAATAAAGGGACAAAAATATCATGACAAGAAATACCAGATACAAAATAATAGCTCAATCTTTTAAGATAATTTACATACTTGTAACAACATGAAAAATATTTTTTTGGTGAATGTATTTTTTAAATGAAAATCATAAATATAACGAGAATGTCGTTACTTTACAACGTTAAGTCAATGATAAGGGAACAAAATTTAATTGGTAAAAGATTAAAATTATGTTGGATGATTTTGTTTGTGTCTATTTTTTAAAATAAGTACATATTATATTTTTTTTGTTTATTTGTAGTTTATTTTTAAAATAAGTAATTGTTTTCTTATTTCAATAAATAAATTTTGTCTACGTTTTATATATAAGTGATTATTTCAAAAATTACTTATTTGGAACCACTTATTTTAAGTTTAAAAAAACTGATATAATATTACAAAGTATCATATTTCGAATAAATTAAAAAAGAAAGAAGAAACAGTGGTATAAATAAGTGAAAATTTATAAGGAGAAAATATTGAAAGAATAATTTATGTTAAATATTCCATATTAATTAGATATTAGGTGATTTTAAAATTAAATTAAACTTAAATTTATTTTTTAATATATTATCAAAACCTATCTTAATAAATTTGTTGGACTTTATCATATCACCTCTAATCACACTATTTTTATATATAATCTCATATTACACTATTTTTATATATAATCTCATATTCTGATATAGAAAATCTTAGTATATAAATTTCATACTCGAATTAAAGAATCTCGTTATAAATAAAAATGTATTAAAAATTTTACATATTAATTAAAAATAAAATCTTTTAATAATTTATAAATAAATACAAACTTTTTCTTACAAATTAATTTTATAAAATTAAATTACAGTTTAAACTTTATTTTTAATAATATCCTAATATCATACCTTACAAATAAAAAAAAAATTGTTGAGAAAGGATCCAATAAGTGACCAACTCATCACTTACTTTACCTGAGTGGATTCATTCTATCAATAACTAAACCAGAGTGCATCCAGCTAAGCACACATCACAGTCATACCTATCTATCTAACAAAATATCTGTGCCACAACATTTCACTGTTTTTTTTTTTTTTTCTTTCCTTGTCCCTCTCAATCCCCTTTCTTTTTTTCCCCAACTTTAAGCCACCCGTTTGACACCGACTCGGCACCACAAGCCCCCTTTTGTTTCTTTTTTCAAG
>Ga0099825_1007765_pt1 | contig 12956 bp, 6 predicted proteins | sample SiratroredBW_FD_76838 | JGI IMG/M metagenome (GOLD analysis project Ga0099825, IMG submission 76838) | Root nodule microbial communities of legume samples collected from California, USA - Siratro red BW | ecosystem: Host-associated > Plants > Roots > Nodule | place: USA: California | collected...
CCTCTTTTATCAAGCAGATAAATAAGCAAGATAATCAGACAAAATAAAAAACACGTCACTCAATTAAAAAAAAAAAAAACAGAAAAAACATAATTAAAAATATAAAAATTTAAAATAAATAAAACAAAAACATTTAATAAAAACGTCCAAATTTACATGGACTTAAAACTTAATTAGACTTTAAATATTTTTATAAATTTTATAACTTAAAACTAATAAAATATTCAAATTTCATATAATGGACTCTTACACCTACATAAATAACTCGAACCTTACATTTCTAACTTTTTGTTTTCTTTAATAAGCTAATTTTCTTATATTTCCTTATTTTCTTTTACATTTTTTATGAGATACTTTGGTTGTACTTCTCTTCTCCCTTTCTTACAAAATTCCCCCTTCTCTTTTCTTTCTTCTTTTGTTTTTTCTATTTTCCACTCCTATATCAAGAGATCATTGTATTTATTATTCTCTTTGTTTTTTTTCTCTCTCTTGTCCTACTATTGGCAGTGTCGTGCATACACATCTCATAAAAAACATTAAGCTTCAAGATCTCATAAATTTCATATGAAATCTAAAACTTTTTTCTTTTTCCGAATACTTCCAAAAAAAGGAATATAATGTCTAAGAAAATGGAATATGAGACGGTCCAAAAACTTATCAATGATTGATCACCATTCTTCAATACGAAATTTAAGAGAAAGACAAACAATACTGGTTTAGTTAGCCCCATTTTTAATAGTCATAAAACAAGAATCAACTAGTTAAATCATTTCACACGATTAGTATACATATTATCTAAAATAAAAGATGTGATGTCAAAATTTCTAAAACTAATTTTTTGAAATATTATATAAATCTGCAAACCTCATGGACGAAAATAATGAATTTTACATAATGTAAAATTAAGAGCACATACATAACTGTTGGTTTTAATTAAAAATTATAAAGAAACAGCTTTTATTAACTCTACTATATGTATTTTATTACAATTGGGTTGTGAAATTTCTGAATCATGCAGCCTTTCTGGGTTCATATATCTGGTGATTGGTGATAGTGTTAAAAAATGATATGGTTGAATTGGAAAGCGATGCTAAAGGTGAATTCATAAAGCGCCAGAATTGAACTTGAAACTCCCAGATTGGAAATTGCAGGTATTGTCTTTATGCAAATTGATCATTTTCAATAATCACTGCACCCTCTCAGAAGGTAAAGCACAACATGCATGCATGTGTATCCAACTTTCCTTCATTTTTTTTATTGGCATAGCTTTCAAAGAATCAGACTACAAAATGATCACCATCAAGAGAAATCTACTTCAGATTAACCAATAATGTTAAATCTGAATGATCTTAAGTTTATTATTGAGAGTTACCATGCTTGTGGTTTTTAAAATATTAGAAAATGATCTAGGCTTTCAAAGAAAGTTTAATTGCTCAAACATTTTCCATTTTGGTTAGTGTTATCCAACTAGCACTATAGTCCTTTAAGCATGTTAATTAGTTGCAATTAGTTATTGTTTCTGCCATCACAATCTAGCCATGTTACCATATAATACAAACAAAAATTAATCAAAATCATGATAATGTCTTGGTTCCGAATCATATAATAATTTATGTTCAAACATGAGGTATATAAAATGAGAGAAATTTCATTAAAATGGTGAAAAACAAATGTTAATATTATAAAAGAAAATCATGAAAAAGTTATCATTATTTCAAAGAAAAATAGAAGATTAAAATTAATCTCATAAATACCTGACTTTTTTATATGATCATATGTGTTAAATAATATATAATTAGCATCACAATTGTCTAATATGTATTTACTTTTTCACTTTATATATTTGCTGTACCCATCAACAATTAGAGAGTATTTACGTTCACATTTTAATATATATATATATATATATATATATATATATCAATTTTTTAAAATTTTTTGTTAATTATAAGTTAATTTCTCTTTTTAAATTTGTGTGTATAATAAAGCTGAAATAAAAAACGTCTCAAATTCGAATATTTTAAATAAAAAATATGAAAAATAGTAATTAATTTTTCTGATAAAGTTCATTGATATTCTTCAGGTGTATCATGGTATAATAAAATATAGATTACTTGGATGTCTCATTAACTTGTGTCTTTAAAATATTTTTGGATTTTAAAATGGATCCCACCATTATGACTTACATTTACTTTTAATAATATAAACAATTTGTGTCTCCAACCCAGCATGTCTAAAAGCTTAAATAACCTTGTATATTTACATTTAATCAGCATTAATCTTTCACCATTGCTATTTATATACTTAATTATATAAACCTTTTCTATTTTTATTTATTATATACCATTGTGGCTTCACATATAGGGATGGATTTAGGTTATTATTATATATACACACACTTATTACGATAATTGATTAAAAGAAAAGTATCACTTTTTATTTTTTTTCTTTTTTTTTCTCTCAGTTCATATCTCCTAACTTTCCTTGAAAATGTGTTGGATATGATAATTATTTCAGAAAAAACATTTAATTTAATTTATTTTATTTATTTCACATATATTCTTAGAAACAGCATACATTGACTCGATACAAACAAATTTAATGATAAACAATCTTAATTAAAAGTTTATCCTATAAATGAGCTATTCATTGTTTTTAATTTGTTTTTTTTTTGTCCATCTTAATTTTTTATATCTAGTTTTAATCTGAATCATTACATGATACGTTAACCACATTATCAACTCAACCTTGTTTTCATCATAAAAATTGGTGTCATTCTAAGACATGACGTGAAAACTAATAAAAGAGTGATGAGATGATAATATCAGCACATAATATATTAAAATAATTGTCACCTTAAAAAAAAAAAAAGTTTTCATTCTAAGACATGATGTGAAAACTAATAAAAGAATGATGAGAGTGAAAATATCATTATATAATATATTAACAAAATCATCAACTTAATAATAATGTCATAAAATTGTCATGTCAACATACAATATTACTAAAACTAAACTAAAAAGGTAATATGGTTCTAAAGACTAAAATAAAAAAGTTATATACATTTATAAAACATATTTAGGTGTTATATTAAAAATGTTTGATAACTTTTTTACATCTTAAAGCCTGTTTGTGTTCGTTCCAACAATTTATTTGAAAAATTGTTTTCATCTCATTCAACTTTGACAATGTTTATTGTTATAAAAATTTACAATAATTAACTAAAATTAATTTTCTTCTACTTAAAAAATTGTTTACTACTATCAGTGTTTGTTAATGTCAAAATTTAGCTGTTTGGATATAAGTCTATCACAATAGGTCGACGGATCAACCCAAAAAACTAGCAAAACAAGTTAAGTTAGACGAGAAAAGTATATATCTTAAAATAAAAATGGGTGTAGAACTCATTTAAAATACATATTTTTATTTTAAAATTTCTAGATTTAATTTTCTTTTAGAAACAGACCAAAATGTTCACATAGGATCAAATTTAGTCTAAGCATTATTGTTAATTTAAAATATAAGTAAGGTTAACACGTCATATTTTTCTAATTCACATGTGATATTAGAACATTTAGAACTAAGTTTGTCATCATTCATATACACGCCAACAAATGGTTAGAATAAGTAATGTAAAGACTTGATTTAATTTCTTTAAGAATATAAGTAATTTAAATGAGATAAATTTAAATATTTTATTAATTAAGTTAAAAAAGTTTATAAATAAATATTTAATGATTTGAACTTCATTTTATAAAAATTAACATCTCTCTAAAAATATATAATTTTGTCAATAATTCATGATAAAATTAAATTAAATTCAATTTAAATTATCAGTTATTTGTAAAGGTAAAGAAAATTTTGTAAGACTCTGTAAAGTGATTAATTCATTTAAAAAAAGGCTGATAGGACAAAAGAACCTGAAAATTTTTTTGCATAGAGAAAAAATTTTAAGATTTAATTGTAGAATATGTGTGCAGGATAATATGAAGATTGAGAAGATGATTTTATAATAAGGATATAAGAGCAAATTAAGTATACATTTAAAGGCAACAAAAATGTATATAAGAGTATGTTTAGTTTGTCAAAAAACTTAAACATAATATCAAGATCAACATGAATGCTACCATCTACTACAATTCTTATACATATATAAAAGTAGAAATGAGATAGTGTACTGATGGATTTTGCAGTTGATTTACTACGAAAAATTAAAAAAATTTATCCATATGAATTATTGTGGATAGGTTAATAAAATATATTCATTTCTTCTCCACTAATATTTATTCATTGGAAAATTTATTGAATTATACGTAAACACCTTTGTGCTAATTTGAAGTCGGTGAAAAATTTAATCTTAACTTCTGACTTTATTCAACAAACTATGCAAAAAATACAGATAGAAAACTTGAGTGTAATAAATTCATAATTTTTTAGGTTAAATTTGATTTTTTTTTAATTTTAAATAATAAAATTACTTTCATAATTCTAAAAAAAACTCGATTTAATTTAAACTTTTCTATCCCATCATTATAAGACATTTCATTTTTTATAAAAACAAAACACTCTATAAAAATTAAGATAAAGTAAACTCACCATGTTGCATACACGTCAAAAATCAATTATAATTTAAATGCATTCTCTTTACTCAATCTATTTTGGGAACAAGATAATAGCACCAAATTTAGAAGATTGGGAACAATGGCAATTTAAAAAACAATAATTGCGAGACAGAAGACCAAGGTGACTTACATGGATGCTTGGTAGTACAAGATTGATATTGAGGACAAAAGAAAAATTTTTAGTACATATCCCCACTTGTCTCTGTGTCATCTTTACTCACTTTGGTATTGTGGATGGAAGACCTTTTTGAAAAGCACACCAACCAACTTTTTTCTTTCATTCACAACACAAATTAAAAAAAAAATAAAAATAAAATAAAATAATAATAATAGTAATAATAAGAAGAAGAGCATGAACATGGCCTTTAACTTTCAAAAAGATGACAGAATCATGGTGGTTTTTTTATTGCCTTCCCTTTTTCACTTTGGCTTTGGAACTTCTCATGGAATTAGAAACATAGGGAAACATTATAATTTTCCAGAAAGCTTTGATGGAGGAGTTGCTTATAGATCAAGGGTATCTTAAGATTTAAGTATATTAAAACCATTATAGATCAAGGGTATCTTAAGATTTAAGTATATTAAAACCAGAAAAAAGAAAGGTAAAGAGTGTAAAAGAGAAGTATACTAGTATGCAATTTTCTTTTATGTTTACGAATACAAAGTACATCAATTTAAAAGAAAAAAAATAAGTTTCAAAATCAATCCCATTACTCACAATTAAGTATAAATACATAGTTGATATATTGCAAAAACATATTTTTAAAGGAGTGTCACTTTAGTTAGATTAAACCACCCTTTTAATAATTTAAATTATAATAGTTTTATTCAATTGATCAGGATTAACAAAAATAGGTACATAGTCACTATAAATACGCATCATAATCAATTTAATTGTTCAAATTTAAATGGACTATCAAATTTGTCTTTGAGATAAATAACATGCCAAGATATCCTTAAAATTATAAACCATCAATTAATTTAATTATTGATTGTATTAAAAAAATAGTTATTAGAATCATAATATCTAATTTTAAAATACTTTGTTACAATGTATGTTTATGTTGGCCAGTAATTAAAACGGATTAAATATAATTAATTCTTTATAATTAGTTATATTTAAATATAATTCAGCTTATTACAATGAATGTTTATGTTAAGGTGGGTGGATCACATTAGCTAGGGTAAAGCACCCATTTAATTATTTAAATTTTAATAATTTATCAAATAAGTCATGAAATTAATAAAATAGAAAAATTGTCTCTAAAATTATACTCATTACTCAATTTTATCCTTCAAATTATAGTGGACCGTCAAATTTATGACTGAGGTGAATAACATAGAAAAATTATTTTAAAATTATAAATATTCAATTAATTTTAATTTTGAAATTATAATAAAAGACAAATTAATATCTATTTATAAAGACCTGCAATGTATGTTTTATTTTGGCTAGTGAATTAAAAATCATTAAATATAACTGGGGTCGATTGATCTTACTATTAAAATTTCAAAGATAACTTAATTAATAATTTATTGTTTTAATAATTATTTAATTTATTTTAGATATCAATTTATTATTTTCAGTTCTTGACCTTTTTTTTTTCTTGATGATGGTCAAAGAGTGCTAACCAACCCCTTCCAGGCTTAGCCCATAACCCATTGAAGCCCATAACCAAAGTTATACCCCATGCATTTTGTTGTTAGAACAGAGAATGTGTCAAATCTATTTATATAATAATAAAAAATAAAAAAAGAACCAACCCATCACTTTTTTTGTGTTTAAAACAGAAAATTAAAAATATTATAATTTTCTTTGATCTAGTAATCAAGCAAACACCTATATGCTCCAAATTTTACCTTTTATAAAATCACATTACATTGAAATAAATGGTCATTTGTACATGAAAAGTGAATTAGAGCATCACCAAATTCATTCATTATTTATCTAATCATCAATAATTGATGTGGTTAATGAAATTATTTATTCACTAAAAATTTTTATTTTAGAAACTAATTTATTAGTATTTAAAATAATAAAATTAATTATTAACTAATTTAAAATCTAATATGTCGACTCCCTGCCATGAATATTGCACGAAACAAGCAACATCATATAAAATCTAATATGAGCTTCACCTGATATCGTCAAAAATACAAGAATGTGCCATTTCATTGTGATTCTGAAAAGAACACCGAAAAACTGAGTTCCAGAGCTAAAAAATTTCAATAGAAAAGCAAAATACCTTTTCAGTGAAAAAAAAATTGCAAAGACATTCACATCACAAGCAAGACGTACCAACCCCGAAACTAATTTATGTCTGGAGTAGAAATTAATGGCAAGAACGAAGTCGTTGTCAAAGGAACAAGAATCATAAACGGAAAAACACATCTTCCGAATTCTTAATTCCTTCACCAATTTGAGCTACCAATGTAAAATTAGAAGTAATAAATCTCTAATTTATTAGTAATAGAAGATATATTAAAGTTAAATATTAAAATTTATTATAAGAGATAGCAGAAGAAGGATGTTACAAATGCAGAAGATGCAGAAGTTCAGGAACAACTTTTACTTGCATCATTCATTTTTTTAACACAGAATTTTATAATTATTTATATTTTTTTCTTTCATAATTTCTACCATGATTACAATATCAAACAAAACTTATTACTTTTAGAGAATAAAAGTGTTTTAAATATTTTTTTAGTAACATGAGCAACTTCATAAATAATTTTAAGCACTTCCTTGTAATGACATTGAAAACAAAAATCAAAATATCAAACTTAAAATAATAATAATCTTAAAACATTATATTTGTGTGGATTTTTACTCAATTTTTTTATTCTTATTTAATGTGAAATTAAACTTATACTAAAATACCTAAAAGATTGATCAATAATATTTTTTCTTATTATCTTTAATAAATAAATAAAAACATCAATTTTTCCTATGGAAACTTCATTTATTTATTTGTGTATAAAAATTTGAATGAGTCACAACAACCTTATAATATTATCATTCATAAATAATTGCTTTTACAAATGCACAGCGATTTGTCTTCAACTCATCTAGTAGCATGTGATAGTTTATAGATTTATTTGTCATGTAAAACCATTTTTCATCAATATTTGTAATACATGGATTTAAAGTTCGAATAATATGAAATGGTACCTCTTTCGATCATTGATAAACAAAATTTCAATTGAGCTATTTTGTTTTGTTTTTTTTTTTTCTTTTTTAAAACAACTTAATGGCATTTGAGTGACGGTATGGGTCTATCCTTTTAAGATTAATGAGTTTTGTTTTTCTTATCTTCATTACATATGTAACGATTGAAAAAGTAGCATGCCTTGAAAATTGAACATCATGAGATCTATATATTACGATGGGATGGGATGTGTGAATAGAAATAAAAGGGAAAGGAAAAAAAAGAATTTCCATGAAGTGAGACTAAAGCCCAAACATATTACGAGGCCCGTAGAGGAAACCCTAAGAATTCCGAGGACACTATATATTTATCACAACAAAAATCGCTCACTCACTCGAATCCAAAAACCCTAGGTAGCTCTCCCTCCCTCCCTGTCGCAATGGCCGCAGCTGCCCGCCCCCTCGTCACCGTCCAGTCCCTCGAGGGTGACATGGCAACCGACGCCTCCGCCACCGTCCCCATCCCCGACGTCATGAAGGCCTCCATCCGCCCCGACATCGTCAACTTCGTCCACTCCAACATCTCCAAGAACAGCCGCCAGCCCTACGCCGTCAGCCGCCGCGCCGGCCACCAGACCTCCGCTGAGTCCTGGGGAACCGGTCGCGCCGTCTCCCGTATCCCTCGTGTGCCCGGTGGAGGAACCCACCGCGCCGGGCAGGGAGCCTTCGGCAACATGTGCCGTGGAGGCCGCATGTTTGCCCCGACCAAGATCTGGCGCCGCTGGCACCGCAAGATCAACGTCAACCAGAAGCGCTACGCTGTTGTCTCCGCCATCGCCGCCTCCGCCATCCCCTCCCTCGTCCTTGCCCGTGGTCACCGCATCGAGACAGTTCCCGAGCTCCCCCTCGTTGTCAGTGACTCTGCTGAAGGCGTCGAGAAGACCAAGGAAGCAATCAAAGTCCTGAAACAGATCGGCGCTTTTGCTGACGCTGAGAAGGCGAAAGACAGCCACGGCATTCGCCCTGGCAAGGGAAAAATGCGCAACCGTCGCTACATTTCCCGAAAGGGTCCACTCATCGTGTACGGAACGGAAGGAGCAAAAGCCGTTAAGGCTTTCCGTAACGTCCCTGGTGTTGAAGTTGCCAATGTTGAGAGACTGAACCTTCTGAAGCTCGCTCCCGGTGGTCACCTTGGGCGGTTTGTGATTTGGACCAAGTCTGCTTTTGAGAAACTGGACTCCATTTATGGGTCGTTTGATAAGCCCAGTGAGAAGAAGAAGGGTTACCTGCTGCCCAGGTCCAAGATGGTGAACTCGGATCTCTCCAGGATTATTAATTCTGACGAGGTTCAGTCCGTCGTCAAGCCCATTAAGAAGGACGTGACCCGGGCTACTCTCAAGAAGAATCCCCTCAAGAATCTCAATGTCATGCTCAAGCTCAATCCCTATGCCAAGACCGCTAAGAGGATGGCTTTGCTTGCTGAGGCCCAGCGTGTTAAGGCCAAGAAGGAGAAGCTCGATAAGAAGAGGAAGACTGTATCTAAGGTACCCAATTTTATATTTTTATTACATTTCATAATTCGCGAATGCTAGTATTTGCTAATTACTATTTTGCAATAAGATTGATGATTTTATCTTCATTTTGGTTAATTTGATTAGTTATTTAGTGGCAAGTTGTTACTATTGATGTTTTGTGGGAATCGATTGTGTATGCTTTGTGCATTTTTATTTCAATTTGGCTTTCCTCCATGTTAGTTACATATTTTATGTTATTAGAACTAGTTTGATTAGTTAATCTAAGTTGATTAGTTATGCTTTCTGTAAGTTGATTATTAGTTAATCTATAAGTTAATCTAAGTTGTTTGAATAATTTTTAGCTAGTAATGAGGTGTTTCTATTTTACGATGATTTCTCTTTCTAATTACTTGGCCTTACTTGCTATCAAAGTTTTTTTTTCAGTTTCCTTTGTATAATCTTTAGAATTTAAATTTGCATTTAATTATTCGGTCGTACTAGAAGTGTATGTATGCTGGTTGCATCCGCATTTTGCTTGTGCTTTAGGATAATTTGTTAGTGACTTGTTGTTCTTTGATATATTATATTCAAGGACCTATTTCTATGAACAGCCTAATTAAGTACTTATCCTAGAAGGTCATACTACACTTGATACAGGCAACTCTGTATTACATTTTCAAGTGTTTCAATATATTTTTTCCTGAAATTAATGTTCTTGCTATACCGTTCTTGGATCCATGTATTTGGTAATCTATTTTTCGATCCCTGTTTCAAATTCACTTTGGTATTTGTTTCTAGCTAAACCCTAAACCCTGCTTCAAATTCTCACTGTTATATTTTACTAGCATTTTTATCATTAATTGTGTATATTTCAATCCCTGTTTCATATTGGCGTTACTTTTTTCTTTTCAGGAGGAGGCTTCTACCATCAGAGCTGCAGGAAAGGCATGGTATTACACTATGGTCTCAGATTCGGATTACACAGAATTCGACAACTTTTCTAAGTGGTTGGGTGTTTCACAGTAAACTTTATGATTTATATTTTGGCATTAGATTTTTGTTTTGTATGCTTATTCGAACTAAATATCTTTGTTTTGCGGGTTAAGAATATCATAATTATGAAGACAAGGTCGAAATTTTGATTGTTGGATTTTTGTGCAAATTCTGGTTGTCTTTTATTTACAATCGCCGGTTATATTCTGTTTTTCTAGTAATCTGTATGTCTTATTTAATTTGGTTATATTTTTATTTCATGGGTAATACAGTTGATAAAATCTATGGTATGACGAGAATTAACAGTCGTCTCTACTTCTACCGGAGATATTTGTATATACAAAGAGACCAGTTGTTCACCTAATACGAACTTAATCTCATGACGTGAATGACGAATTTTTATTAAATTTTCAATAACCTTTGATTTAAGTTTATAACTTCTAGCTAGTGCACATCCCCTTTGCGCAAAAGGGGGACGATGAAGATGAGTTGATTTGCTTAGCATCTATTTTCAGAGGTCCTTGACATCGAAATCGAGTGCTCCAAAATTTTTGAATATCATTTTCATATTTTTTTTCCCGTTTCGACAGTTTTGTTTTAATAGTAAATTCGATGTTCACCAACTTCACTAGAGACTGTGTTTTTCTATGTCGATGATCGTAAATTTACAAGATTGCATCTATCTATAAATGCTATCAGTGGTGCTTAAAACTTTTACCTCTTTTGTCATTAGTCTTTTACATTTCATAGCCTAATCGAAGCACGAGTAAGCCATTATTGAGGTTGGTTTGGTATAACAATAGCATATTTTGGCGTCGTTATAGAATTTATGGCATTTTAGTCTGGTAGAAGAACCTACCTTAAATATGAAATTTGGAAGGTTTTTGTTTTCTCGATTTTTGTACTTCATGTTTTTTATTTTTTATTTTTTATATGGATTCGCCCATTTTGCATTTAGCTAAATCATCTCAATGAGAGGAAGAAAAATAAAGTCTCCTTTGCCGAAAAGCACGTGAACAAAAAGCAGAGATGCATGGTAATTAATCTGCGTAAGGAGGCTAGTAACATCGATGAGGTGAAAAGTTTATGGATGATGGCGACGATTTTCTAACCGGGATAGCTAACAAATGCTGATTACGGGTATAATGTAGTAATTTGTGAGAAATGGGCAGGTATTGGGTTGCAAAACTCCCTAACGAAAGAAATTCCTCTGCTAAAAACCTTCAACTTGTAAACTGCAAAATCCCTCCTCCAAACCATACATTTCCAACGAATTCAGTTTTAAGAAGTCTATTACGTTATGAAAGAAAACTTAAATATGTTGATTCACAAGTTTGAATATCTAGATTCAAGGATCCTTCAAAGATTTCTCTATTTTAAGGGCTACAACTTCTGTTTATAGGAGAATAGTTTGTAATATACTTATACTTAATTACTTTGTTACTCTGATCAATTAAAATGTTTTTATTTAACCTCTATTTTCCATAAACATATCTCAATTTATGAAATCGATTATTTTGAACTTTGATCTATTATCATTGGTAAACATAGTGCTGTAGAACATCAAATTTTTGCCTATATCGTGTAATCAATCACAATCAAAGTAACTTATCATAATAGTCAATAAAATCTCTCCATTTTTTTCAAAAGTAAATTATATATGTAATTGGTTACCGAACTCATTGCAATCTATTACTTTAGCACTTGGTAGCAGAGTGTCTAGTTAGGACTTTGTACAGGAAATGATCTTCTAACAGTTTTTTGGACAACAAAAATAAGAACATAAAGTGCTTTTATTTAGCCAACAGTGTAAGGTTGAATGGTGACTACAATCAATGAGCGAGACTTAATGCAAAATTTTCTTCAATCTAAGGAGTACTGGGATGTTGTAGAAAATGAAGTTTTTAGCATTAAAAGGTGTACATTAAAATTTAATTTAAAATTTAGATATAAAATTTGATATATAAATTATAATATGTATATATATATATATATATATATATATATATATATATATATTAATAAAATAATATATTTTTTTAAAAATATAGTTATTATTTTATAAAATATACAAATTTGAAAACTTACAATTTGACCTCGTCTAAATTTATTTAAATAACGAGTTAAATGAATTTACTAAAAAATAACTCAATTCAATTTAGACCATGATTTTTTTTATCAATAATAATTTACTAAACTTTACCGTGTCACTTATGAGACCATATACATTTGAATAGCTCTAGGTTAATACAATGTTTAATTTATTACAATATTTAAGTGTAAAATAATATTAAGTATACCTAATTACAGAGTTTATTTTAGGACAATATTTATTATACAACAAAATTTAGGTGATGACTTTATTCTGTGGATTTGAATCTTAAAAGATTTTATTGAATGACAAAAAATGTATTTATTTATTAATCATATTATATTTTTAGTGGGGAAGATGATCATTGCTTTAGATGAGTCATATATCTTATATTTACCTATTATACGGCCTATACTATTTAGGGACAACAAAAATACACTTTTTGTGGTATTTCTCGACCAATGAATATATATATATATATTTGGTTAAAAAATATTTAAAGGTTGGGGGTGAACTTAGTCAAGCAGGGTGTGAAGCAAAGCAAGGCCAACAACATTAAAGTTTGAACTCAACCAGCCCAAAGTCAA
>Ga0099825_1007770_pt1 | contig 12942 bp, 10 predicted proteins | sample SiratroredBW_FD_76838 | JGI IMG/M metagenome (GOLD analysis project Ga0099825, IMG submission 76838) | Root nodule microbial communities of legume samples collected from California, USA - Siratro red BW | ecosystem: Host-associated > Plants > Roots > Nodule | place: USA: California | collected...
AAAGAAAGAAAAAAAAAAAAAAAAAAAAAAAAAAAAAAAAAAAAAAAAAAAAAAAAAAAAAAAAACAAAAAATAAAAATAAAAAAAAAAAAAAAAAAAAAACAAATCTTGATGAGGAAAAAGAGTTTGAGAGGTGAGGGTGGTGTCAGTGAAGTGAAAGCCAGAGAAAGAAACATGACCACCTTTGGTCTTTTATCATTTGTCATAAACTCAGACAACAGAAACTCCCAAATGCAAGATAAGAGTGGAACGATGAGATAAAAGATTGAAGTACCAGTTGACAGAGTTGAGCTGTGGAGCTCAGAAGCAACTTGAGTGTGTGGGAAGGCAGAAAAATCAATGCTTTAAAGTATTTGATGACCCTTTGATTCAAAGACGAAAACGTTGGGCTCTACTTACTGAAATTCTTCACCTTTCAGATCCACTTCGCCATCACCTCAAACTGCTGAAAGTCTAAGCTTTGATTTGTTTTCCCTGTTCTGAGCTTTGCACGTTACTCATTATTCTAAAACCCCGTTTGTTTTGTTTGGCTTTCAAGTTAGGAAATTGGAACAGGGAGTGTTGTTGTCAACAAATGGTCCCTTTGATTCTCAGTTACCCGTTTTGAAAACAAACACAGAATCACGCCAGCTCCATTAATAGCTCTACCTATTAAGAATAAAACGACAATGCCTTCGCTGTCCAAGTTATGTTCATCAACGGAAAGATTGCACATTATTTTCCAACCACATTCCATATTCGGTCACCATTTGTGTTATTGCAGAAACACTTGTCTTGTTTTGTATAGTGTAGTGAGTAGCAGAAAGATATATCTCAGTTTATGTTTGAAAATTCGTGTAAATATTTCTAAATGTATGCTACTTAGTTTGCAGAAATGAATTCTTTTGAGTGTAATAAGAAAACTATGTGTTCAGTTAACAAAACTAAAAGTTCTGATAGAAGTTTAAAAATAATATTACTCATAGATTTGTTTACACATGTTTACATTTTAATTGAACTTAGAATACATTATAATGGAATTATGCTAGAAAGATTAATAATAATCTCTTTAAGAGTTGTGTTTATGAATAGAAAACATCATACTAAAATACACCCTATTTCAGGCTTAACAAACCTGTATCAATAACATGACATTAATGAAATAAATCAAACCTAATCAAATTCTCAATTCAAACTCATTCTTAATACAGTCTTGGTGTACAATATCCTGTTCTGAATATGTGAACACTCAAATGGTTTTGATCTTCAAGTTCAAATATGCAAGTGTCACCCCTCATAAGTCTGTTATCACGAACGAATCTTCCCCATCCTGTTGTGAATCGAGTATACCTCTTGTTTTGACATCCAAACCAAGTCACTACCACTTCCCAAAATTTTCCTTCTCTGTTCCAAAGAATGATCTGTTTCACTTCTTCAGGAATATGCTTCCTTGCAAATTCCGTAGCAATTGGCTGCATGCAAAATAACCCCAATTTATATCATATTAATGTGTTCTAAACGAAATTGTCACTTGTATGATGTAACTCAGATAAACACCCGGAACTGACATTTGAATAAAAAAATAAAAAAAAAAACTAATTTGTTTTAGCATGTGGAATAAGAATGTCACTCAATTCTAGTGACACTTCTACTGCAGAAAATAAATTCATATTTACCAATGTGCAGTGATCTTCTACATTGCATTTTGTCATGAGGTGCTTCCAGTGAGGATTGCGAGAGGTAAAAGAGTCTGCCAAGTTGCATTCTTCTGTGTTTTCAATCTTAATTGAGCTCTTGAGCTTTGGAAAGTCCTTAGAAAATGAGAATTTGTTGCTGAAAGACATACCTGTTACATATATAAAACAAATTTTAAGACATAAGATATTTTTGGGGTTAGGGAGGAAATTAAAGGTCAAATCTACAATGTTGTTTGCATGTTCTTCCTTTAAAAACATTTGGCCAATAATAGTTACCTTTTTTATAAGACTTGGCTTGGTGGTGGAATGAACTGGCAAAAGTTCTTTTGTGTGTGTTCTTCTTTGCCCTCACCAAACTTGGAATCAGAACTTGATCTTGTCTTGTTTGTTTGAAACATAGCCTCTCCAATCCATTCTTACCAAAGATTTGAACATGGAAGCAGTTCCCTCCATGATATGTAAAAACCAAGAAATCATCTAGCATCACTGAGTTCTCTCTCAGAAATTGTGACCAACCATTTTGCATATAAATGTTACTTCCTTTCTTCAAAATAGTTATTTGCCAGTTATCACCGGTAGGACCAATAAGAACTGCATTTGACAAGTCTTCATTCAAATGCTTCAGGAACCCCTTTGGGACTTTCTGCAAGTTATGACAAAGAACACTAGGCTTGAAACCAGCATACCATATTCTACATGTATAGCAAAAAATACCATGATAATTGGCCAGATGTTAAAGAGGTGGTGTGAGCACTGAACTCAATATACTAATACACCATTGAATGCTTTTCTTACCCCTCATTCATTCATCTACTTTTTTACTAATAAATCTATGTACTTTTCTTTGAATAAGAAAAAACAATTTCATTCTCTAGCATATTTTATATCACAAAAAGCTACCTCCTTTGTGTGTGATTGTGTCCAAACCCTTATCATCAACATGATTAATGTTGTATACCTCTAGTAGAACATGGAATAAAGGCAATGTAGTTTCAGCAGAAGTTATGTTAAAAACAAAACACATGTATAACAAGAATGTTTAATGTAAAAAATGTTTCTTTTTTATCTAGTTTCTGAGCATCCAAAAATAATGCAAACAGATCTCAGTAGCAAAAAAAATCTGCAACATAAGAACAACACAAGGGAAACAATCACATCACCTGTAATTTGGTGTTGTTGATGATGATGAAGAAGACTGGATTGCCTTGATAATAGTCCATCTGCCACATCTCCCTGCCATTTCCTGGTACGATTAAAGCTTTTTGATAAAATGAAAAGTCTCTCATTGTCATATGAATTTAGTTTGATAGAAGAATAGAGATCAAAATAGAGAATTGAAATAGTAAAGGAATATATATAATCCACCTACATATCTGATAACAGTAACAAGTAGTTCATGTTGAGAAAAAAATAAGAAAAACATGAACATTCCATGTTAGAAAACACACATTGAGAGAAAGGAATAGAAAATCATACATGTATCCGGCATGAGAGACAAAGAGACAGAGAAGAAGACAGAAATATAAAGATATTATTACAGTATCATTCGACTAGAACTGAGAGATAAGAACTAATAATGGATATAAAATAATAATAGTAAACATTATGCAAGTATAATTATTGCTAAAAGTAAAACTTGCCTAAGAAGAAGCTTTAACAATGACATTAAAAAATAAAAATGTAAAATATTTAATATAATATATATTGTTAAAAAATATGATTAAATAATATGTGTACTTATAGTAATAGCACAGGTTAAAAGTATTCATCAACAATATTAGTTACTAATATTATTTAGAAATGTTTTTAAAATGATAATAAATATCTTTTAGTGATATTAACTATAAAAAATTGTGTGGTATATTTATATTCAAATTTTCTTAATGATAATAATACTTTAATATAACCAGGTGAAAACATTTTAAGAGTAAGTATAAGACTATATAATTTTAAATATAAACTCTCAAGTATAAAATTTTAATTACATAAATACAAATATAATATTTACGGTAAAATAAAATTATGTTGTGGTTCACTCTGTAACAATGTTTTGCAAGGATGGGTTATAAAAAACTGTAAATAATACCAAAAATCACCTTAATCCCCTCATTTTAAACAATTATCACAATGCTTCCCAAATTATGCGTGCACTAATTAATTTCTGATTTAATTACATAAATTATACAATTTTATTTATATAGAGAAGTACCATATATTTAAGATTTTTACACACAAACTAAAAAAATAATAATTAGGTCAAGATGATAGTTTTCATTCAAAGCTAATCTTATTAAAACATCCCTACTTCTTTTTTCTTATTACTTTTAAAATTTTCATTAACTATTTCAAAGAATAATATTTATTAGGAGGCAAAATTTGAAGAAAACTTTAGGATTTTATTAACACTTTAAAAGGTGAATCAATATAAACTTTGTTTTTTGTGCTAAAAGATCATCCATATAAATGGAGATAGTATTATCGTAAGTCTGAACAAGAACAAATTATCTCTCTCTATAAATATATATATATATATATATATATATATATATATATATATATATATATATATTTAAATATGTATTTTTATAAAACATTTTTTGTTTTTTCAATGAAATAAAAATATTAGTATTTTGTATTTTTTTTATTATAGCGTAAAGTACAAATTCACAAGGCCTAATGCATTTGTAGGCCAATCTGGAAAAACTAACACACAACTTCACATTCTCTAAATTTATGTATCCTCTTGGTAAGACAATATTTGTTTGTTCTGGTTTTCTCCCGAGAAATTGGCAATTTCTATTATCTGGTAAAAGCCAACCTCCATAAACAAGTTTGTGAGCAATTCACCATTTCTAGCTGGATTCGGTAACCTTTTTCCATGTCTTGGAAATACAGACACACCTACCCTTATCTTCAATCTCTTTAACATTCTTTAAAATCAAAAACTCGTATATCTTCATTTTGGAGGTATGCAGATTAGTTTATTGCTTTGTAAGTAATTGTTATAATTATCTTTGTCTTTTTATTTAAATACATTTTCCCATGTCAATTCTTATTTAATTTCTATCATATTATATTCTGGATCAATGCGCCACAAACAAATCCTTAAATCACAAGTCTTGTTGGAAGTTCTTTCCATTCTTATAAATTAAGATGCAAATTTTGACACCACCTTGCTTTTATCACCACAAAATTTGTTCTTTAAGTTTCTGTCCTCATGCATTGACCGGGAAAAATAAGCCTTTTCTTTTTGGTCAGAAAATGATCATGCTTTTGAAGATGGGGATGGGTGAAGTTTTTTCCATGTCCAAGATAAGGAGAGAAGATTTGGTGAAAGGGATGGTGATCATGGCTGTGATGGCTATGCTTGTTGTTGATGCAGCTGATACAAATGATGTTTATAGTCCATGCCTTGATGCTAAAGTTCAGAGAGGAGATGGTTTTACATTTGGTATTGCATTTTCGGATAAGCAAACTTTCTCCCCGGATAATGGTCCACAGCTTTCACCTTGTGACAAACGCCTAGAGCTCACAAATAAAGGAGCAAAGGTTGCTGCTTTTAGGCCTAAGGTTGATGAGATCTCCCTACTTACCATTAACAGAAGCTCATTAGACCCGGTATGCAATTTTATGTTATCATGATTCACAATTGAATGTTTTGTGTATGCTGCATATGGATAGGAGATGTTATCAGCCAGACTTGTTAGAATGATATGTTTGGTGTTTGAGTTGGTTTATAAAATGTTCTAGACTTTTTTCTTCTCTAGTTCCTTTCATTATCATATCTCTGGTAGTTGCATCAATTCAGTTGCATTAGATAATACATCTGAGATGCTTAAAGTGTTAAGTACGATAGCTAGCACTTTACTATTGAGACTGTAAAAGGATTTTAGCAGCTATCAACTGGTATACAATATTCCCTGGCATAAGTTAGAAGAATTCCTTGAAGTTTTCATGATATGTATGGTTTTTGTTTGAAGAAATATTTCTGCTTTGTTATGGTCTCAAAGCTGAATGTTCATGTAGTCCCATATTCTTTAGCAAAATTTTGGTTGGTAGTTCTCAATTAATTTTGTGAGTCTATCAGGGAAAAAATGGACATATGGTTGCTTTTGCTGGGCGGAAATATGCAGCAAGGTCCCTACCTATTATGTTTGCTGACAAAAGTCACACAATTACTAGTTTCACTTTGGTAAATTCAATTGACTTCCTCCAGATTTGGCTTCTCTAGGAACTTGATTTCCTTAAGGAATGTCGTTTTGAATCTGAATGTTGATTGATTAACAGGTTCTTGAATTTCAAGAGGGGATCCTTCAAAACTTGTATTGGAAGAGTTTCGGTTGTGATGCATGTCCTAGTGGAAGTACTTGTCTGAATCAACAAGACTGTGCAGTGCTTAACACAGAGTGTAAAAAAGATGGAGGGGATATCTGCAAAATAGGCATACAGTTGACATTCTCAGGGACTGACAGGAATCTTGATGCCTTAAATTCTTGGTATGAAGTGAAAAATCTACGGCGGTACTCCCTCTATGGTCTATTCTCCGATCTTCGTGACTCCATCATTGGGCCATATGAAAAGTTGTTTTAAGTTTACATACTTACAGCTTATATGTAAAGGAGGATATACCCATTTAAACTGTTCTTTGTGAGTTTAAATTGTTTTGTCTTTACTCTTCACATTCATAATCAATCCCCACAACTTGTCTATGTCTATTTAGTCCCAAGTTATTGACTGAGGATTTTACACTTAACTTGTAATTATGTTGATCCTAATCTCAGGAAATCAGGTTATGCAAGATCAAATAAATACGTTAAATTGAGCAAATCACAGACTCACGTAGACATAAAAAAATGAAGCTCATCATTTGACATGACCCTACTAAAAGGGTTATGTAAGAGATTTGAAGTTTGTGACATATCACTCTAGAAGGCAGTAATATATAACTCGAGTCACTATGGTATCCCTTTAAAATCAGGATGAAAAATCTAAAAATGAGTTTCTTATACATTTTTTCTTGCAAGGCTCATAATAGAATATTGCAGCTCTTTTTTTTTTTTTTGTACACCAAATTGACCATTAAAACAACTCTTCAATCTGTATATCATTGAGAGAAAAGAAATCATCACGTTGCCCCCGTTGACCAGTCAATCTGATTATGCTCAACAACTAGATCTCCCATAAGAAGTTAATTAGAATTTTCGGGCTCAATTATAACGTTGAAGCCAAAGTCTTTTCCTGGGGCGAATGACTTCTTGAGTTGTTCTGCCGTTTGAGTAGTGCTTATCTTCCAGTCCTTGTCATCAATGTTTTCCTGGTATTGGGTCATGAAATGTGGAAATAAGTTCATATTCATGACACCAACATATGAAGTGGTAAAATCACTTGCCTTTTTTACATAATCAGCCATGGTAGAGTTGAGTATTTCTTGTATTGCAAATTTGATAACCCGTTCTTCCCCTAGCATCTGAACAAGGAAGTCCTTTGGGATCTGCATGCATATTCTAACTAGGTTGTCTTTTAGGAAGAAACAAACATGATAATGATCTATGGATGTTCTGTTGCATTTGGTGACAAAGAGGCCTTTCCATTTTTAATTTTGATGGCTAACTAATTGTAGGATAAGATATTTGATAGAAAAATCTAATCATCTGAGTGATCAATGCTAACATTTTAATTATATTGATGTTATTAACCACATTGCAGATGAAATACAAAATAATTTATAAATGAAAAGATAATTAATAATAATTCATCAGATATAAAAAAAACTTGACCGGAAATCACGCACCTTTGATGATTTTCCTGAAGCAGTTCGGACATCACATGCACAATTTAAAAATACAGTAAAAACTCATGAACTGCAAATTCTTATGCAGTTAAAATACTGAACTATGATGAAAAGGAAAATGAATCACATGTAAAATCATATCAACAGCAAGAAATAAGTATTGGATTTGAAAAGGAAGCGCCTCTCAAAATTGTGAAGAGTAAAATGACAATCCAGTTTCCTTTCTTTCCCCACTTTCTCATCACTGGTATGCATATTTAGTATCAGTCTATTAGAGACAACTGAGCTGAATACTATAGAAGAGAGGGTCAACCAGTGAAACCCCACACGGTTGATTTTCTCAATAACAGAAAGGAATTCTGAAAATGTTCAATCAATTGGTAAAGCTCTCACGTAAAAACCAAGATCACCAATGTGAAGTATGTGATGGTCATTGGACAAGTGTTAGTTGAGCAAGAAAATACTAGATGAAAATAAAACGGTGCAAAACTTGAAAAGAGAAAGACCATGATATATTGTAATAGGAGCATAAGCAGCTGCAAAATGGTATTTAATAAAAGATGGTTATCTCCAATGTGGTAGGCAAATGCTAACACCTTGTGTTCTAGCAACTCTTGAGGATAAGGGATTTTGAATGAGGGATAAATCTTGTAGCAAATGTCAAATGTTAAGTTCATGTGAGTGGTGGGTTCTTGGCACTTATTGCAACAATTGAATTGTTCAGGCATGAAAGGGCACTGTGTCAATCTTTATCAATAATGCAGCTTCTTGGTTCGTACCTCCTTTTTGCATGCGAAATCCTGGAACTGGTGGGGCAGTACGACCTAAGTTTGTTACGATCCTATCGAATACTTTTTGTGTTTGATCACCAGTCAAGTCCACTCTCAGCTGCCATTTATTCCATGAGATAGTTATCACAGCATCAAACCAAAAAGTAGTAGAGTACATGAATATGAAAACATGAAATTGACATGATCCAGAAATTTATAGAAATTCACACTCCAGTAATAAAGAATAATAGATGATAGAAAGGAGAAACTAAAAGGTAAAAGAAAACGCTTGATTTGAGATAGTGATATATCTAGCCATATTTTGTGCAAATCTAAAGCTGCAGATTGTATTGTATGATAGTGGCAATGTCTATAACAACCAAACAATATGCTTACAGTAATATTAACTTCAATTTTGACGTGCTTGTATAAATAGAAGTAACATGATGTAGTACATTATCACGACAGAAACAAATTAAAATACCACAGGGAAGACTTTTGCCGGATTGAGCATGACCACTACCTAAGGATTTAGTTGTGGTTAGTTAGTTCTTCAAGGTTATCAAATTAATGAACTTGATTGGAAAAATCAATTATCTTTAGTACCAAAAGTTGTGCATCAGTATATCAAATATTATATCAGAAATCTCAAGAATGTCAGTGGGCAAATGAATCGAGAGATCAACATTTCCCTCTCTTGAAAAATGCACAAATTTCTTTTTATATTTTTAATAAATCACACATCGTTGTACTCTATAGGATAAAGCAATGGCAGTATAGAGATAGAAGAAAATATCAAGAGAAACAGAGAATAGAAGCTATAGAGATAGAATTTGGGACCATAGTATGAGAACATAAAGAAACATGAGATAATTTCCTGAAAGAGGCAGAAAGCAATTCTACATTGAACCAGTATTTGTAGCATTCTCACTTGTATCTTATTTTCTTCTTCGGAATCTAGTACTATTTTGGCATTTGTTAACAAGGCTGAAATTTCGTTGGAATCTGTAATTGATGCTTCTAAACCTACAAGACAAGAAGAACATAATATATTAAAATGAATACAGCACTAACTAAAATCCACAGCAAAAGCGGGTATACATGGCAATAAAGTTTGAAGAGTTTAGGGGAGAAATTTTAGATGCAGAACACATGCAGGTTGGTAATTGGTATTTTCCCATTTTGTGCGCTTAACAATCTCTAGAACATCCATTCATATATTTGAAATTCAACAGAGGAATGGGTGCAAAAGTCACCTGAATTAAGGGCTGAAATTGGTGCATTGAGATGTCCGAGAGTTGTTTCAGTGGGACTAAAAAATCCACCCAAGCTGCATGGAAGAACATAAAAGCAAAACAAATAAGTCAATAAGGTTGCCAAGTATCATTCACAAAAAAGTACTGGAGAGTGAAGTAATCGAGTACCTCCTCCTCTTCAACAGACTGAGACTGAGAGAAACAGTGTCTCTGGATTTTGCATTTGGAATGGCAAGATCATGAATGCAGCAGGTTCTAGTTCCAGTCCTAGAGAATGGGCATGCTGTGAAAGAAGGAACTCCAAATATTGTGGAATTGGATTTGGAAGCCATGTTCATGTTGGTGTTCATGTTGGTGTTCATGTTTATGTTCATGTTCATGTCGTGTCTCTCTCCAACTTACGAGTGGCGAAGGATGATGTCTTATCCCTTACTCAGTTACCCTTTTTGAGGTTTTGCCCCGCAACAAGGTGGGGTCCACTTCTGTCCACGTTCCAATTCCAATTTCCAAGCTTTCACTTATTTCCGTTTGTTAGAGATACATTTATTTCCCTTCCAAATTCTAACTGTTCCCATCAAAGAATACTTGCAAGAACTTCATACGATTATAACAATTTTCAGTTTTTCATAAGGGAAAGTTTAAAAGAATTCTCTTTGAAAAGTTGATGCCGCAAAATTTCAACTTTTTTCCCACTTAGAATCTCTTCCTGACATCTCACTTTCCACCTAATCGCTTATCAACTAATTCAAAATTAATGAATGAAGAAAAAGAAGTGCTATACAATTTATCTTATTAACTTATGATTAATCATCTTGAAGAGAAAAAAGAGTTTGTATTTTGTTTACTGACAGAAAAATATAAAGTAATTAAAAATATACAATGCAGAAGAAAATTTACAAAAGGAAAAATCTTAAAAATTAGACAGACAATTTTCTCAAAAGAATCTCAAAGGGCATTTGCGAAGTTTTAGCTAAGTGTGCTCCTTCCCAGCTGATAATTTACAGCAAACAACTATTGAAGAAAGCGAGGAGTCCGATGCTCCATTAATTTCAGCTCCTTTACTCCTAACATGAAGCAGATAATCAACAATTTTTTCAGTTATAACCTCACCAGGGATCAATACTGGTACACCCGGAGGGTATGGACATATGAGCTCTCCTGCAACCTCACCAATGCTCACCCTTATTGCCACTTTTCTTTTACTTGCAAAAAAGGCATCTCTAGGGATCACACTCATGATTATCTCATCAAAGGGTGCTTGAAAGTTCACCACTTTCTTCTCAGGTTGTTGAATGGAAGCATATGCTTCAGCTAAACGCTTTATCCCCAACAAAAGCCTGTGGACATGCTCCCTACAAGTCCCAAGATTAAGCACATAAGTAATAAATGTATTCCCAACAAGTTCACCGATGACTTCCTCATCCTTGTATAAGATTTCGTCTGCTTCATAACCTGATAAACCAAGATTCCAAAACCCTACAGTGAGACGCAAAGGATCAACTGTAGGAGAAGCTGAAAAGCTTGAATAATTCTCAAGTACTGAGATACCAGGGATTTGTTTTAGCACACACTTTGCCTCATCGGCTAATGCAATTGCTTGGTTAAATACAGTATCAGGGTTCTGACTAAGTTGAGCTCTAGCAGCATCTAGGGATGCCAAAAGCAGAAAACTAGGGCTTGTGGTTTGGAGAGTTCGGAGACATCCAGAAATTTTGTCCTTATCTACCATGTTGCCTGACATGTGCAGCATAGATGACTGAGTAAAAGAGCACAAAACCTTGTGAGTGGACTGCACAACCAGATCAGCCCCTTGCTGGAGAGCTGGCTTCGGCAGTTTAGAATGAAATCCAAAATGTGCACCATGAGCTTCATCAACAATCAAAGGAATTTTTCGAGAGTGACACAGCTCGGAAATCCTGCTCAAGTTACTGCAAAGACCATGATAAGTAGGTGAAGTGATGAACACTGCTGCTGCTTTTTTCCCTTCCATTTCTAGTTCATGGATGGCTTTCAATACCTGCAACAACATGTATAAGTAAAATATTCAAGAACTAATACAGATACATGAAGTAAATTTAAGTATTCATGCTTCATAGTAGAGATTCGGAAAAAAAGCTTGTCGTCTGAACTTCTGTGTAAGAGCTAAAAAACAAATTTATATTGTTTTTTCAACCAATATGATGATGTTTCTCGAGTCAACTGCTTTGCATGCAATTTAATTAAGAAAAATGGATCTTACAAAGTTAATTTGATTTAGTTTGGTTAAGATTTAATATGAACATTGTTACCTGAGATGGAGTGACAGCAGCAGCAATGTCCCAATGATTGACAAAGTGAGGAATGATGTACTTAGGCACTGCACCGGATAACACCAATGCAGATATAGCTGATATATGAGAATTCCGGGGAAGAATCAGAACTTCCCCCGGAGAACAGGTTGCCATTATGGCTGCCTGAATGCCAGAAGTAGTACCCCCAACAAGAAACCATGTGTGTGAGGATCCAAACACCTTGGCTGCTTCAACCTGTGCTTCCAATATGGGACCATGGGGACAAAACAGGTTGCCAAGCTCTGGAAGCACAGGCAAGTCATGAACAAAGGGTCTTCTTCCAATGACCCCAGTCAACGAAGCAGGCGCACCATGCCCTCTGTTGTGTCCAGGAAAGTGAAAACTCGCAGCGTTTTTTTGTGCTGAAGATTTCAGTGCAGTCACCAGAGGGGGAAGGCTATTTTCCTGAGCCATCATGCAGAACTCAAACTAGATTTCATGACAAAAATGAGAGAGAGAGTACATTATGAGATGATGCACCACTCTCAATTGTCAAATATTTCCCAAAGATGATAGATTTTGTGTTTGGATTTCAAAATAGGATAGATCTTGTCGATGGACTGGACCTTACTGAAAACATAAAAGCCAAAACCTCTTTGTCGATTTGCTAATGATGTTAGATTTTACGAACATAACTTTGTCGGGATAAAACTCAGTGAGGAATAATGCAAATATAAGTTTTATCAACAAAAGTGAGAAAATAATATGAAAAATAAAATAAAATACATAGTTTAATAGGTTGAGGATGATATTAAATTGTCTTATATGATCAACTCGTGCTTAATGATAATCTCTTGTCAATAGAAAAATTTTATATGGTTTGATTTGGTAACTAACTCACATTTAAGAACCTAAAATTGTATGTTGTTAGAGGAAGTTTGAAATATTTATGGATAAAATATGTTATTTCAATTTTTTTATAATTGTTACTCAATCAGGGTCCACTGCTGTTCCTATAAATGATTTCCAGGGGCGACATTCTTGTCCTTTTGTATATGGAAAATGATAGTTTGACACTCCTTTTTCTCTTACCTCCATTTGACACTCCGACGTGGCATTGTCATCCCGCGTGGCAAAGAAAGAGAAACACAGATGGTTTTCTGATTACGTGGTTCATGTT
>Ga0099825_1007778_pt1 | contig 12933 bp, 7 predicted proteins | sample SiratroredBW_FD_76838 | JGI IMG/M metagenome (GOLD analysis project Ga0099825, IMG submission 76838) | Root nodule microbial communities of legume samples collected from California, USA - Siratro red BW | ecosystem: Host-associated > Plants > Roots > Nodule | place: USA: California | collected...
ATATATATATATATATATATATATATATATATATATATATATATATATATATATATATATATATATCCTAAAAGTTGTGTCTATCAATTACATTAAATACCTAACGTAAAGAAACACTATACATTATACTACAAATTATATCTAACATCAAATTTCACATAAAATATAATTAATCAATCAAAACATAACTTTTAAAGATAATTTATACATGAAATATTAAGATAGAAATATATCTTAATTTAGTCATGAGTGTGCACCCTAACCACTTCATCAAGATTCTTTCTTTCTTAATAAATTCATTCTCATTCATCACAATCACTTCAACTCAAATACAAATCAAAATTTCAAAGATCATACTCAAACATCCAACTAGAAACATTTTTCCTATTTCTTAAAATTATTTTTTAAAACAATTCACACGCAAAAGAAATACAATAAACCCACTACCCTCAGGTCATCCTAAGGACGAACTGCTCTGATACCAAATGTAGCATCCCATATTTTTCATATAATAAGAACTTTATTGCATAAAAATTATATAATAAACTTGAATATAAAAATTCATACATTCACAATGTATTTCAAAATATACTTCTCCACATAAGATTTAATAAAAATATCTTCGTAAAATTAGAGATAAAATAAAATAAAGTTTCTCCAACAATTCACTGGGAGCTCACACCACTTGTCAAATCCTCTGCTCACGTGTAATACATGATCATCGCAATTTAAAAACAAAACAAACACCACACAAAAATAAGGGTAAGCTAATGCGTAACTAGAGGTAAAATAAATGAATAAATAAAAACGAGACTAGAGATAAAGATAAAAGAAATAAATAAAATAAACAGGACCAGTATGAAATTGGAGATAAAATAAATAAAATAATCAGGATCAGTGCGAAACTAGAGATAAAATAAATAAGATCTGTGCATAACTAAAGATAAAATAAATAAAATAAATGGGACCATTGCATAACGGGAGATAAAACAAATAAAATAAACAGGACGAATGCGTAATCAAAAATAAAATAAATAGAGAAATAAAAAGAGTAAGATAATATATAGTTTAAGATAAGTTAAAATAAGTAAAACATTAATAAAAACAAGCATAAATTTATTAAGATTAACATAGATAAAACTTAACCTTACCTCCGCTTACCTTTAAATGGAGAGAGACACACATTAAGAATAAAGCTAAAAATACTTACCCTTTAGTTCAAATCTCCTTCTCTCTCCCTCTTTTTCTCTCTCTTTCTCTTTCTTTTTCTCTCTCTTCCTTTCTCTCTCCTCTTTCTCTTCTACTTCTCTCTCTTCCTTCTCTTTTCTCTCCCTTGCCTCTTTTCTTCCTCTCTTTCCTCTTTCCTCTTCCCTTTTCCCTCACGTTCATCCTCCTCTCCCTTTTATAGTTGATTTTCTTTTCATTTCTATTTTTATTTTTTTAATTAATTTTTATCTTCTAGTATTTAATGTAGGTAGATTTTTTTTATTCCTTCTTATCTCTTCTTCTTTTCTTATTATCTCTTTACTTTTCTTTTTTATAATGTTCCTTTTACTTTTTTTTTTAAATATTTTATATTTATATATATATATATATATATATATATATATATATTTATTTGTTTTTTTTTTTTTTTTTTTTTTTTTTTTTTTTTTTTTATATTTTTTTTATTTATATATATATATATATATATATATATATATATATATATATATTAATGATTCTTATTATTTACTTTTATTTTATTATTATTTTTAATAGACACTTCATTTAAATAATTTATAATAATTATAATTATATATATTAATAATTTTTTATTATTTTCTTTCTAAATAATCATAATTCATATATTTTTTTTTTTCTTTTTTTTACATAAAAATTACTCAATTTATTTTTTAATGTTCAAATATTATTTTAATTATAAAATATTTTTAAAAAATAAAATATAATAATGAGTAAAACTAAAGATTTTTTTAACTCTTTTAAAGATAAAATAAGTAATATATTTATTTAAAAATAAGGATATTACATAAGTAAGGTGTTAGCATAAAATAATTAATATACTGCATAGTGTTGCAGTATTCTTCAAATTTATTTCGACAATGCTCAACCATCGATATAAATTAGCCAAAGAGCAAATGAACTTGCGTTTTATGTAAGCTTTCACATCTCCTCGGAGTTCAAGTTCAAATAAATTAACCACTAAATTATTAATTTAATATTTTTATCTTAAAAATTAAATTCGGTTTGATCCTTTATTTTTTGAAAACAATAATTTAATCTCTTACATATTCAAAATGTAAGCAAGATAGTCTTTTTGTCATTAATTTCAGAAATAATTTAAGCAAATCGGCAGTTAAAAGTCGCACAAAATTGCGTGGTTGATGGATTTTGATTTCTATCAACTAAATGCGAAAAAAGTCTTCCTAAATGGTTATATAGATGAGAAAATTAGTTTCTCATAACCTCTTGATTTTAGTGATATATTATGTCTTTAACCTTAAACATCCAGATTTTTTTTTATATAGTTCTAGTGATATTCTTATCACATTTTCCCTCAAAATTTGCCCAGGAAAATTTGATGTTAAATTTTTTAGAAGACCAAATAAATGTTCAAACTTTAGATTTAATTTGGTGACAAAAAAATAAGACTGATTTGGTTACCTCGATCTTTAAAGAGAATCAAATTGAAAGTACTCACATAATTTCAGTTTTGAAATCTCAAAAGCTTTTGATGCTTGGACAAGATTTATCAAGCAATTTGGTAGTAGCACTTTCAGTCAGTTAACCCATGCACATGCAGCTACTAATGATGTACTTGGTAGAACGTACATGGTACCCGAAACTAAAGAGTTTTACTAACACAGTACTTACCCTCCCTGAATTTCTTGATCCACACCTCATTCAAGTGATCAGAAATGCAACATAACGAGAAAAGCCACCATTCATAGCTGAATAGACAGAAGTGAAAATTGAATAACTTATCCCAATCAAAGCCGAGTGCCATTTCTATGCAATGGCCAAACAGCGTATCCCAGTAAACCATGAAACTTCAATAGCTTAAGCAAGGGGAATTTGAGACCAATGGATTCAAAATGCAATTCGATGATTGCATGAACATTTAAACCAGATCGAATAGGCAAGAAAAAGAGAGAGATAATTCTACTTACACTAATACAGCAAGAACCTCGGAAGTTCACATTCACAGAATTACGTATTTAAAAGCAGGTGGAAAAGAAATACTTAAGGCTAACTTCAGATCCAGACAATGGATATTATACTAATATCTAAATCCTTCGGATATCACAATAGATGGCACCTCGTGCCTACTGCTCTGTTGCAAAGAAAAATTGAAGTCGCCATCCAATATGGACTTTAATCCAATATTACCAGCATGCCTGCATCATGTTCACCTGAAACCTGTAGACAACATGTATGGTTTCTCAAATAAACTCTTTGCACAGAGGATGATCATCCAAAATTCACACCTTGGTCCCAAGTAAGAATCGCTGGAGAGACGGGAGCAGATCAATGGCTGAACCAATCAATAATGTATAGTGAGTTCAAACAATATTTTCCAATTGCACCCTTCTTGCACTGACAGGCCACTGCCGTCTCTCCCACATGTCATTTTCTTGTAAAGAAACTGTAGGAAATAGGAAATGAGAGAGATAAAAAAAAGACAAATATGCTTACATGCTACAGATTAGGCTTACATAAATATTGAGGTAGCCATGTTGATAGCATGTATAGTTAATGAAAGAATCTCTTGCGACATCTAGCAGAACCAAGCTCCTCATACTCAGCCTTCGTCACACACATTGCTTCAAAATCTGGACTCGATGCCAACAGTGACCCTCCACGCCAAACACCTCGTATGGGACTATAGAAGAACCATAAATCCTCTTGTAGAAAATATCAAATTAGATGAACAAAGTATTTAAGGAAGATGTTTACTCTTCTTGAGTTGTTATCTCCACATTATAGTCATCAGGAACTAGAGGTCGAAGCTCCTTCTCCCTGCAGCATGTAGAATCAATTAATTAAACATTTACACCATGAAATACAGGCAAGAAAGATACATCACCAACAACCAAAAACATTATGACATAATGGTACAAAGTGCAGTGGTCCCAGCAAAAGACTTACAATCTCTCAGCAAACTGAGGAAATAAGGTGCTTCCACCCGTTAATATGATGCTGAAAAATAAAAAGCAGACACGGGATTGAAAAATGAGTGTGACAAATTAAGAAACATGTATATATATCCACACACAGGACCATCAAATCAAATGCTCTGAACTGGCTACCTTTCGTAGAGTACAGGATGGAGATGCGGGTGGCACGCATTAACAGCCCGCACAATGCATTCTGCTAGCCCAGCCTGGTTCATTCCTGCAAACCATTTTGCTCAGCATTATGCAGAAAAAGAAAAGCCAACAAATAAAGACAAACAACAAAATTCAACCAACATCCTTATTTACAGTCATTAGAGAAACTCGTCAACAAAAAACATTAACCAAAATCAAGTTGTATCCACGGACCCAAATCAGCAGGACGGAAGATCATCTCTGGCACAAGAAACCGTTCATTTGTCAAGTCAAACTCCTAAGGATCAAACAAAGTGAAAACATAAAGTTAAAAACATTGACACACAGAACAAGGGCACACTGCAAGAAACATTGACAAATACATTTTTTGACAAATCAACTCTTTTTCTCTCCTCTGGCAGCTCGGCATAATTCATACCCCCCTCTGCCTCCACTGGCTGCGAAGAAGGAAGGTCACTCTCCCTCAATGCAAGATACCGCCGTGCCTGGTCTGGGTACTTAACAAACCCTTTTGTGTGTGTGACACCATCTGGAAGCACGTAGGTGCACCTGAACAGATTCTCTTTCCCACTCTTCCTATAAAATCAAGTGAAATCCTTTTTTCAGGCCATGATATTGTTCTAATGCAGTAACATATAGCATGACAAAAAATGTGCATACCTAAGAGTTAGTGTGTTTGGTTCAACATTGATTCATCTCGAATTTATACAAACTTTCATAAGTTAGCTTCTCTAGAAACTGATTTTGAACTCATGCATAAGCTTATAGAAAATTATTTCATCTTCCCTTCCTCTTTTCTTCTCCTAATAGTGCTTAAATTAGATCATTCTCTCAAGTTACACAGTCAAACACAGTTTAAAATAGGTGACATTGTGAAAACCTGGCGATGGAGAGGTCACGGTCGACGTCGAGGGAGACGAAGCAGAGCTTCTCCTTGACGTCGTCGATGATGAAGGTCTCTTCCATGACGTTGACGGAGCGGAAGGAGACGAGTTCCTTGAGGTAGTTTGTGAGGGCCTTGCCGCCCAAGTCAATCCTCCTAACGGCATAGTTGAGAGGGAAGTTGTGGAAGACGGGGGAGGCGTGGGTGAAGGAGAAGCCTGCGTCCACGACGAGGCTGCACTGAGCCCGGGAGAGAAGCCCACTGGGTCGGCGGGTGGCCTCGTGGAGGTGGACTAGGGCGGGGGGATGGGCCACGTAGAGGGCCCGGAAATTGAAGTCCTCGAAGACAAGCTCGTCGACGGAGCTTTGGATGGAGGGGAGCGTGAAGAGGGGTTCCGTGAGGAGGAGCGAGGACTGAGAGGGCGTTATGCGGAGCACGGAGGAGAAGAGGTGCGACCAGATTTCGCGCTGTAGCTCGGGGTTTATCAGGTACCCTCGGTCCATGGGGCGGCGCACGGCGGCGGACGTCAGGTCCTCGTCGCCGCCGGAGGTCAGGTGGAGCCATTTCTTGGAGGCCGGGGGTCGGTAGAGACAGTTAGGGACCACGGCGGAGGGGTCGCGTTCGCCGCCCAGGCCCGCCTTGATTAACCCGCCGCCGTTGTCTAGAACGACGACGTTGGTGGATGCGGACATCAGCGGAAGTATTTGGGATTCATTTAGCCGTCACACTTCCCTCCTGCGTTTTCAATAGAGGGATTTTTTGGGTTTTTTTTTTTAATTTCATGTTATTATTAAACTCAGGACAAGATCATTTTTTTTATCTTATTAAATTAAATATACTTTTCATCTTTTGTTTATTTATTTTAAAGTCTTCTATTCTATTAGCTTTTAAAGTTGGACCAATATTGTCTTTTCAAAATAATAAGTACTATGTTTTATTTATTCCACGTGTTAAACATATCTCATTAGATTTATTTTTTGAAAAATTATATTACAAAATTTTTATTTTGTTTGATAAAAAATTGTGTTAAAGTGGGCTGTTCCATAAAACAAATAAAAAATCTAATAACAAATTGCTTTTAATTTGCTTGTCTGACATTTTTTTCACTGAATTTTTATCATATTTATGATTTTAATAGTTAGGGACCACTGAGTGGATTTCTGCAGTTTTCTTAAACATATTTTAAACATGTTGATAATTTACATAATAATTTTGAAATAAGTAATTTGAAAATAAAACTTATTTACTAAATAAATATGTTTTTTAACATTACTAAAACATGTATAATTAATTTGAAATAAATTTATAAATTATTAAATTATAATAATTGATAGATTATAATATGATGAAATAAAAGTATTATTATTAATAAAAATAAAACTTTTTATTATTAATTTATGTGATTATATTTTTCTCCCAAATAACATTGATTGTAACTCTTTTTTGGCATATTGATATTATATTTTCTTCTCCACCGCATGGGAACCAGATAACTTTAAATGAATTTTGAGTCAAATTGATATTATATCAATTTCTACTTAGTTCAATTATTATAAGTACTAGGGAAAAGTTAGAGAAGAAGTTAATTGAGCTAATATGTTTATAAAAACTCAGTAAAAGTTATTCAGGTTCCAAAGGAAGAAACAATGGATGTTATTATAATTTTATTTATAAAATATGTTTCAGTGATCCCTTTCTAATCATTAATTTATATATAATTTAAGATTTAAGTTTCTAGTCAAAATTTAATAACTAAATTTATGGAACAAATACTTAAATAAGAAATTGTTGTTCTTCAAAGAAGACATGAGACTGAAATAAATGTTATTATTAGAAAGAAGATTCAAGGTTTAAAAAAAAAAATGAAGTTTATGCTTAAGTAACAAAAGAATATTAAAAACTGATGTTGTATGTAGTAGCTTAAGAAAATAATGCAACTATTCTACATTCGTTTGTTTAAAGCTCATGATTTTTATTATGATCATGTATACATATAACCTTTGTTGAATTTAAAGACTTAGTTATGTATTAGGTGTTTAGCTTGTTCTTTGCTTGAATGTTGAGATATATAATTTTAATTTTTGTGGTAAAGGAGTTGAAAGATATAACTAGCAACTACCGTATTTATGATTAGAGTAATCTATTGTTAGGTTTATTAATGAAAAAGGGTAATTTGTTTTTTTTTAATTATGAAAATGGTGTAATTTTTTTTTCATGGATTTGGGTAAGTAGTATGGTAGGGTGGTGACAACCAATAAAGAAATCGTGGAGCAAGCACACAATTTTATCACTAGAGCAATTTTGGACGAAGAAGTCCTGTTCATGTAACACGACTTTTAAAGAATCCTAATTTTATTGTTCTCTTTCCTGTACGAGGCTGCTGGTCCCAATCACAAAATGCTTGGCTCCTACTAACAGAAACCAGAATCTGAATAGAAAACTTGCCTCCCAAGAATCTCACGCGTGCCTAATTTGCATGTTTATTTTTCAGAAGTTTTTGTTTTTACACTGTTAAGTAAAGTAGTAGGTAGTACAAAAGCATGACTATGAACAACTATCCATCAATTATGAATCTAGTTTTGGTACACTTATTAGATTGATACAATTTGGCCTTATTAGTGCATTATTTAAATTTAAACTTAACTACATATTTTTTAATTCAATTTAAATCCAAAGCTTCTTTATTTAAGTGAGTCATGGGATTCTCCTTCATTTCACACTTCTAGTGTTGTATATATTTCACTTCACGGTTCACTTCTTAAGAGCATCTTGAAGCTTTATCTAGCATCAGTTGGTCGACTGTTCAAGGTACATCTATTATTGATATTCATCACCTCTAAGGTAAGATTCAAAATTTTTAGAAAATGTACCTGAGTAGGTTACTATAAGATTTTATTATGTCTGCTGAATATGAGGGTTTTTTTTACAGAATCACTGCAAATTTACCTAGAAAACACATATTAGGGTATATTTTTAAAAAAATTTGAAATTGGATAAGTCGTGCTTGGGGATACAGTTTTACAATGAAGAAGTGGTACTAGGAAGCAAGACTTCAGTTTCATAGTATTTTTTTTGTCGCATCTGAAGTCGTGTGCACGGAGCCGACTTGATTACGTTTTTTTCTTTTTTTTTTTTTTTGCATCCTTACAAGTGGTGCTAGGAAGCACGACTTCTTCATTAATTTTTTTTTTACTTACGTATAAGTCATGCTAGAAAGCACAACTTCTTCATTAATTTTTTTTTTTGGCACCTAAAGTCGTGCAATGGGTGACAAAATGAGTTATAATTTTTTTTTTAAATCGTGCTTGATCGCATGAGTTATGACTTATTAGAAAAAAAAAATTACAATGATCGTGTTTCATTGCATGCATGTTTTATGTGATGGAATTAATTAAGCGTATTTGTAAAATAACATAATATCACGAATAGATTTCATTTCCTCATTTATTCTTTCCTTAGTTCAATGTATTTATTTTTCTATCATAATGTGGATTTAACACCAAATGAGAAGTTAAGAAAATTTAGTGAAACTGAATTCCTGTAGGATTGTCTAATTCCTTAAAATAGAGTTTGGCATGAAGTAATTTTCTAACATTAGAGTTCAAATAACATGGTTCAAAGAAAATGTTAGAGTTTAATACATATTGTGAATAAAATTAGAAGATGAGCATAAAATGACTTAAAGAAAAAATCTATTTATGAGATTCAGTTCCACATTGTGGCCTTTGTCGTTGTCTTCGTGGTCTTCCATGTACTCTATGTTCGGTTGATGGATCAGATCGCGGGGGAGGTGACGGTCCAGCTTCATTATCATCATGTTCATCATCATCATCCCCACTTGTGTTATCTAATGTTTGGGAAGACATTGTTGGTCAAGAATAATCCATGGATGGTATTGGATTGTATTAGAGAGTGGGGGGTGGAAGAAGTCCCAAATATATTATACGGTGGAGTGTGAAACCAATTTGGTTGTGATGGGAACAGGTTAAAGGTGGAAGCAACTTCGTGTTGATATGAAGATGGACCAGCCATGATGTTTATGTTAACCATGTATCCAAATTGGAGGTGGTTGAAAATTAAAATTGGTAACATTTGGAGGTTGAAATTGTTGTGCACTAAAAGATGATCCAATATGTTGATAGTGTGATTGCGGTTGACTTCGTTGAGGCTGAGGGAATGTCATATGTGGCAAACGATATGATTAGTTAATTATGATTAATAATTGCAATATGCTACTTAATAGGAAATGAACTTACATCTTCATTGGACATTGATGCTTGTTGAGGGGTTATATACCGTATAGTACGTGGGATGTATCATTGCATATATGGTGCAGTGTCACGCAAATCATTTCCACCAAACTGTTGTCCTTGAATTAGGCAGGTTTGGTGACCATTCCACATGGCGATCCACTTTTGATGATAGTGGGACCAATATCTATCTGTTCTTCCTCGCATGTCATCTTTATGAACATCATCTAAGTTTAACGGGTCAACGCGAATAGGTTGCGTAAGTCAAACTGCCTCATGACCCTATCTGCTTGATGAAACTGATCTGTCGAAAAACAAATGAGAGGAACAACAACGTGACTAACATCAGGGATGTCAATGGTGACCAAACGGTTGATGTTATGTGCTCTATAAGGAGTCCACAAGAACTAAAAAAATGTTATTAGCATGAGTGTGACAAGAAACATATATGTACAATTATGTTATAGTAGACATTAAGAATTACCTCCTTTGGTTGCACACATGATCAAATGTGCTTCGTAAAAGATAAAGCACATATGTAGGTATGCTTGTCTTTTGAGCTGGATGAGACCACCTATGATGAAGAATAATTAATTTTTTAAGAAATCAATATAAATCAAATTTATAATACATTGTGAAGGGCATAAAAAATAACCTCATAGCCAATGGAAAGTCATGCTCTACTTCAATGTCTTCATCACTAAGTGTGTCAATAGTGGGGTTAATAGAGATAATTCGATACCATGCCCATGATTGCAAGAGTAACATACAACCTCCAATATTTGCTTAGCTGAAGTCAACCCCATGGTCAAGAGCACGATATAAACACGCCAATACAACTGCACCCCAACTATAATTGGAGACATTATTGAGGTCTGTCAATAACGAAAGATACATCAAATGAACTCGAATAGCTGATGTATTTGGCATTAATAGACTTTCGCTAACTGTCAAATGTGTCTACGAGCATGTTCACTAATTACCACTTCAGTTGCATTATCAGGCAGTTCTCGAAATATATTATTTAGCCTCAAGATAATTTGACTGTATTTCCTTTAATAACTTCAAAAAATGGTAACAACCCAGTAGTTCTTCACAAAGTGAGACTAAGTCACCAGATATGACACCCCCGTTACTGCTTCTCCATCAATCGGGCGACCAAGTTGCAATGCAACATCCTCCAGAGTTATCGTGCATTCTCAAGAGGAAAATGAAATGTATGTGTTTCTATTTTCCATCTTTCAACTAGTGTTGTTATTAGGTGATGATTGATATCAAAATTTGATATCTTTAAGAGGTGGCCAAATCCAGCATTATAAATCAAAGTTTGTACTCGCGGGTCAACCATATCTAAATGTTTTAATATCCAAATTACATGACATCATGGTCGGAGTCCTCTTTCGTTATCTTTCCAAATTGACTTAGTAACATGTTTGTGTTATAGTCGTAATAGAGACATATAAGATGAAAGATTATTATTTAAAGCGCAAGAAAAAACCTAAAATAGATGCAAATTATGAGTATTTAGAAAAAGCATGTGAGTTATATTTTAAATGAATGTGCCACTTTATGCTTGACGAATTACAAAAATAAGTTTAAAGCGTTAGTAAGTTAACATGCATGCTAATTATTTCTTTTATATACGTTATGTACCATAGCTAATACTTGTTAAGATAATTTGTGTAATTAAAATAAATTTATAATGAAATACAAAAAAATAAAATCAAATTAAAATAATTTTTTATCCAGTTAAAACAAAATATCTTAGGTTTGTGAAAACTATTTATTCTTTTAACATGTAGATTGTTTTTAGATTTTTTTCAAAAAGTCTAACTTAATATGAACAAAATATTAAAACAAAATAATAAATATTAAGATGAAAGTTACAATAATCATTTTAAAAAAATACTAAAAAGGTACACTATAAACTAAAAACATACTCTTTTTTTTTTTTTTCAAAATTTCCATGCATCAATCTGTCACGATTCTCTTAAAACACTCGCACACTAATTAGACATGTGAAAATCAATCCAAAATGGTAGTCATCAAGTAACCACAAGAAAATTAAAAAAATAAAAGCTCATGTTGGTGATTTGCTGAAGCTTCAAGAAGCTTCACTGTCATTCATCACAACACTCAAAATTTACTTCTCAGTATGTCATGAGAGGAACTATTCGCCAATTGAAGAATCTGAATAGAAGTTCTCAAGAAACTCATGCAGTACAAATTTTCTCAGAACATATTTCAAAAGAAACACAACTTCAAAATAAGATGTAGCAGTAACATGTTTAAAATAAAATGTTATCAAAGTGGAAGGCCGGTTCGTCTAAATAAATGATGAAAGTATTTGTAGTGTTGGCTTTGCATGTGTTTTACACATCGAGGATTTTCATTTTGGAATGAAATGAAGGGGTGTGAAGTTGTACGATGCTAAATGCCAACTTCTGAGAAATCCAATGACAGGGTCCTCATACCCCTCTTCCATATTACAATAATGCATTGCATCTTAACAATGTTACTTTCGCCAACTTTATTTTGACATCAACCTTCACTTTTTCTTCTTCTTTAACACTTATCTTCTTTACATATTTTCTATGACCATCAACTACATTAAAAAATACTAAACCTGTAGTACCTTCTAAGATGGAAGAAAGAAAAAGACAGAGCTTTATATTTGCTCTTTCTCTTCCTATATGTATCTGTTTGAGGCCCGTATGTTACTTAAGAGAAATATAAAATAAGTGCAAAAAATAAAGGTAAAATTTTATTTTTTAACAGTTAACCAATACACTATATATCCGTGACCTTATCATTATGATAAAAGGAAAACACAAAAAAAAGTGAACTGATGCGAAAGAAGTGATTAAATAATAGAGAAAATTACTTTCTTAATTTTTATAAATTAGTTCTTTTAGTTTAACCATTTGAATTAATTAATTAACGTTTATTTGATTTAACTATAATATGTACACTATATACTCTATAACCAACAATAATTATATAAGAAATGTTATATATAAAATGTTTCAATACCAATTTTAACTCATATAAGCTATCGTTCTGATACATGTATGCCAGCATTCTATATAACACTCTAGTACAAAAAGGATCTTCATTGTCGGTTCTAAGAGACATTTATCGTCGGGTATTGAACCGACGTTGACCCAGGAGACGTTGATCATGACGTCGGTTAACAATACCGACGTTGTGTTAAACACCACAATGTCGGTTAGAACGAAGAAACCGACGTTCGGATTTCGCTGAAATGGTTCCTTAACTAGGTATTAGGCCACGTCGGTTAAGGCACAAAACGACATTGTGCAAGAATCACAACGTCGGTTGGAGCCTCTTAACCGACGTGGTGATGCTTTGAAAACAGATGCATCACAACGTCGGTTAAGAGGCTCCAACCGACGTTGTGATTCTTGCACAACGTCGTTTTGTGCCTTAACCGACGTTGTGATACATC
>Ga0099825_1007788_pt1 | contig 12921 bp, 6 predicted proteins | sample SiratroredBW_FD_76838 | JGI IMG/M metagenome (GOLD analysis project Ga0099825, IMG submission 76838) | Root nodule microbial communities of legume samples collected from California, USA - Siratro red BW | ecosystem: Host-associated > Plants > Roots > Nodule | place: USA: California | collected...
ATATATATATATATATATATATATTAGTATAAGTTAGTTTATCCTCTTTCTTTTCACTTCAATCTTATTATTCTTTGTTAATAAATTAGAGAAAATAGGCTATATACTGAAGGTGTAAACATGGCTGTCATTTTGTATTCCCTAACCATATCCTATGGGATGTTATGCTGGGCAATGTTATTCTTATCCACATGCTTGGTTGTAAGTTAGTAATTTTAGACATCAATTAAAATTTGTGTTATAAAAAAAATTGAAACTTAAAAGTGAGAAAGAAAGATAGAAGGATGTAGTGAGAATAGGTTGTTATTATTGTAAATAATAAATTCCATTCTTGTGGAAATATGAGATGTTCTAATATAGTTGTTCTGGGAATCTATGGAAACAAAGAACTTAGTTAATAGGGATTCCAGGAAATAAATGAACCCGAACACTTTCTACTTATCCGCACTATTGGATTTATGAAAATAACCCCTATTATTACTACTTATAACATACTTATGGAAATAAAAATAGTTCAAAACGTGATAGTGTAATTTTCTTGGGAATAAAAATCCAAGAATATGTTTTTGTAATCATGTAACATTAACCATATATATATGTATGTATAAAATAAATAAAGGAAATGAAATTCTTATATTTAACATTATACTATTAACAGTAAGAATTTTGGACGTGACAACATGAATATGATCAATCGTAGACATATACCTCACATGGTCATTATGAGGGATACTTCTAAGTTCAGAACTCTATCTGATCCATATGTAAACCAATTGTAGGTTGGTTGTAGTGCGAAAATCAATGCATTGTATGACATGTGATGTCATGCGCATAATTGCAATACTGATATAAATCCACCCATTATTCTTACTCTTGCATATGTGGCTATACAAATTTCTTTGTAGAAAACAACTAAGCAAGTAGAAATCCAATTTTAATGACTGGTTCAACAAAGATTAGACAAAAAGAGTAGGTACATGATGAAGATATTTTTATTCACATTTATAGTGTTTAACCTTAGCTTTCTTAGACTCTAATCAAGAATAAATCCATTAGTCTAAATAATTAAGAATAATTGGACCTTAATTGAGATTATTGGTTAAAGTTGAATTTTAAGCATATTTTCTTGATTTTCTTATTTCTTATTTCTAATAATTGCAAAAATAATATCTGAGAATTAAATCTGTGTTGATTTCGTTAAGAAAATGAGATTATAAATAGAGATTGGAGAATGTATGAATTGGATCGGCAGTACCGCACTGCTACACAGCATAAATCCTAGTTTTATATCCTTTTGTAATTCTTGTGCTTTTGTCATCCTCATGCAAGGTTAAACACCTTTGAGTTAATTCTCTTGTGATTTCACAGTGAATTTAAAGGTTTCTGTTTGATAATTATTTTTTTTTTACATTTTATGTAACATTTGTGCTTTATTATTGCTCTTTTTGAAATCTATTTTGGATGCTTGAGAATTCAATTATTTCTTCATAATTAGAGTTCTTGGTTAGTTAACTTAGTCTTAATTCATTTCTTTTGTGTTTAGTCAAGAGATAAAAGATATACATCTCATTGAGTATGCACTTAGAGACGAGGTGAGATATTGAATATATTAGTAGACACCTGTTTTACTAATAAGATTCTGTTCAATTTGATTGCCGCTTGTTTAATTAAGTTTAACTCTATGGAAAGAATTGAAGGATAATAATCTTAAGAAAACCAAAAATTCAATGTGAAAGAACTTGAGAGTTAACCTGTTTTCTATATTGATTTTACATCATCTATTTTAATTTAATTTTCTGGGTACAATCCTCTCAAACCCCCTTTAATTTACTTTTATTGCTAGCTTTCCTTGTTATAAATAAGTTTTGAACATTGACTAACTAAATTTACTGTTGGATTTATTGGGTGACAACTTGGGATGAACTTTCCCTTTCTATTTGGTGTTAGATGGTCTAACACTGTGTTAAACAATCAACATTGGAATTGTTTTAATTTTTTTGTGAAACGACTGCGATCAGTACACAAGGTACACTTTTTCCCTTGATTTATTGAGTATCAAAACACTCCTAATCAAACCTAGGATGTACCCTCTAAAATGCTATGAAATTGTTCTTTTGTTTGTTCATTATCAAGTGGAAACATTTATCTTAGCCACTTCAGTTTAACTTGAGAGCTTATTACTAACTCTCCTTTGATGGGTGTGACACCCAGATACATGTCACACATTTTTTTCCTAGCCGATCATTTTGAGGCTAACGATTGGGTGCCCACGAAATTTGAGTCCAAGTTGAGGTCTATGGTACACTCACCAATTGGAAGATGGAATGTGAGTTTCAAGTATCCACCTCTTCTCCATAGTGGTTGGTAAGGAGAGATCCACCTTTAAATGACTTAGTTTTGCTATTTTAGCAAATCTTGGTTGTTCAAAATTGAATGACACTAAGACTACACAACATAATCTTGAGGGCCTGTAACAATTAACAAATTAATGAATGAAGAATTGTAATTATTGAAAATATAGTGATAATAACTTAAAATATGGTGAACCTACCATGGCAGAAAAGAAGACAGACATGTTTTCATGTCACTTGCACAATATCATTTTGTCTAAATAAAGGCAAATTTAGAAGGAAAAAACAAGCAATAAAAGAGTTTCAAGGTTGACTTTGAGTTTAGTGAGAATTAGGCAAACCTAAAAATTTGATGAAAAGGTATTTATATAGGGTTTTCTATATAGTGTTGATTCACAGTTACTCAATGGTGTGTCCATTAACACAAGTGTAATCTTGAGCATTTCTTCTTCTAATGTAAAGGGTAAGGTTTGGGGATGTGATTCAAGAATATAAATGTGGATATTGATGATAAGTGTCAAATATTGGTATTTGTTTACCTTAAATTTAGCTTATATTTTGATACTTATCATTCTTTATGTTATCTTTTAATTGTTTTTGGTTTAATTTTAATATTTGATTACTTTTGTTATGATTTTACATTTTCCTGTTTTTATTTATTTTCACAGCAAACGAGAATTATTCTTACTCAAGCAAAGTTGGATGTCCTAAGCGAGACAAGTCAAAGAGTCCATGGATCACTTAAGGACTCTCCCTTAAGTGAAGCATTATCTTGCTTTAGTGAGTGCTACTTGCTCAACAAGCTGAAGTGAAGGACTCTTGCTTAAGCACAATCTTGAGAGTGCTTAAGCAAGAGATTCACTAGATGCACACTTAAATTCAATAACTATTAGAGCTATGTGGACACTCTGTTGTTGCCACTACTGTTGCTACTTTACCTAAGAGGCACTTTGTGAGTGGGTCATAAATAAAAAGCTCAACTGTAAATGTTATGAATTTTGGGATAGACAATATGCAAACACAACCTTGTACCCTTGGTGGTGCCTCAAGACCTAAACACCACATTACACTTTTAGCATATTCATATTTTCTTTTAGTGTTGGTATAAGTGAGGCCATGAGCGACTAGTTACCCTATTGTTAGAGGTTGATGTAGTTGCATAATTCATGTAATTTATCTTCTCCACTTCAACAAGATTGATTATTCAATTAATTGATTTTACTTTTTTTATGCCTTTTTGGCCTAGTTAACCAAATCACGATTTCATAATTTCAATTGCGGTTGGAAACCATTTTATAGACTAAGATCTATGTATAAGTTTTGGTACAACCTATCACTTTGGATAGAAACTATTAGTCAATTTTTTAGTCCCTAGCCTTAACGCTAACTTCTTAACAAATTTTACCAAGAAATTATGATCTTTCTTAAGTATTCTAGGTATTTTCTCACCAAGAAACGAAACTAAGTTTAAATCAAATTTGTGAATCATTGATTTAATTGTGTAATTGAAATTGTTGAATTGAGCAAGATTGAATTGCATTGGAAAGGTTAATTAAATCAATGTTCAACATCTCTTTTATACATTTACATCCCTATCTATATCACAGTTCTTATTTTTATTTTTATCTATTATTATTTTCTCTCTTATTCTATAGCCATACATCTCTATATCTTTTTCACTACTCTTATTTGTCCTTTAAAATGATCTCTTTATTTTTGTTTTCAAATTCTAAAATCCTATAATTTATTATCTCTCAAATTAAATAATTATATAACAAATTTTTGTGGATACGATACTTCGACTTCTATCCATTTATTACTTGTGATAAGTTGATATGCTTGCCAAACAACCATCAATTGACCCGTCACAATGTTTTCAAGTAGATTGAATTTAGTGTGCCTATCAACCTAGGTGTAATCTTGGCCCTTCTTTGTTGATGCATGGGACAAGGATCTACGATGCAGTTTAGGAATCAGAACATGAACAATAAACACACTTCGATTCAAGCAAATTTAATCTAGTACGTCGATCAAGCTAGGTGTAGTACTGGAACTTGCTTTAATTGAATGCATGGTATAAGTTTTGTGACACATGTTATAGTAAAGTCTAACAAACCCCAAATTATTTTGATTAAGTGTTGTACAATAGAGTTAAAATGTGATTTTATCTAAGCATCAGATTATGCCAAACACAAATGTTTCATCTAAAAGACAAACACATAACATCTTGTATGTATATCTTTGTCTGATAAGCTAACACATAACATATTGTACATATATCTTCGTCAAGAATCTTTCATGGTACAACACAAATATTATAAATTTAATTTTGTGTGTGCAGATAATGTTCGTTTCTTCCATATTACAAGAGAATCTCGTGAAAACTTGCCTATATCAAAGATCTCTTGAAGAACATGTTGAAGTTGATCCATGGCAACAATCCCTCTAAAAAGATTAAATGTCAACTCTACATAGACTACCAACCTTTTATAGTCCTATGCTTTACTCCAATTTGGATAATGCAAAACATTTAACCCATCTTTATGCTTGAACATTGACAAATGCAATTTAGAACTTCTTCCATCCTCGTAATAGCTACAAAAGATTCTCTATCGTTTTTTCTTATTTTGTATAAATAGAAGATATCTTGAAGAAAATAGGTTAATGATACTTGCTAATTTGAAACACTAAGAAATTCTCGTAAAATTAAAAAAGGCTTAATTTTTTGAAAAAGAGAACGGTTGTGTCCATAAATCTATAAATCTAAAAAGTGAATTTTATTTGTATTTATATTAGGATGTTAGTCAATCTTTGTGATATTTTAAATCACCGTTAAAGTTGTCGTTTTAGTTAATAGTGACTAAGTGATTTAACCAAAAATAATTTAAATCTAAATAATATTTGTTTATCTAATAGAGTCGATTGTATTTTGTAGTAGTAATATAATTAGTGAAACTTAATTCTAGTAATCAATAAATATCTTAACGTGGTCTTCACGAATCACTATAAATTCCTTAAATTTTTCAACGCCATTTGCGAACACCGAAGTTCATAATTTAGCTCTGGAAGTACCGAAATTTAACCATGAAAATAAACTGTACTGTTTGGACAAATAAAGTATACAAGTTTCTGTTTAAAACTGTGACATTTGGAAAGAAGTTTCATAAAATTTAGAAGAAAATTGAAAAGCTGAATCATCAAACGGTCAGTGAATTGTACATGCCAGCATGGCTGAGCACATGCTTATCTGCTAAGGAATGAACTTTCAAGAGGTTGACAAACACTGAAATCAACCTGCAGCTCTAGGATTCAAGTACAAACAATAGAAACTTTACGTTGATTTTCACTGTCGGAAAATATCATCATCCCCTATACCAACAAAAACTTTTTTTTTTTATGAAACAAGAAAATTGTAACAACCCATTATTATTATTGTTGGATGAAATAAGAGTCGTAACCTCAATAGAGTGATATATGTATGTATTCTCCTTCCTTGGCCAACTCTATTTTTCAAAATACGGAGTGGCAACATGTACTGCATGGATCCTATTTAGATATTATATTTAAACTGGACTTTTATATAAAGCTTTATTACATAGATTGTTTATGAAAAATTTCTATTCTGATTGAAGAGAAATTCTGAAATAATATAACGAATTGCATCTGGGACTGTCATTCATGGAGAAAATGTCATAAAAAAGACGTTACATAAGCCATTTTCTGCAATAAATAGCAAGAGTACTTGATGCACAAATTTGATGATCTCATCCTAACTTTATAATGTTTACAATATTTATAATCTTACTTGTAAATATCTTCTTATTCATAATAGAAGAATGTATTAAAATATATTTTTATCATCTAATAAGATAGTTTGTGTTTATATGTCATTACTCTTTAAGTATATTAAAATATATCACATTTAAATTTCATGAATGGAAAAATCTGAAAAGAATTACGTTAAAAAATGATTACTTAGTTTTTTTTTCACAATCTTTAATTATCAGTCAAATTTTTATATACTTCATTCAAATTATGATGAAAAAACAACTCTTGCCAAAAAAAAGCAAACTGTTTGCATATCAAGGTTGGAGATTTTCGGATGGATTCCTTGACAGAGGAGACAACTTCAATAGATAAGAGTGACCAATGTTTGGGAGGGAAGAAAGTATTGGAGCAAAGATGAGTAGTGAAAAAGTGCTCTTACAAAGAGGTTTGACCAACTTTCAGAAAAAAAGTCTAGAAAGAGTCAAAATTGAAAGGTAGTTCTGTTGGCAATGGGGTGAACGAGAAGCATGAAGAATATTGAAGACTTAGAGTTAATGTGTGTGCTTGTGTTGTTGATGTTCAATATGCACTAATCATAGTTGGTGAAAAGTGCTTTTAAGAGTTTTTACAAGTAAATTTAATCTGTTTTGATGTTAATTTGCAAAAAAAATATGTATTGATGTTTTTGCATAACTATTTTTAAAATTTAATCAGTTGAAAAAATACTTTTAGTAAAATAAAACGATTTAGACATTTTTAATTGAATATTTTCATTAAAGCATAATTGTTATAAATAACTCCTTTGAGAACTTTGGAAAAAAAAAAAGAGAATTACGAAATTTTCAAAGATTAATGTGAACTATCACTTTTGGAAAGTAATAATAAAAATGTTTATTGAATCAATAGACTGGGATATTTGGGATGCTATTGTGAATAATCGTTATGTGCCTAAAATTGTTGTTGATAATAAAACTATAGAAAAACCTTGGTCTAAATGGAATGAGAGCAAGAAAGCTTAGTATGATTGTATGGCTAAAAATATAATAACATATGTCTTAAATCTTGATGAATTTTTCAAGGTATTACAATATACTACTACAAAAGAAATGTGAGACATCTTAAAAGTAACTCATGAAGGAACAAATGATGTGAAATGTGCGAGGAAGCCTGTGCTTGTCCAAGAGTATGAGTTGTTCAGGATGTAGTAAGGAGAGACAATTGCAAATGTGCAGAAAAAGTTCACTCACATAGTGAATAATTTGATAAGCCTTGGAAAAGTGTTTGATAAGGAGGAACTCAACATAAAGATCTTGAAATGCTTGGATAAAACTTGGCAACCAAAGGTTATTACCATATCAGAAACCAAAGACCTTATAACCTTGACCATTACAACAATGTTGGGCAATCTAAGAGAGAATGAACTGAAAATAAATAAATTGAAAGAGTTGGAGGATGGAGATAGAAATGCTAAAGGATTAGCACTCAAAATTGCTGCTCAAAATGAGGAAAATAGTGAAGATTACTTAACTTGACTTAGTGATGTAGATACCCTAAACATGTTGACTAGGAGGTTCAACAAGTTTCTAAAGAAGATGGAAACATAGAGGAACCAACAAACCAAAAGGTATAATAAAAAATTCGATTTTTGCTCTTCTAATTTCACTTGTTTTAGTTGTGGCAAACAGAGACATATCGAGGTGGAGTGTCCAAATTTGTCACAATGAGAAAGGACTGAAGAAATTATGGAAATCCATCTAGTAGACTCCAGTCAAAGAATAAAGAGGTCACTAAGTTAGAGTCTTGATTAGGAGCTTATCAAGAGTTTGGGACTAATTAGGCTTTTGAGCCTCCAAACAAACTTTTGAGACCAAGTTCAAAATTGAAGAAAATCACTCTAGAGATATTGGAGCATCAAGATTATAAGACCTCTATATGTAAAAATTGTATATTATAGTGTAGAATGTTTTCTAAACCTTGTATTTCGGGCCTAGTAAAATAGGATTTTGGGGCTTAGGCCTTGTATCAAAGTTACATAGGACACCCACTTTTTGAGGTTTGCAAAGACTTCAAGAAGGTGTCACCTAGGATGATAAAAGGTACCACATGTGGATATGAAGCTTCCAACTAGGGCTATATGGGGAGCTTCTCTCCAAGCTTCCTTTACCACTTGTCATCTTGTCAAAGGAGAGGATTTGAAGCTTGGGATGCTAGCTACCTGGACACATGACACTTTTCCAATGGAGGGGGTCCTCTCCACTCATGGTTTGCCACTTTTCAAGCTCCTATTGGAGAGTTTTTGAGAAACTTGCATGACAAGTAATCTTTTAGCTTATAAATAGATGACTCTTGTACATGAAAAATCAGTTTATGAATGAGTATAGAATTATTGGCAGAATTTCTTGGTCTTCTACCTGTTCAATAACTATATCTAGAGTAGTCCCCTCAAGACTCTTCTCTAGTCTTTCTCCTAGTGTGTTGGCCTAACCTTATTTAGGTTCTCATTGAACTTCCACCTCCAAAAATTTCCAAATTGCACTTCTTCACATCAATTATGCTGCATCCATTTCAAATATGAAAAAACAAATCCAAATCCAATGGAAGAAGAGTTAGGTGCATGCTTTCCAAGTCAAAGATTTCATCAATAAGAAGAAGAACGAGAGTGGAAAGCTCAAAATGTTAAGAATATCAAAGGATTTAGCATTTGATAAAGTCAAGCAATTGGACAAAGGCAAAGAAAAACATGGAAGTTGAAGATGAAGACTTAGGCCTTGTCTTAGTAGGAAAGTGTGGGTGTGATTGACGGTGAAGGTAAACCTATGCAAATCTTAGAAGAAACTACTTGGCACAATTAGAACATACTTGATATCAAGTAACAAAACTAAGCAAAAACTTTTGAGAAAAATCATTTTTGAAAATTCAGTTTTCAGCATAAAATAAACCGATTCCATTTTGGTGAAATCGACTTATTCGTGCTTTATACATAACTGAGTTAACTGTTTTTTCTTAAAAATATTTTGGGTATTTCATCTTTGATTCAATTGGGTATTGGTGATGTTATAGGGTTTAGCATTGTTGTATTCTGAACATTTGGGGTTGCAGGGTGTTAGTTCTGCTATTCATAGGTGATTTGTGATCTTATAGGGTGCAAGAAGTGTTTTTTATTGTAATTGTGTACAATTGATTGTTGTTAGTGGAATTTTTCTTGCTAGGGTTGCAAGAAAGACTGGATGTAGCCCTTGAGGAAGGATGAACCAATATAATTGTCTTGTGTGTTCTTCTCTCACTCTGCTCTTTCATTTGTTTCTACATTGTATCATTTATCTAGATTTTGAGCTTTTGTATTTGAATATGTGCAAATCTATTTTCTGCATTTTTAAACCACTATGTGCCATTTAATTCAACTTTGCATCGTTGTATTCGCTTCTTTGAGCCTCTATGAATCTGTGTTTGTCAAAACTACTATAAATTGAAAGTTCAAATTGTTTCACAAAGACTCAAATCTAAAAATTGTTTTGATTGAGGTGCTCATTTTAAATTTTGGTTTTTCAGAAATTTATGCATGTGCATACACAGCCTTGCAGTTTTGAATATCTGAATATATTATTTGCCTAACTTTCACTTGACTCGTTCTTCAAATCTTTAAACTATCTTGCTGCATAATTAGATATTGATCCCTTGCTTGTACATATTAGATTTATCTTGACTTTGATACCGTGACTGCATCAATTTTTACTACTATTGGGATATAATTACTTTTCTGCATAATCGCATAATGGTTCTTGGTTAGTATCTATAGAGGTTATCTTTCATTTGATCTTGCAATTGTTCATTGATTTCCCTGCATATTTGATTCTAATTTCTTTTTATTTCAATTGTTTGTTGTTTTCATAATTGTGATTGTTGTGAAACTCGTATATTACCAAACTGTTGAGCAAACCTTGAATAGTATAACTGCAGTATTGTTTGTTGCCTTATATATGAGTGCCTAGTTTGTCATTTGACTTGCCTTAATTCTTAAATTGAATCTTATATTTGCACATTCTAGTTAATTGTATTGAATATTGCTCATTTCTATCATTGTGTGTTGGTTCTGCAGTGTCGATTCTATATCATTATGTGAAAATCTGATTTTCTCAATTCTTTCATAAAATAAACCGATTTATTCGTGTTTGAATTGATTCATTTGCCTTGAGTCATTGATTCTAGAAATTCTTGGAAACCTTCATTCTGCGAAAAATGTTTTCGTTGCTTTCTAAAATCTAAATTTTGTAAAGTTCAATTCATCCCCTGTGCCCCCCCTCCCCCTTCTCTTTAACTCAGCCTAAAAGTATTTTCACAAAAAGAGATTACATAGCTTGTGAGGATAATGCAACTTCATCTAGCTATTCATCAAAGGAGGATGAGGAAGTAAACCTCTGCTTGATAGTTAAACATGATTCTGCAGCAAGTAGTGTAAGTTCTAATATTTTTTTGAACCATGAGAAGTACAATACTTTGTTTCAAGCATTTAAAGAAACTCATGAAGAAACAAATATATTGGCTTTTTCAAAGAATAAATTAAAAGGTTTAAACAATTGGTTAGAAGACAAAGTCAACTCATTAGAAGAAGAATTGAAAACTGTTAAATCTAATTTTGAACATCTGAAAATAATTTATAAAGCTTATATGTGTAATGAGGTTGAATCTTGTAAGTCAACCAAATGTGAAAAATGTGAAGTGTTACAAGAGAAGGTAAACTATTTGATGAAAACTGTAACAAGGATTTCTTTGGGAATTGCAAATTTAAATGTCATTCTTGGATTTCAAAATTATGTTTTCAACAAAGTTATTATAGTTCTGGTTTTCAGAAAAAATAGAAAAAGTTCAAAAGCTTTTTTAACTACAGTGAAAGGAAAACTTCACCTTTTGTAACCTATTTCAATTATATGAGAAAAGATCATTTTATGAGAAATTGTAATGTTAGAAAATTTGATCTATCCTTTGTCTTTCTTTATAGGCTTTCTAGGTATCCTTCTTCATGGACTTCGGTCTTTTTCTTTAATTCCATTACTTTCTATTATTTTTTTAACCAAATAGTACAACTTACCATTCTCATACACAAGTAATCAATTTATTAACAACAATATAATATAATAAGGAAATAAACAGGATTCAAGTTTAGAAAGAGTTAATTTCATGGTAAAATTGGGTACAAAATATGATAAAAATAGATATTATCAAATGGTAAATTGTATCTTGTGATAATTCTATGGAGAAAAAAATTATTTTCTTTCAATGTTGTTCTTGTGTTTCTTGCTTGTTATTGTTGTGAACCCAACACCTTCAAATAAGAAAGTTCCTTAAACTCAATGTATTTTGTTAATCATCAAAATACATCAAGGTAAACTAAAACCTTCCATCATCGAAATCTTAAAACATTATCGTCTTGCTAATGGTAAGAAAAAGAAATTCAAATTATCAAATCCAATCCATGATTATCCAAATCTATACTACTTTAAGTCTATTTAAATGGATTTATGCAGAATCCAAATCCAAAATTTTGGATTCTAAAGTCTAATTTATTTAATGGGATTTGGATTCAATATACATTAGATTATTTTTTAGAGTTTGAAATCCAAAAACAAGGTATGTCTAGGTAATTTCAAGTTATGAAATGTTAGATTGAGTCAAACCCAAGGTAGCATCGAGTCAGACTCATGTAAGGTCGAATTGAGTTTGCCTGGGTCAGAGTCAAGCTAAGTCAACCCAAGGCCAAGTCCAAGGCAATTGGCTTAGGTCCAAATCAAGCCGACTCGACTCAGGCCCAAGTCGAGTCGAGTCAGCTCAGACCTAAGCAAGCCCGTATTTCATTGGGACGGGTTTACGTCCATCCAAGTCAGATCCACGTTCAACTGGGTTGGGCTAGCCTTGATCCAATCCTAGTCCGATCAAGACCAAATTGAGCCCATATCTGATCAAAACCAGGTCGAACTAGGCCCAAATTCAAGTCTAGTCAGCCTAGGAAAAGATCGAGTCAAGTCACCCGGAGCATAGGTCAAATTGAGTTGACCTGAGCCTAGCTCGGGCTTAGTTGGAACGGGTCAAGTTGAGTTAAGTTGACCTAGACCCAAGTCGAGCTAAGTCGACCTAGACCCCAAGTTGAATTGATTTAGCTCGTGCCTAAGTCGAGTTGAGTCAGTCGAGCTAAATTAGCCCAAACTCGAGTAAAGAGGAATTGGTTGAGGCCCATCTCAAGCAAAGCTTATACGGTCTCAAATTGATTCGACCTAGGCTTAGGTTAAGCCAAGTCAACCCAGACCCAAGTCAAGCCTAATTATTCTAGTACAGGTCGAGTCGAGTCACCTCATGCATTAGGAGTTGAAAATGGGCCTTGGCTCATGGGCCAACTTGTTAGCCCGTTTTGGCTCACATTGTTTAACTACTAAATTGGTAGACCAGAGGCAGGTTGGCCTACCAACCCACTTTTTTTTTAAAAACATAAAAAATGACTTAAAAGATTAATTCTTTTGTATTATATTATTTGAAGGATGCAAATATACAATAGTATTGTAACATAAATCATTAACACTTACAAATTAAGTTCCAATTATTAATTAGAGTAATTTAATTTACAGACGTTAATTAATCAATTAAAAATTTAGAAAATAATTATATGATTAATAATTACATATATGTATATACATATATGTATATATATATACATATATATATATACATATATGTATATATATATATATATACATACATATATGTATGTATATATATATACATACATATATGTATATATATATACATACATATA
>Ga0099825_1007791_pt1 | contig 12915 bp, 9 predicted proteins | sample SiratroredBW_FD_76838 | JGI IMG/M metagenome (GOLD analysis project Ga0099825, IMG submission 76838) | Root nodule microbial communities of legume samples collected from California, USA - Siratro red BW | ecosystem: Host-associated > Plants > Roots > Nodule | place: USA: California | collected...
AAAAAAAAAAAAAAAAAAAAAAAAAAAAAAAAAAAAAAAAAAAAGAAACTGCAATACAAAATTCTCAACTAGTGCGTCGTGTTGGGATTTTTGCAGTATGAGTTATAACCGTTTCAAGCGATAAGCTATATCTAAGAACACATCCTCGGCGCAAGGAATTGTTAGACCACCCATAGGATGATAGTAACCAAATTCCTCTTCAGCTTGACTAAGCAATTCTTGAAATAAAGGCTCGTTCAAGAAGGATACAGGAATCCAGAATCTCTTCGTTTTCTCTCCAACATACACTGCAAGATAACCTTTGGGAACTTCTTCTATCTTGTAAGAAGAAGCTTGGCTTGAGCTAAATGATGATCGTCTAACAAAAGGTAAGCGAAAACCCATATGTTTGTTTCTTCACACTACAAGACAGAATGAGCTGAAAGAAGTAATAGAAGGCAAAAAATGAACCTTAAATCTGATGATTCGGTACAAGAATGATTTGTGTTAGTTGTACACCCAATTATATTTATAGATGGTGGAAACCATTACCTACATAATTGGATTGTGAATGGATTACTTGACTATTAGTGAGAGACACTGTTAAATTAGATTGTCTTGAAGTTTTTTGTCATGTTCGACATGGGATATTAGAATAAACGCCACTCTTTTGAAATGTAATTCTATGAAAGAGTCCTGAAATTGCGTGTTTCACATTTTTCAAACAACTATAAACATATAAAATAATTTTGTTAAAACTTTTGTAAAGCGACTGATATCTGCTAGCTGTCTGCTAGTACTTGGAAGTTGTAGCATCATATATAGGAAGGAACCTCTTTAAATGTCATAGTCCTAAACCAGTACTTAAATTACCTAAGATATGTCTCCACAAGTGAGCGCAACCATTGTTTTCAAACAGCGAAACTAGTAATACAAGCTGGTATCCTTCTTATATATTACTACGGAAATAATATGAGGTACTTTCGCAGCAAGAATCAAGACAATTCAAGGGTTGTGCAATGCTGACTCAGAACCAAGTCACGGGAAGATATGTTTGAATCTTTGATTATACTGCTCTTCTTGGATGAGGATTCTACAAAGAACCAAATTCTTGGAGCTACTTCAGGGAGCAGGCATGGTATGATAAAGAGCAAAGAAGCCATACGAACTAGCGTTTTTAGGGTTTTAGAAAACTAGCCAATGAAGATCTTTGAGTATATCTACTATTTTTCAAGTACATAAGATTTGAATAGATAATTCAAGAGTACACGAAAGTTCTATGTGGCTCTCCCGCTTGCGGACTCTCTACAATATATACTGTGCATAAAAGATTCCATCTCAATAGTGATTTTGCTGGTAATTGCGATTTTTTTAAGTGTCATTTAAATTAAATGTCTCTAATTTTAGGCATAGGTTTATGATTTCTACTTTTTAATTAATCATAATTTTTTTTGTTTTGATTAATTACATCTTTTCTATTTAAGGGTTGGTTTAAAATTAAGAGATCAATTTTATCAATTTTACCTTTTTTTTATATCATTCTATTCCTATCCGAGTAGAGATAGTATGTGGTGTTGTTGATGGCAATTGAGTTAATGACGTTGAACTAAATGAGGTCCACCTATAAAAAACTCTCCAATGCTCAAGTTTAAGTAGAAAGTAAGAAAGAGTACAAAAGATGACGCTTAATTCAGTAAGAGTACAAAAATGTGTTTAAGAGTATATAAGTAATAGAAAGTAAGAGTATAAAAATATGTTTAAGAGTATATGAGTAGTAGAATAGTGACAAAGATGATAGATCATACTCTCTATAACCTAGGTCATATTTATAGGATCCTAGTCATTTAAGATGGTATATTTCTTCATAATGAATTTGCACATTTAGAATCACAAAATTACTATTCTGAAGCTTATTGAGATCGATCAGAATAATAATCTATTAACTCGTAATTAATAATGGACTCGCCATAGTAAATTCGATTGAATTTGTCCTTATTTGTAGGTACACTTTCAAATTATAATATTTATTTAACAAATTGAAATCAACGTTTTAATATTGCTTCTTACAAAGATTGTCTGTACTTAAAAATCAGTAATGGAAGAAGAGTCGTGATATAGCTTGATCTCTATTATTTGATGACTTTTATCTGCTAAAGAAAGGCCATAATTATGGAAACATGTCTACCCACAAGGTGTAGTGTGTTCTTCTTCTTGTCGAGTCCACTCTTGGTAGTATTAAATGTTTGAATGTTGAGTGGCTGCTAAAAGCTTGAAACCAAAGGCAACCGTTGCATTGCTTAAATATTATACTTTCTCGACAAGTCCATGTGATATGCATGGAGTGATGTTAGTAGTAATCGCGACCCAACTCTTCAAAGTAAAATTAAGGAGTGTTTTCTTCTCGTACTGTTCATTTCACTAATTTTTCAATAAGAATTTTATCTATAGTTCTTTAATCATCAATCAATTGTATGTCCACCAGATTTCATTTTATTCACTGATTCAAACAATCTACTTTATTGTTCTCAATTAATCTGGTCAACAAAGCTATAGGTAGAATAAAGTCGTTGATGTCAAGGAAATTGGGCGTGGTCACATGGTCTACAACCCAAGCTATAAGTAGAAGTTGTTGATGACTAAGATTGTCCGTTAGTTGTAGACTATATTTTCTGACCATTGACAAAATACGTGCGAACGAACAATGGGTGGCGGATGAGAGATTTTATAAAATGTATATGAAAGCCTCTGGTTGATTACACAGACTTGGTGCAGAGGATAGGATTCATGAATCATTATGTATAATCTACTATTCTTTTACCGAGGGATCAGTCATTCAAAGAAGTTTCGTTTGAATAGTGCTTTGAAATGCAACAATTTTGTTTGCTACCTTAGATTATTTGTGACAGGACCAGAGAAATTTAAAACGGAAAATTAGTCATAATTGGACTAAGTATCGTAAACCTGACTCTTTTAGTAGATGGGTTCGGCGTCTGTTTTGACTAGTTAATTCCATGTCCATATTATGTCTCTAGTGAAAGGCTATTTGCCTATTTGTCTAGAAATGTGCATAATCTGACGTCGATCTATTGTCCAGTCACACACTTTGCTGGTAGTAAATTGTCATTTAAATACAAGGATATTATGATTATTCAAGGAATGCTAGCTGGCTGATAGAACCTGAACTCTGGTTTCATATTCTAATTCAATTCAAAATATATAGAATGTGCTTCTCACTACTATTTTGACACGACATATCCGTGTGAAGTGAACAGGAAGTCCTTGTGTTTCTCTTTATCACAATCAGCTCTTTCAAAGCTTCCCAAATAACATTAAATGGTGACTAGGACATTATTGTATGGTTGGATCAAATTTTAGGATACCCCTTTGTCCATTTTGAATTCAATCTGTTCAGGTAAATTTTCATGAAAGTTTTAGCCCCTGGTAGGTGTTTAATTTAAACCCTAAATATCTGCTGATTAGTTTTTACCAACTTTGTTAGAACACTTTTTCTTTTTTCATATTTTTGTTTATTTACTAGCTGTTAGGGGTAGAAGGGTAATAGCTGAAGTTTAGGAAGTATGTTACTTTTTTGTATCTATCATTATTCAATAAAATGGCATCTTCCTCTTCCCATTGTTTCTTAGTTGCGTTTTAATCCTACAGTAGCAAATATCGTGGCACACTAAAGTTTTCTGCTTTTAAAACAGTTTTCCAACTGTGTATTCTTTTTTTATCAGAAAAAATAAATATATGTTAATAACTATTTTCAAAGATGGCAAATTGTTTCCAGTTTCACACAAAAGATTAAACAGATCTAAAAATTCAACCCAACAGTACTCGTCTCAAAGAGCTTCTTAAAGCTCTATTGGCTAGTCCAAATTGTTTATGCTGATGTTGACACCCCTCCGCGTTAGACATTGATAATGTAACTCTGTGTATGTAACACATTGTAATTTAAGGTTTTTGTGCTTGTGAAAAAGGAAAAACATAAACGTAAGTTCTTAAATTTTTCATTCTAGTAAACAATTTTTTTGACAATTTCCAGAGAAAGAGAATGAAAAAAATTCTTCTACAAGTCTAAAAGAAGCCTGATGAACACAATCTCACTACTAATCTATGTCAGTCCTCTATACTTTGAGCTTTAGAGCCCATTCAAGCGAGATGTAACATGCAGAAAGACATCTTCTGTGCAAGGAATTGTTAGACTGCCCATTAGATGATTGTATCCAAATTCTTCCTCTGCTTGACTCACAAGTCTTGAAATGAAGGTTGGTTCAAGTATGACAAAGGGATCACAAACCGTCTCATTCTCTCTCCTACATACACTGCAAAATGGCCCTCTTTCACATTTACAACTTTTAGAGATGCTTGGCTACTAGTAAATGAAGCCCTTCTAGTTGCAGGGAAACGGAAACCCATTTCAAATGTCTCAAAGAGCAAGCTAAAAATCACAATACTAGAAGAATGTAGCTAAGTTTTGTGGTGTGTGTGTAAATGATTTGAGTTGGTTGTGAAGGAAGACAATTCTTTATAGATTTTAGTTTTTCTTGAAATCTATTTCCTAGAGAAATGATAAACAGATGAGGTCCATGAGATGAGAGATCACATGGTGTTGTCTTAGATGCCTCTATGAATGATGAACAAGTTCATTAATAGTGAAAACCACAACTTCAGAACCAATGGAGAATAGAGTACTCACAACTTCAGATGCTGAGGTTAAGTTTAATGCTTGTTCAATTCTGCTGTTTCTGTAGACATGCAGCAGACATGTCACGCGTTTTCTTCATATTGATAATGCAACTCAATTCAAAAATATATTGCTAACAGAACCTCTCGGTGACGCGTTCTACGATAGTTGAAAGCAATGGATCATAATTATTAGGATCCAGCACGGAACCCTTATCCAGAGCTCAATCACTATTTACTCTGACGTGAAAATTTTTATGTGTATAAAACCAAAGCAGAATAGTACATGATTGGGACCACAAGTCGTAAATTATACACTACTGTCCTTAATATAGTCAGCATAATTAGTCTTTTCATGAAAGCCTGGCAACAACTGTCCTTTCATTTTCCATAAATTTTAATCTCAATAATATGTAACTTGTACTGATAATGTTGTTTCGTAATTAAATTTTTTTTTTGCATGAAAGAATAGATTAGCTAATATTCATGAACGACTATGAAACTGGATTATAGTATATTCTGATGAACAGGCAAATATGGATCAGCACTTGTTTCCCTCCAATGGAAATATACTTTATTATTTTTGTGATCAACAATAAATTACTTTATAGTAGAACATGACCAGTATTAAGTATATTATCACTTGTTGCCCCAGAAACATCACTAAGATGCTGTTGATTGAGATAATGCGAGAAACAATGACCCGTAAGAAGTGAGGCTGAATTTTATGTGCAGATAGAATGCGAAGAACCACAAAATTAAGAGGATATTTGTTTTATGGTGCAGAGTAAACAAGGGACCAAATATCCATAGAAAGTCTACCTAGTGGCTATAGGGCTTTTTCAGGTACGTTAGTATTTCAGTTTTGGTCAAGGAAATATGGCGCTGAATATGGTCAGTATCTTCAAAAGAATTACGCTCTCAAATTAGAAGCAAGGTTATACGCATGAAGTTAGATTGTATATATAACAGTACTTAAAATATTAAAATTCAATGAGATCTAACAGAAGCAAAACTGGTAACTATCTCTTTTCATTACTTTCTGGTTAACATCTTTCCACTCTTTGTGGAAAAGGCAAAGAAAACAAAAATGAAAAACTATAAGAAATTTCCTCCTGCACAATTTTTTTCTCATCTACTCTAATAAGTCTTCTTTAGCATGAGCTATAGCCCATTCAAGCGAGAAGTGACATTCAGAAACACTTCCTCCTTACACGGAATTGTGAGACCACCCGTTGGATGAGAATATCCAAATTCTTCTTCTGATTGATTCAGTAAATCCTGAAAAGTAGGTTGGTTCAGGTATGATATAGGAATCACAAACCGCCTTATGTTATCTCCAACATATACTGCAAGATGGCCTTTTGGGATTTCAGCCCCCTTAGATGCTCGCTTAATACCAGGTAAACGGAAACCCATTGTATTGTTTTAATTGACACTCGGAACTAAAGAATGATGAGAGAGAACTTGTGGACGAAAGTCACTCGTAAATTTTGATTCTTTGGAGAGAAACTGGGTTGTGTTGTTGTGAAGAAGTGGTTGGTATATATATATAGATGGTGGATACTATTTGTGGTTATAACGAAGCAGTGGATGGGCCATCTGATGTGTTCAAGTAGGATACAAACAAACAAGGGTTCAAAGAGATCACATGGTATTGTCTTAGAGGCCTTAATCAAGGATGGTGATTGCTTGGCAGATCGATCAATTCAACTGGGTCGTGTTTCTTGAGGATGTGCTGACACGATGACCACTTGAAAATGAAAGATATATGTACATGTTTAAGAACCTTATTTGTAGCCATGGTAATGGCATAGTTCTTCTGTCTCACACGCTTGAAAATATCTGGTATTTTCTGAATTTTAACTGTTTGGATCATGCCTCGAAAAGAATGTCTATTAAAGCCATGTTATATATTCAGATGTCAAAGACGAGAAAATTATAAATTCAATTTAAAGTGTTTTACAAGGAAGCAATATGATTATATATAATAAGGTAGGCGTCAAACTGAAAGAAAATTTCAAAATTTAAATTTAAATCAGGGATATAGAATCATCCTACTGTGGCTCGAGAATTAGCAAGTGTTCATGTCTTTCTTCATGTTTTTCATGCATATATATTTTATTCTCCTAAGCACTAATATAAACACATACCCTTTTATGTTTCTCTTGACTTTCCTCTCTTCTTTTGACTAAAACTTGAATGTTCAAATTTCAATCTACGTGTGATTAATGAAATTTAATTTCAACTCAATATTACTTTTGCACCAATACAAAAGTGAAAATCAATGACGAGTTACTAGTGTTCTTTTTCATTGGTGCTGATACTCTCGTGTTGACAAATTGAAAGGTAGTTGATAACAATGGATCAGATTATTACAAGAGTTCGATCACTAGGCACTGTGACCCAAAGATTTTATTTGTAAAATCAGAGAACAATAGTACATGATTGGAAGAGTCCGAAATTTAAATTATTAATTGGAACTTGTTACGGGTTATGGTTGTTCACCATTTTCTTTGCGTGACAGAATTAATTAGCTAAATGAACTTTAATTTGTGAACCACAAACTAGCTTTCAGCGTCTTCTTTGGCAGTGTTTTAAGCAACTATTACTATTTTGTGAGTAACTGTAAATTACTTTGGTAGAGGCTTGTCAGTATCGATCACTTGTTGCCCCAAAAACAACTAACAAACCATGTGACGATTCTGATTGATTGGGACAGTGCATATGACAATGACACTTAGGAAAGGAAACTGAATTTTAGGTGCCGAGAGAATGGTAAGAGCCACAAAATTAAAAAGATATCCGTTCTATGGTGCTTACAAAACCAGTAATAAGATGAACCACATATTATAGAAGAATCTGGCATGTGGCTAAGGCTGTTTGAGGATTGAGATGTTACTGTTCCAAGTTTTGTGCATGGACAAAGGGGGAACAGCAATACAGCAATTATTATAACCATTAGTAGGTTAGGTTTCAGTATCCAGAAAGAATTACTGCTCTTAAATAAGAAGCTTACATAAATTAACTATGAATTCAAATTCAATGAGAAGATTTTGTATCAATCTCTTTTAGTGACTTTATCATTATCATCTCCGTTCTGAGGAATGGTAAAGGAAAAAGAAAACAGTTATGTACTAAACAAAATCTAGTCTTGCACAATAACTGTAGTACGCAATATATCTAAAAATTGGTGCAAGGTTTAGGTGTGTCCCCGCATATATTAAAAGATTCATTTACAAGATAGCTAAAAGCCTGCTGTACAAAATTGCCTCAACTAGTCTATGTTAGGGTTAGGATCTTTGGTAGTGTGAACTATAATCTGTTCAAGCGAGAAGCTATATCCAAGAACAAATCTTCCTTGCAGGGAATAGTGAGACCACCCATAGGATGATAGTAACCGAACTCCTCTTCAGCTTGACTTAGCAATTCTTGAAATAAAGGCTCGTTCAAGAAGGACACTGGAATCAAGAACCGCTTCATTTCTTCTCCGACATACACTGCAAGATACCCTCTTGGAACTTCCAACACCTTGCAAGAAGATTGTTTGCTTGCACTAAATGATGATCGTCTAATACCTGGTAAGCGAAAACCCATTGTTTTAATGGTTGCTTCACCTGCTGATGGAACGAATGATTTCAAAGTAGTAGAAGAAAGTAGTGACCTTTAGTGCTAATGCTTCGGTATGAGAATGATTTATGTTGCCTATGAAACCAGTGAGGGATATATATATATAGAGTGTAAACTTATCTCTAGCTTACTGGAGGGTGAATGTGTTATTCAATGGGTTTTAGTGGGAGACAAGTTCCTTAAATATCACATGGTATTGTCTTGAAGGATTTAATTAGAGGATTACATGATGCCAATTACACGCCCCACCATTTAGAATATAGGCCTACCAAAGGAACCTGTAATGACCTACTGTTTCACTTGTTTCAGACAGCTCCAAAACATATCAAATCTTTTGTTCTTTCATGAGTATACTGATAGCTGTTGGTACTTGAAACTCAACCTATAACAGATGAAATCTACTTGGAAGCTGTTACATGGTTGTGGTTGGAGCCAACATTTCTAATCACATTATTCTAACTATTTTTGTCATTTTCTATGATGACTGTCTTTAAATCATGTATAATAGATTGTCAGAAGCTTAAACTATCTGATGTGGAGGAGGAGAATATTGTCTACTAAGGACATTCTAATAGTGTTAAAATATGTTAAACCATCTAGTACGTATTTGTTGTAATTGATTTAATGGTTTTATTTTGAACGATCTTCTGGTACTCCTTAGTTTATATATAAGTGTTTTATGGGTTCAAATGAAATACATTTTATTGTGAGTAGACTTTGCATATAGACCATCTAGTATTGATAAACGTGTTTTCTTCGATCTTGTTCTTGTTTTTCTTGCTTTCTTATTTGTTGATAAACCCAACAATTGGTCCCAGATGTGAGAACAATAAATGAAAGTCAAGAAGTTAAAGAAATAACCACCAATTTTAACATCATGAAATTTGTTGACGAGAACAACTTTGGATTATGGAGAACTAAGACGAAGGCAATCTTGATACAATAAGGATATGTTAATGCTTTGAAGGAAGCAAACATGTCACGTCTATTTCAAAGAAGGACAAGGGTGACATGATCAAGTCAGGAGCATCATAATTTTGTGCTTTGGTGATAAGGTACTGAGAGAAGTCACTAAGGAGAAGATTGTTACATCAATGTGGATGAAAATTGAGTCATTGTATATGACTAAACATTTAACACACAGATTCTGTTTGAAGCAGCAATTGTATTTGTTTAAAATGACTAAGACAAGAATGATGGTCGAGCAACTGGTAGATCTTAAGAAGATTATGGACAATCTGAAGAACATTGAAGTGAAGTTGGAGGACGAAGACAAAGTTTTACTTCTTAATGTCTTTCCCAAAACGTATGAACATTTTACTGACACTTTGTTGTTCGGGAAGGAGCAAACCATTCCGTTGGAGGGGTGGATACCTCATTTAAGGACAAAGAGCTAATAAGTTTCAAGAGTTGAAGGTAAATGATGGTGAGTTAAGTCTAAATATTTCAAAGTCAACGGGTATGGAAAAGAACTAGTGGAAAGGGGAGAACAAGCAATTGGTCAAAATAAATGGTAGAAATCAAATGCTACAACTGCCACAAGAAAGGTCACTTCAAGTGTAATAGTTTAGAGAAGAAAAGAAATGGGAAAACAAGAAATATCATTTTAAGAAGGAATCTTCTAAAGTTGTTATAACGTCTAATAGCTACAAGTTTGCAAACGTGTCTGCATCTAATATACAAAGGAGCTGGGTCTTAGACTTGGGATGCACTTGTCAAATGTGTTTAATGAAAAAGTTCTTTGAGACCTTCGAACTGAAAGAAGGTGGACGAGTCCTTCTTGGAAACAATAGTATGTAAGGTGCAAGGCATGTGATGTATCATTTGATGACCAAGAGATGTTGTCTCAAGAAATGAGATATGTTTCAAAGTTGAAAAAGAATCTTTTGTCAATGGGAATGTTTAATCATATTGATTTAATAAGAAAGATTAAACAATGAATGATAAAGATTCTTAGACGGCGTCCTTACAATTATAAAGGGGTTAGAAAGAATAATTTGTACATCCTAAACGGTTCAACAATTATCATGCATCAGTATATGTATGGTATGTTAAATTTTAATGTATCCATGATGTATATGTATGTTATGTTAAATTTTAAAAAATTGTAGTACTCCTGTGCTAAATATGTGGACTTCGTAGAATATAACTACAAACTGATTGGCAAGAGAAGGTTAAATCTGGTACCAGCATTTGATTTAAATTATCCCTTTTTGCAATTTCATAAATTCAACAAGCAGAAAATTTTGCAGATATTTTTGGTGGCTCTCATGAATAATGTATCACTTGTTATAATCTTCTTGCTTAAGAATGCTGATGGATGATGGAAGGGCTTGGTGCTAGGCTGTCTTGAAAAGACTGTAATTATGCAAAAACTAGTGATAATGTACTAATGAAGTTAATGATTCAGTTTTGAAAATTAGTGATAGTGTACTATTCTGCTATGATGTTACAGGTACAAAATCTACAGGTCACAATGACTAATGATCAAGCTCCTAATGTTGTGCTGAGTATATTGTCTTACGATTTTCTTTGCATGACAGAATAATTCACTAGTCGAACTCTAATTCATGAACCGTACCAAACTAGCTTTGAGTGTCTTCCTAGGAAATATTTAAGGAATAAATTAAGGAGAACACAAAAGTTGATGTGTACTGTAACTTCTGCTATCTGTTATTTTGAGGTTCACACAAATAATGACAGTCAACTAACACGAGGGAAATAATATTTTCAAATTAATCATACAGTTAATAAGGGTTCAAATAAGTAGGGAAAAGAGACATTGATAGACAGACATGAGTAGGAAAGAAGGAAATAATAGAGCCGTGGATGAGAAATCAATCGCTGCTATATTCAATTTATTTGGGTCAGGATTTTTCTTGTTTTCCTTTATCAATGTTGTGAGCTGTAAATTACGTTACAGAGGATAACCAGTATAGCACATGTTGTTGCCCCAGAAGCAACTAACAAGCCATGTGATGATGATGCTGATTGATTGGGACAATGCAAAGAAATGACCCTTAGAAATTGAGGCTGAGTTTAATGTGTATATAGAACGGGTAGAACCACTAGATTAGGAAGATATTTGTTCTGTTGTACAGAAAAAAAATGAAAATACAGGAATCAGAGGAAGAATCAAGCAAATGGTAGGTTAAGGAAAGATATATGTGGATGTTCTAAGTTTTGCTCATGAACATAGGTCATACAATAGTTCTGCAATTATAACCGTTTATTATTAGGTCAGGTTTGGTCAGCAACTCCAACAGAATTCTTCTCTTAAATTAGAAGGTTATGCAAATGATCTTAGATAGCAATACCTCAAATATTAGAATTCAGAAAAGATATATCAGAAGAAGTTAAAATGTTGAATAAATCTCTTTTCATGATTTCTCATTAACATCTTTCTATTATCAAAGGAATGGTATAAGGAAAACAAAAAATTGCCTCATGTACAATCTTTTTCTCATCTACTCTAATAAGTGTTGTTTAGCATGAGCTATAGCCTATTCAAGCGAGAAGTGACATTCAGGAACACATCCTCCTTACACGGAATTGTGAGACCACCCTTTGGATGAGAATATCCAAATTCTTGTTCTGAATGACTCAGTAACTCCTGAAAAGTAGGTTGGTTCAGGTATGATATAGGAATCAGAAACCGCCTCATATCATCTCCAACATAGACTGCAAGAAAACCTTTTGGGATTTGAGCTCCCTTAGATGGTCGTTTAATACCAGGTAAACGGAAACCCATTGTGTTGTTTTAGTTGAGACTGGGAAGCAAAGAATGATGGCAGAGAACTGGTGAGAAGGAATGCACAAACTTTGATTCTTCGGAGAGAAATTGAGTTGAGTTCATTGTGAATGAAGTGGCGAATATATACTATTTGTGGCAGAAGTTGGCAGTGGAAGAGACATTTGATGTGTTTGAGGAGGAGACAAACAGACATGGTTCATAAGAGATCACATGATATTGCATTATGGAAGATGTACCAACATGATGACCACTTCAAAATGAAAGAGATTTTACATGTTGGAGAACCTATCAATTATGTAGCCATTGTAAGTTGTAATTTGTAAGCGCATAGTTTTTGTTTCAGAGTTGATCGAAAAACATCTCACATTTTCTTTACTTTTAATGGTTTGTAAACTCATGCATTCCTCGAAAATAATATGTATAGAGAGAGAGAGAGACAGAGAGGAAGATAGCGGTATTTTAATTGTTTATTATAATATAATAATAATAATAATCAATAAAATTAAAAAATAATTAATTACGTCAAAAAGATAATCGATTATTTTTTTAGAGTTATTTTTAGGAAGGTTTAAATTGATGAAATATTATCGTTTTACATGTTTTAATATTTTTTTTAATTCTCAATTTTTACACTTTTTATTATCTTTCCACGTTCAGAAGTACACGGAGCTTAACTTTTTACTTTCTTTTTCTTTCTCCATTCACTCTGTTATATTTTGAAATTAAAAAGAAAAATTATTATTTTTAACACTTTGTATTAACTGACTGGATTTTTTTTTTTTTTTTTTGTTTTTAACCAGGCTTCAAGGTTTCTGTTGAAAATTCAGAGTAAAGTAATTGGCTTGATCAAATTTAAAAGAAGATTA
>Ga0099825_1007793_pt1 | contig 12913 bp, 4 predicted proteins | sample SiratroredBW_FD_76838 | JGI IMG/M metagenome (GOLD analysis project Ga0099825, IMG submission 76838) | Root nodule microbial communities of legume samples collected from California, USA - Siratro red BW | ecosystem: Host-associated > Plants > Roots > Nodule | place: USA: California | collected...
ATAAAAATATAAAAATATATATATATATATATATATATATATATATATATATATATATATATATATATATATATATATATATATATATATATATATATATCCAATAATAGAAGTGTTGCGGGTAAAATGAGTAAATTAGTGTATTAAGAGTTTGTTGAATTGTGAGTCTGATTTGAAATATTCAGACTATTTTATGGGATTTGGTAAAATCTTTAAGTTAAACGTCTCTTTAAATTCGGTTAGGAAATAGTTTCTGTAAAGACATTCTAACGATGAAGTTATTAAGAATGTGAGTAAAATAATTATAAAAATAGTTGTTATAGGTTATGTTCTATTTATGAAAATGGTATTGGGTCAACTTATTGTTTATTAAGTCCATAATAGTAAATCTTATTACTAATGTAGATTTACACTTAATCTTGATCAACGTTTGATAAATAAGTTTAGTAAACCCATTCTATGAACGATATATCAAACTTGATTGTTTCATCTCTGACTTCTCAGAGATATCAAACTGACTTCTAATAACAAAAATTATTCTTGACATAGAGTCCATACCAGTTTAGTTTAGGACATCTTAGAGTTGATCACGGTGACCGTGGATATATATTATTCTAACAATTTTCCCTTCCAAATCTGATGTTTTGAATGTTTCTTTTAACGGAGGTAGAAGCTGAGAGTTTGATGTTTTTGAAGTATATCTCGTGTCAAACTTTAACAGTTTCAGTTTTTTATCTAATTTTAAATCCTTCATACTTTTTACCAAGGTGTCTTGGAAACAAAAGCAACATACTCTAAAACGATATCGATCTTAGTCTTACATCATTTCAATTGTATATGCAGCTAGATATTCAAGCTTTGATTCCATTTTTCCAGATCTGCTCTGTTTCTGTACATTAGCAGAGGTAAATTCCTGATTTCCCCTCCATTAGTGAAGATCAAAATAATCTCCATAATACTTGTACGCTGATTTTATTTCTAGACAGCGACATTAGGAAGTGTGTAGGTTTAATTAATGACTTGATTCAATTGGATGTACATTATAATATAGAACTTTGCTTCACTGTTTATACGTTAAAATTTTGATAATTTATTGCTAGCATGAAACACCATGCAGATAGACCGAAGTTTGCAAAACTAAGTAACCATTTATTCAAAATGGCATCATGAATATAAAATGCAAATTTTTAAGTTAGAAAATCACATCACTGTAGTATACACCATTTAAATTTTATTGACTGACTATTCTATAATTCTGATGGTTTGTAAAATGTGAAAATCCAATTTCCTAATCGTAATCATAGAATTATTAAAAAAAATACTTTTTAAATTAGTTTATATAAAAGGAAACTTCTAAATCAGTTGGTTTTGATACCAATTCAAAATATTTTAAATCAATTCTCAGGATAACTTATTTAAAAAGGTGTCTTTTAAATCGAATTTTGAACCAAATAGTTCAAAATTGAAGTTTTTTTTAAAAAAAAATAAAAATTGATTATCCTATGAATCGAATTGAAAGTAATCCCTTTCTTGCATTAGTTTCTCTTCTCTTTGTTTTGCTATAAAGTTGTCACTTAGTTATGTTCATTCCTATTTGATGTAACATTCACATACGCAACATCATATTCCCTGCTATATAAAACCCAAAAATCAGTTCAAAGTGAATGTAGATGGCACAAAACAATTGGGATGACTTTGTTGATAATGAACGAATACAATTCGAGTGTAAGTTTTTAATAAAAAAAAAACGTGAAAAAAAAACTAGAAGAAGAGATAATTGCATGAAGAGATGACGTTTTTGGAATTGGCCCATGTAACAAAAAAAGAAGAAGAGAAAAGTACATTTGATGTATCTTTATATTCAAAATATATTCTGTATACAATAATGAAATAAATATAATGTGTTGTTCATAAATCTATTTTTGGAATTGTGTTTTTCATAAGTAAAAATAATATTCTAACATTAGTTCCAAAATTAATTTTGAAAGCACAAAACTTTTTATATAGAATAGTTTTGTTAGAAATTTCACAATAATTATAAACTAATTTATAAAATATAAGTAAGAATGATTCTCCCTTTATAAACTGATCTTATGACTTAAATTTGTTTTTTGATAAATTAGTTGCATGAAGTTTTATGGGAGGAAGATGATTTAACATTTCACTATCTTGAAACACATAAGAGAGCCAATAGAAAGTAGTTGATCTCACTTAAGGTGCAGCACGGTTAGACATTAATTACGGGGGTGTGAAACATAATCACCTAACCACATATCAAGCCGAACCTAATTATAAAAATTAAACTGCTTTAAAATTTTCAATTAAACCACTTTATATAAAAGGTTTAATTAATCGAAATGCTTTTATAAAACCATTTGATTCTCTTAAAAATTAAACCATATGTAAATTTGAAATATATAATAAAATAGAATCTCAAAAAATGAAATCGTTTTCAAGAAAGTCTGGAATTAAACTCCTTTATAAAATCTATTTGGTTAACGAAAATAGGGTTATAGTGATTCAATTTAATTTGGTTCCATCTTAAAAAATATCCAAGTGCTGTAGGGCCCTAATCAATAGCCCATATCAAGAAATGATCCAACAAACGGAGTGCGAGGCAGGAAAATGTAGAATTAATTAGTGCTTGATTTATTAATTAATTTTCAAATCAATTATTGTAGCACCAGTTCCATGTAAATTTATAGTACAAACATCCTACATTTAACTATTCAAAATTAGTTTTTTTTTTTTTACAGTAAAATAAACGGCTTAAGTGCAAATCCATCAACATCAACTTTATTTGATCCAATTGGTTCATAAATTGATTGATATATTTGTGGATCCTTGCCAGCTTAAATCCCAGTTGCAAGTGTTTCTAGATGGGTTTCATGTGAATGATTAACAAAGAAATTGACTATAATTCATCACTTTTTCTAAGTGGAATCTATGGAGTTTTGACACCATTGTTAGGGTTAACACCAAGTGGTGCTCAATTTGGTTCATCTCTCTAATACCTACTGAGTTAGTCACCATCTTTTTCAACATTAATATATATATATATATATATATATATATATATATATATATATATATATATATATTAGTGCACTTTATAAAAAGAAAAATATATATATTTGTGTACGGGTTACTTCAATTTATTCTCTTTGAAAGTGCATTAAAACTTTTTCTACCACATAATGGTGCTTAATCTATCAAAGCATTATTAAAGTATAGCTGAGTGATTGAACTGGACCACTAAAGAAGAACATGGAACCCTACAAATTTTAAAGAGACTCAGATCCCATCAAAAGAAAATGGATCGGCTTCGCGTCATGCATACCTCATCATATTCAATAATTAAAAAATGTGAATGAATTTATTAAGGGGAAAAGTTCGTCATATTAATTCATATATTAGTACATATGAAAGCACTAACCCAAGACAAAGCACTACTTATCTTTGACAGCATATGGGCACAATTCCACTTTTCTTCATGACATAACTATATAAACTAATCAATTTTTGTTTTTTTTTACATTAGAATGGATCAATTATTGAAATAGCAACTAAGAGTGTATCCTGTTGCTAGTTCTTGGTATTCTTAGTGAGATTAGTTCCTAGTTCACAAAACTAAGAAATACTTGTAACAAAATAAATATTTATTATTTTTGAAGAAAAAAAATGAGACTAGTTTTTTTTTTTTTTCCCTTAAAAGAATACACACAGATCAATTCAATTAGTTTGACCAACGATATTTGACTTTTGACAATAAAGTGATATGAAATTAATTAGCTAGTTCCACTTTGATCAACAGCAACAAAATAACTGTTCTTACATTAATTAGGAATAGTAATTAAATTTGCTAGTTTGGTTTGATGTGCGGATGTTGTATATCTTGTTGCTGATAAAAAAGATAATAGTAATTAAATATTGGTAAAAATAAAAGTGTTAAATGGATTTAAGGTAGTTAAACATTACTAATATTTAAATACATCAAAACGGCATTTTTTTTTTATATATATTTGAGTTTAGAAGAAGTACATGAGCAGCGAATTTGACTTGCATGTGCCATGAATCTCACTACCTTAATTAGCAAGTCTCTCATATTAATACCAATTTAGTAGTCAAGTTTATAGGAACGGTCTAATTTGGTCAACATATATATGGTAAATTTGACTTTGATTATCTACGTTAAAAGAATCACATTGCATTGCATGGTAACTTTAACTTCGATCACCTATGTTAAAGTTCATACAAAAATGGTTTTTTTTAGTGAATTGGGAGAGGAATTTGCTGAGATTTTTTTTTTTTTTTAAAAAAAGTAAAACAAATTGAAATTCACTAAATAAAAAATCATTGATAATATTATACTACACCCTTGAAATCCACTAAAAAAATGTTTTAAATTCAAAGTTAATAATTTAAATCTAAATCTCAAGAAATTAAAGTATAGTAGTCGTTGGTGTCCATAACCATGATGAAGATTGCTTTTGGTAGCTAGGTAGGTAACTGCACCACACTCCCAGTCCCGGGCACTACCACCATAATATCTCTACTTTAGCTACCATCGTTATCATCACTGACAGCTATGTCAAAACAAGTTCGACCTTATGCCATGCTTTAAATAACAACGGATAACCTCCTATTCACATCTGCATCCCCAATCACTGCTACTTAATTTCAATTCTTATATACTTAATTAAGAATATTTTCAATTAATTCTCAATTAATATTTATTTTTTCTTTTTATTTGTTATTAAAAAATTATATACATTATAACAAGTGACTTTTATGGTAGGATAATGATATACGAAAAAATAAAAAATAAAACGAGAACTTAATTAAGATATCGGAAAACTGGGAAATAAGCGACTAATTTGATTAAACTACTTTTAGCTTTTAATCCCAGTTAGTATTAGATAAATAATTTCACTTTTCCACATCACAGTATTTTTAAGAACAAATCCAAATCAATTATCTCATAATCTCATCAAGAGCAAGAGAAATGTAAGGTACTTGATCCTATAAAATGTAGGACAAAATCTAAATATTTAAATTGAGGAACTTACTAACATATCTAAGACCATCTTTGTTCTTTCAGAGGTTTGGAAGACCTGGAAGGTCTTTGGTATTGGGCACAGTCCCGGCTTTCAACATAGTCTTTGATTTCGGGCTTCATCATCGACTTCCAACGTTATCTTTAGTCTCAACTCACTTTCCGGATTCCAACGGGATGTGAAATAATATTTAGAAAAGATATTATGATAAACATTTTAAGGAATTAGATTTTCGTATATTGACTTGACTTGTTTATATTGTATTTATATGAATTTGATTGTAAAAAACATTGTGTTTGGTTGAGATTTTTAGTCAAAGCAGTTTTTGCTAGTCTATTACTTTCAGTAATTATTTAATGAGCTGATTTCATTACATAACTAAGAGACCGAATATATATCGATGAAGACAGCCTATCATGTTGTTGTGAACATTCATAGCTCGGCATGATTGCACAATTTTAAAGGAGCAACTACTTACTACTCGAATAACATTGAAACACAAAATATAATTTGGGAGAACATGACTAAGAATAAAAAATCCAAAACTATGTGATAGATAATTTGCTATGCAGTTTCCTCTGTATTTAGATTTTTGTTTTTATTTTATTTTATTTTATTTTTGTTTTTATTGACCCTTATTTAACAATAAATACAAGTTGTTAGGTTAAATTATAAAATTTCATCCTTTAATATTAATACAAAATAACATGTGAAAACAATTAAATAAGGTGACTGTACAAAATAACAATTATGTCATTTAGTTAATGGAAAAATTAAATAACTCGCTTGAAAAAATATAAATACCAATAAAATTTAATAGCAACCTATGTATGTGTTGGATTAGATTTAAATTAGTGTATTGCATATGCCGTAAAGTTTGTGTAAGTGGTTACAACGTCATACCAAAAATGTTAAGAAATATATATGCAGTCCAATTTAGCATACAATATGCATGAATGTATATCCACTAGCTAAAATTTACATATCAATGTGGAAATTCTGTGTGTTTATTTATTAATTATGAATGTTAAAAGTGCATGATTTTATTATAATGAATGAAGATAGTGGGAAAGAAGGACAAGAAAAAGGAAAGGAAAATGGAATGGCGTGGAGCAGAGGATGAGAATAAGATTGGTGAATTGGGAATTTTGATTGTAAAACCCTAGAAAATGGAGATGGGCAAAGCATGCCGGGTGTGACAAAGACCACACACTGTATATTCCTTCGAGAAAGACATAGTGGGACCCTCACTTCTCATACCACACAGCTTCAACACTACTGAATAAGAATGAAAGATTATTATTATTATTATTGTTACTGTTATTATAAAGTGAATGTGCCCACGGCCTCAGTACTAATCATCAGTCTATGTAACGTAAAAGACTCGCAACTTTTTTTCCTTTACATTCTTCTACTTTGTGCATCCATTTTATTTTCCCTATTCTCTTTCAGCTTTTTTGGCCCATGGCTCTGCTCATTCCCCTTTGCCTCACTTCTAACTCCTATTTATGTTACCATGGTACACACTCACCCTTTCCCTTTTTCTCTCCCTTAAAGTTTTTTTTCTTTCTCTCTGCACCTCTTTCTGCTTTGTGAGAACCAGAATCCAAGATAAGAAAATAAAGTCCAAGCAAAAGCGGTTCAAGAATCTTGCTTTTTAACATGCCCATCCAAAGCTGGTGTATCCTGCGCTCCACCAACCTCTGCCCTCAAGTCATAACAAAATTACACCCTCACCCCATCAGTTTTTCTTTTTCTGCACCCGTGTGTGTGCACTCAATTATAATTTTCACTCAGTATAATGTAATCAGAAAAATGAGTTTATTATACTCAAACAAAGAATTAACCATGAATTACCCTCTTCAACAGTGAATATTTATGATTTTTAATTTTTTTTTATACTTACCTATAGTCTATAGTTTAGGTATCCTAAAACGATTAAAGATAAAATTTTCCAATTTATAAATAAATATAAATTTCATCTTATAATAGAACTTATTCTAATAAATTTGTTATGTCTACCGAACTACTTGTTATCCAACTAAAAATGACACATTTTAAATAATTTATAAGTGAATAAAATTGAATTAAAGTTAAAGACTACTTAATATTTTCTTCTTACTTCCTTTCCATTTCCGACAACACTATGTCTAAAGAAAACAAGTCGTGAAGATTGCTGCTGGCGTGCATGGACGTGTTGTCCTCGTCTTAGAAATAGAATTGAATCAGTTATTCTGTTCGAATACCCCCTCCTTCTTTGCATGGTTGTTTTGTTTGTCCGACAGATGAAACACTGCATTGAAACATCAAACAGAAACCAAACATATAGGTTCTGACAACATAAAACAAAACAAGCGCTGAAGTACCAAAGAAAACCAAAACTTTACCAAAAGTAAATTAACCAATCTGCAGCATCCTCCATATCGTATCTTTGTTCGCGATTCGAACTATAATTACTATAGTCGGGCCAGTAAATTTTAATATATACCTCAAGATCAAAAGCGTACTTCACATCGACCCACACCGTTAATCAAGCGTATGCTTTTCATCTATGGAAATTATAGAAACTACTTAGTAGAACGTGAAGCTGATATGACACATGATCATTCACCAAATTACATTTATCAATTCCCGTGTGTGCTTTCCACATTTGAACCTTTTCATTAGTGTTTTAAATATAATAATAGCAAGAGTTTGAAGAGTTTGTTTTCAACGGTTACAGAAATTCTTTGTCACTTTCTCAAGTGCTCTGCCAGTGAGTCGGTCAAAAAAGAGCATTTTGGTAAGAACCCGACAAAATCAGAGCCTTTTTCCAACATCTGTCCCTGTATCCCTTTCAACCGTTTGTGTTCAAACGCCAATCTCTAACAAGTCAAGGGTCAGTTTCGTAGTTATGTCTCAACCCAGTGCCCAGTTCCACTTCTTGTAGCATGCCATCTATTTAAGCACGCACACACCCTCTTCTCTCACGTCCAACCCATCCTCTTCAAATAGTATTTCCAAGAATATTTCATTATCCCTCTCTCCCTTCTGTTTACTTCCAAATTCCTCTCTATCCTCAATTCATTTTGACCCCGAGCACCATCGTCAGCAGAAACTAAGTACTCCTCCAATTATGATAGTTAGGTACGTAATAATATCTTTTCATTATCTATGCCACTTTTACAAATTCTCTTCTAACTTCATATATATCCTGGCGCATGCATAATGTCCCTTAACACATGAACTGACTCACACGAAATTAATGGTAGCTAGAAGTCAAACACCTCACTCATAGCCGCCTGCAAAAGCTGCATATATGTTTTTCATTTTTGTTACAAGAAGACATATATTCCTTTGTCTTTTTCCAAAACACACACACATAGAACAAAGAATATTATTTCATTATACTTTAACATACATTTTTCTTTCTGCCCATGATTATTTTAATTGACATACTATTGAACTTTGATCACCCGTCACTAACATAATTAAAAAGTTACGTTGATTAATCATGTTATGCACTTTTACAGCTTGGGATCCGAGGAGATAAATCCAAGGCAGAAGATAGAAGACTGAATTGCTTCACAAAAAATAAAACTCATCAGGAAGCTAGACATGGCTTCAAAGACAAAATCCATGACATTTATATGCCTCTTCTTGTTCATGCTCTACTTCCACTCATCCCACGGAGATCCTCAAGAGGTTGAGCTTTTATTATCCTTCAAAGCTTCCATCGATGACCCACTTCACTTTCTCTCCAACTGGGAAACTTCCTCTGCCACTATGTGCAGGTGGCATGGCATCACCTGCGACAACAACGTTAACTCTTCCCACGTTAACGCTGTGGTGCTCTCGGGAAAAAACATGACCGGAGAGGTTTCCTCTATTTTTCAACTTCCATACGTCACAAGCCTCGACCTTTCCAACAACCAGTTTGTTGGGGAAATCACTTTTAACTACTCTCTCAATTATCTGTCTCCACTTCGTTACCTTAACCTCAGCAACAACAACCTCACAGGTTCTTTGCCTCAACCCTTGTTTTCCGTGCTTTTCTCAAACCTTGAAACTCTGGATCTCTCCAACAACATGTTTTCGGGGAACATTCCTGACCAAATTGGATTGCTTTCCAGCCTGAGATATCTTGATCTTGGAGGAAACGTTTTGGTAGGAAAGATTCCGAATTCCATCACCAACATGACCACTTTGCAATACCTTACGTTGGCTTCAAACCAGTTAGTGGATAAGATACCACGAGAAATTGGCCAAATGAAGAGCTTGAAGTGGATTTACTTGGGCTACAACAATCTTTCAGGTGAGATACCAAGTAGCATTGGAGAGTTACTCTCTTTGAATCATCTTGACCTTGTTTACAACAACCTCACTGGACCTATTCCTCAATCTCTCGGACGCCTCACCGAGCTTCAATATCTCTTTCTCTATCAAAACAAACTGAGTGGTCCAATTCCCCAATCCATTTTTGAACTGAAAAAGCTCCTTTCTCTCGATCTAAGTGATAACTCTCTTTCGGGTTTGATTTCTGAGCGTGTGGTTCAGCTCCAGAGGCTGGAGATTCTCCACCTTTTCTCAAACAACTTCACTGGGAAGATTCCAAAGGGTGTTGCATCTTTGCCTCGGCTCCAGGTTCTTCAGCTATGGTCAAATGGATTAACAGGTGAGATTCCTGCAGAGCTAGGAAAACATAGCAACCTCACTGTGTTAGACCTCTCCACCAACAACCTCGCAGGGAAGATTCCAGATAACTTATGCCACTCTGGTAGTCTTTTCAAGCTGATCCTTTTCTCCAACTATTTCGAAGGAGAAATCCCAAAGAGCTTAACCTCTTGCAGAAGCCTTCGCCGAGTTAGACTCCAAAACAACAAGTTCTCGGGGAAATTACCACCGGAGTTAACCACACTGCCTCAGGTATACTTCTTGGATATCTCTGGAAACCAACTTTCCGGAAGGATCGATGACAGAAAATGGGACATGCCGTCGCTTCAAATGCTCAGTTTGGCCAACAACAACTTCTCAGGAGAAATCCCTAGCTCTTTCGGGACACAAATTCTCGAGAACTTGGACTTATCAAACAACCAATTCTCAGGTTCTATTCCACTAGGTTATAAGAGCTTATCAGAGCTGGTGGGATTGAAGCTCAGCTATAACAAACTCTTTGGTAACATCCCAGAAGAAATTTGCTCGTGCAAGAAGCTTGTGGCCTTAGACTTGAGTCACAACCAGCTCAGTGGTGAAATTCCGATGAAATTCTCCGAGATGCCGGTTCTCGGCCTTCTTGACCTGTCAGAAAACCAACTCTCCGGCGAGATTCCACAGGATTTGGGAAGCACCGAGTCTCTCGTTCAGATCAATATTTCACACAACCATTTTCGTGGAAGTTTACCTTCTACCGGTGCATTCCTCGCCATCAACGCTAGTGCAGTCACCGGCAACAACCTTTGTGACCGTGACGGTGACTCTTCAAGCGGGTTGCCACTGTGCAAAAGCAATAACCAGAACCCAACCTGGCTCCTCATCATGCTGTGTTTTCTACTAGCATTGGTTGCGTTCGCAGCAGCTTCTTTACTCGTCTTTTATGTTCATAAGAGAAAGCGCTTCTCGGAAGTGCGAAAAGTGGAAAACGGAGACGGAACCTGGGAAGTGCAGTTTTTCTATTCCAAGGCAGCGAGGTTGATGAAGGTAGATCATGTGTTGTCTGCAGTTAAAGAGGGAACAGTTGTCTCCAAAGGAAGAAACTGGGTTTCCTACGAAGGGAAGTGCATGGAGAACGACATGCAGTTCATGGTGATAGAAATCAGTGACTTGAATTCTCTTTCAATGAGTACGTGGGAAGAGACAGTGAAGGTTGGAAGGGTTCATCACCCCAATATCTTCAATCTTATTGGGACGTGTAGGTGTGGGAAGAGAGGGTACTTGGTGTACGAACACGAGGAGGGTAAGAAACTAAGCCAAATTGTGAACAGTCTGAGTTGGAAACAGCGATGCAACATTGCTGTTGGCGTTGCAAAAGCGGTTAAATTCCTTCATTCTCGCGCTTCATCCATGGTTTTGGTGGGAGAAGTTGCAAGGGAGATACTTACGGTCGACGGAAAAGGTGTCCCTCGCCTTAAGGTCACCCCTCCCATAATGACATGTTTGGATGTCAAGGGCATCACTTCTTCGCCCTACCTCGCCCAAGGTACTAAACTAAATCACCATTTTACAGCTTACTAATATTGCTTATATACATACCCATATGATATTCATATATAGGAATATAGAGTTTCGTGATAATGATCCACAAAGTCTTATCAGTCTTATGTTATGCCATACATAAATAACGTAAGTTAATGTTTCTTGTTGGATCCGTGTGAGTGATGATATTTGATTCTACATTTTCAGAGGCAAGAGAGAGGAAGAATGTGACAGAGAAGAGTGAGATATATGGGTTGGGAGTTATGCTGATTGAACTATTGACGGGAAGGAACGCCATAGACATAGAAGCAGGCAATGACATGCACAAGACTATTGTGGAGTGGGCCCGTTACTGTTACTCTGATTGTCATCTTGACACGTGGATTGATCCTGTGATGAAAGGTGGAGATGCATTGAGGTATGAGAACGAGATGGTTGAGATGATGAATCTGGCACTGCAATGTACCACAGCTGATCCCACTGCAAGGCCATGCGCAAGAGATGTACTCAAAGCCCTAGAGAGTTTTCACAGAACTACTTTTTGCTGAGTTTCAGCACTCAAACCTCCTCCACGCTGTGATTTTCCATAAATCTGATGAGCATTCCGCTGACCTATGGTTATAGATTTTATTTACTCTTGTTTTTTTTTTAGTTTGAGTTTTCACTTTTTGCCTTTTTGTTTTAATCCTAAATTTGTTTAAGGTTTCTAGTTTAGCATAAGTTGTTGATGAAGGGATTGTTAGGGAAATGTTTGCTTGATATTATAAGGGCATGCTTGACATACTGCTGATGAGTGTAAAAGTAAATGTAAATAAATTGAATGTGATTAATAAATTAATCATATGAAAGCGATGCAATATAATTTGTATTTCCTGTGCATTTCCCAACAGCTAGATATCTCTTTTCTTTTTGTAGAGTCTTCCACTTTTTGTCACATGTGTACACTTGTTTAACCCCATTAACACTGTTTAGCACCTGTTTTGCATAACAAATATAGATTTAGAGTCTTTTATAAATTCGTGTGAAAAAAATATTTCTGTAGAGTGTGTGTAAACTATAAATCTCAAAGTAAAACCGGTTCATAAAAGTTGAAATTCGGTAAGAACTTCAAATTGTTTTAAAAATTAATTTAAAATGTTTTTTTACATAAATAAAATATTAAATAAGGAATAAATTATGTTACCAATTATTACTAATTTTTGTTATCTTACAAAACATATATTTTAATCATTTATTCATTTACAATTTGTATATCTTTACTTTTATAATCTTATATGAATTTGACATTTTTTATTCTAGATGTAAACATCTTATTTCTAATACAAACTATTTTATTTGTTAAAACATGAACTATAAAGTGTAAGGTATATTTAATGTGATATTTTATGTATACTTTAATGCTAAGAAACTTTAAAATGATAATTTAATTTATTTTTTGATGTTATAAAATTATGATAACATATTTATTTTATATTTATAAAGTATTTAATTATTAGTTTGAATTTAATCATGATTGGACCATTAATCCTTTTAAACAATAGTTTTATTAGTTCAATGTTGAATCAGATTTTTATAACCATGGATCAATTAGAAGTTAGATTTATATATATATATATATATATATATATATATATATATATATATATATATATATATATATATATATTTTTTTAAAAAATATATAT
>Ga0099825_1007796_pt1 | contig 12912 bp, 7 predicted proteins | sample SiratroredBW_FD_76838 | JGI IMG/M metagenome (GOLD analysis project Ga0099825, IMG submission 76838) | Root nodule microbial communities of legume samples collected from California, USA - Siratro red BW | ecosystem: Host-associated > Plants > Roots > Nodule | place: USA: California | collected...
GCTATATATATAAATATTAATATATATATATATATATTTTTTAATAAATATAAATAAATATATATATAAATATATATATATATATATATATATATATATATATATATATATATATAAATATATATATGTATGTATATTTATATATATGGTAAAATATTATATTATTGTATATTTTTTTATTAAAACAAACATGTGTAATGAAACATTAAAAAGTATTAGTTAGTCACAAATCATAATTTATTAATTTGTTTAATTTAATATCTAATCTAAGGTGACTGAAAATAAATGTATTCTAACTTTTCAAAGAATATAAATAGGAGACTTTTAATTGAAACTAATATAAAATATATTCTGTAATTTTATCTTTATGATTGAATTAAATTATAATTAATTCTATTTATTTTGTTTTTATATGACAGAATTATATAATTTTTTATTTGTTTTTTTTCTTTAGTTATACTAAGATGAGTATATTATTTATATTTATTCAGTCTTTTGCTTTTATTTTTAATAGGAAATATATTTATTTTTATATCTTTTGTTTATTTTTCTGTTTTCATAATATAACTTGTAATATTTGTTATAGAAAAAAATAATAATTAAATTACAGAATTTAATTTTATCAAACTAATATTTTTTAAGTTGAATAATATATAAATAACAAAAATAATTAGCCCTTTATTTAGGAGAAGTATGACAAGACAAATGCTTTGAATGTACCGCAATTAAGTAAGATCGCATGGTTCAAATCGAAGACAAGTAAAAATTGGCAGCAAAAATGACAACAACTATAGGATCAAGTGAAATGAATAGTGATATATAGTTATAGTCATTTAACAATTTAGGCATTCACTGCACCACCCAAATGAAAAAGTAAAATTAAACAATCAATGGAATGAATAATGCTCAATTCTCTTTTACATATTCCACTCTTACTTTGTAAACCAAACAATAGAAGTTTATCAAAACACCAAGAATGCAGTAGCAACCATCTCAAAGCAGAACTTCAAAGGTCATTTCAATGCATACTTTACAAGACCAGGAATGTGTGTGTTCATCATGTAATCTTCCCAATTGATGCTATTAGGGTCAAAATCCAATCCAGCAACCTCAATGTTCTTACTTGTTGCTCTTCGTAAATTTTGTGTGTTTGAATCATCAAAGCTGAAACCGAAAGTAATTTGCATGAGAATGATGGTTATGAATCAAAGTAGTTCTTGTATCATTTCTAATAATTATAGACCAAGGAAAATACATACACGCCCTTAAAAAACAGGTAGGGTTTGTAGAGTTCAACTAGTCGTGTGACCCTTCTGATTTTCTTGTAGCTATCATCGTAAACATCTCGAGAGCATTGGCAAAACGCTTTGTTCACCAAATTTAAGACCTAAATATATATCAAACTCATGCATAAGGATTAGCATGAAACCTTAAAAGATTAGCAAAATATATGATTATAGTTTTGCTTCACTTGGTGTTCGACAAACCTTTAGTGGCAAAATATATCGGAGTGTCATGAAAATGTCGAAAGCAGCCCTACTTGATATCAAAGTTGCCTTGGACACTATTATTGGCTTTCCATTTTTGTTTTTGTACGCGAATTTAATGAAATAACGGTAGCAGTAATCAATAACATCAGCAATTTTCAATGGATTTCTTAACGATGAAGAAATGTGGTAGACGAAATTCTTAGGAGCTTGATTTGAACAAGCAACAATTGCTGTCATCATACAATTGATAACCATATCCGCAGGTATCTGCATGTTACTGTAGTTAGCATATGCACAGAAAATACGCGTGGAATAAATAATATGAATTAGTTCATTTTCTTTTCAGCAAAATCATGTTGTAAAAAGCTAACTATGTTTATAACAAAGAAAAACATTGCACTGAGTTATTCTCTAGACATCCAAAGATGTTTTGCAAAACAAACCAGTGCTTTTTAGATATAAAAGAACCGTTAAATGATTAGTAGTTTAAACTTTAGAAGTTTTATTAATATATAACCAAAATATAATTTAACTTACGGTATCCAAAATTGTCTTGGGATGACCAAGAAAGCTTGTTATTTTCCCTTGACCATAGCCACAAATTATGCTGTCTAGAGTTCTGTAAATACAAAATAAATAAATTAATTTATAATTCCTCATCAAGACCATATATAATTCTAAGAAAATCTTGAACACAATACAGTAAACTCTACAAGTTTAACTTTAAGTGAAACTGATAAACTAAAAAGTTTATTTTGCTGTCTAGGAAGTTGAATCAGTGGAATTAAATACAATTTGAGACAATGTTGAATATATATGTATATGTATGTATGTATATGTATGTATTTATATGTATTTATATGTATGTATGTATATGTATGTATCTATATGTATGTATACACACCTTAAGCCTTCAATCCAACCAGGAAATGGGTCCTTGAGGGTACTAGTAACCATGGTGGGACGTATAATGATTAGAGGAACATTATCTTTATAATGAACCACATGCATCTCTCCCATTGCTTTTGTGAATGAGTATGTGTTTGGCCAACCATACAACTTTGCTCTGATACATCACAAAGATAATGTCATTTATAGATTAATGAATATCAGCCATATAACAGAATAAGAATCTGATGTACCGTTCAATTCCATAATCTTTCAATGCATGTGAGATTGTGTTTTCAGTGGCATTCTCTGATCGGAGCTCATCTATTTTCTTCTCCAACAAATTCACTTCTGCAGTTATGTCTAATTTCGCGGTCTCTTTCAGTGTCTGACCCATCTCGAAGGGTTTCTCTTGCACAATTGTTTTTCCATCCTTAATCTCTCCACACACATATGCTAAGGTTCATTCATACCAACAGATGTATTATGAATGGAAATTAGCATAATTGTAACTGAATAATGTTTTGGTAAATATAGTAATCTATATTGCATTATGAATTAATTACCAGTTGATATTTGCACAAAAATCTTTATCTGAGGACAATTCTTTGCGAAGTTTAAGACATGTAGGGCACCCATTGTATTTACACCCATTGAGATGTCAAATCTGTGGAAAAATAATAATGAATCCAAATCCGGAGAAGCAAAAACTGTTGGTTATACTATACAATTTACCTTTCGTCAAATCTGGTAGATGCTGCAAAATTCACAACAACGTTGATCTCTTCCAACATCTTGATCTTAAGCTTTTCATCTTTGAGGCCAAAATTATGAAGAGAAACATCTCCTGATATGACCTCAATCTTCCTGGAAATGAAAGAATCAAAATCTTGGCCCCGTTGGTCTCTTAACACTCTAAATAAATCTGTGTGAATGACCTGTATTATGAGCATTAATGGAATGCATGAATGCCACAATTCAATATGTAAAACTGAAAATGAGTCATAAAATTTAATAAGAAAATTGATTTTTCATTATTCTGATGTTAAGCCCCAAAGTCAATATCTAGAAGTGGAAAAGGGATGGTTGAACTGATGAGTCAAAAGTAGAGCAAAGGCAGGAGCAAAAGCAACTCAATATAACTAAAACAAAAATATCTAGTTAAGTAGGAATGGTGTGTGTTAAAGAAATAAATTTGGAAAATATTAATTAATAATGACATGTTATACCATATGAGGTCATAAGGACATTGAGTGGGTGCATTAGTTCAAAACGGGATAGGGAAATTTTGAGCATTTGGACCAAAGATCAAAGTACTTGTGATAATTTTTTTAGTTAAAGTACTTGTGATAAATCTGTTAGTGGTAAGGGGTTTTTAATCACTATATAGAAAAATGCAAAAAGAGCTACGCCTCATTAGTTATAGAGAATGTATATTTCTCATGTATTATAATGAAAAGTGAAAAATGTGGAAAAACACAATTAAATAAGTAAAAATAACACTAAAAATTTACATTTATTTACCACAAAATGGTAGGTAATAAATAAAATCTGTAAATAATAAAATAAAAATGATCTATGAATTACTGGTAATCCAAAATTCATGGATAATCAGAACTCAAATAATTATCTATAAATATTATATACGATTTATTGATAAATAATTGTTACACAAATTGTATTTAATCCTTAAATGTAGTATTATTAATATTACTTTCACTTATGATGACATGATAGTGAGGAAAATCCAAAAAAAATATGACTGTTCGCAACTTGTTTTGAACAAAATCAAGAAATTAAAATATGTTTGGCTCATAAAATCTGTTCTCATAATAGCCTTAACATTTTTCTTTTTGTCTTTTTACAAATTATCAACTAGTGTGGATAATGATATTAAGAAAATACAGATATTATTTTATTTTTATTTTTTTGAGATTGGAAGAGCGAAGATTGAAAGATTGGAGAATATTTTTAAAACAAAAGAAAAAAAAAGTGAATTTGGAGTTAAAGATCTAAAACTCTTCGATATGATCCTTCTAGCAAAAGGGAAATAAGATTAAGAAAAAAATCAGAAGACCTATGAAAGAATATACAGGAGTGGTGAACACCTTGTTAAATATAGTTTTGCTATATATAAATATTTAATATTTGATAAAAAAAAAACTAATTCTGATGTTGGTAAAGTTTAGTGCCTGAATTATTATACATGAAAGTGAATTTTGTAGTAATATATTGACATAGGAAGCATATATGTTATAACCTCATCTTGAAAGCGTTGTGCAGCCAAATCAATGTTTTGTGCTCGAACCAGAAGATACAATTTGTGTAGTTGGGGCTGGGTTCTCAGAATCTTTTCCAAGAAAACTGCGCATGTAATACACAAATTCAATAAACTTCGAATTATTTGTTATAGATACATTGTATTTGTAGTAGTACCTTTTGCTAAGAACCCCGTTGTGCCAGTCATTAAAATGCTCTTTCCCTTGAAAAACTGAGCCATGCTTTCCGACTCCATTTCAAGAACTGATATTCCCTTTTGTGTTAATAACAAAGTACCAAAAAAAAAGAAATAGTATAAGCTATATATAATAAAAGAAGGAAGATATAATCAATAAGTAGAAATTCTAGAAGAAATCTAACAGTAAGACATCGTCTTATAATCAGACCCATAATATAGAATAAAATCAAAAGTCTATAATTTCTAAAACCTATCTCTTTAATTTCAATTTTTACATATAAATTGAAGTCACATTTGGTTTTCCTGTTCCATAATTATCTTCTTCTGCACCACAAAAATATTAAAATTTTCGCTAGTTAGTAAGGATATTGATATAGATACTATATAAATACGAATACATAAATACATGTATTTTTTAAAATATACAAACACACAAATCTATATATTTCATCGTTATAAATTATATAAATTATATAAATTCATAATTAAAATTTATGCATTAAAAGTTTATATGGAAACATATCAGTTAAATATAATAAAAAGATTGATTTAATTTATTTATAAAAAATAAAAGAAACATACGTAATTTAAATATTCTTAATTATATATACACGAATTATTTTTTATTTTTATAATAAATTTATGAGTTTTTAAAGAATTATTTATTAATATATTTTAAAATTGTATTAAAAGAATTTTAATTTTTTTAATTAGACACGATATAATATATATCATATGAGTATCGTAAACATGTCAATATCCTATATGTATTAGATAGAAAATACAATACTGTATGAAAAAGAGTGTATGATACTTGAAGTAGAAGTGTTAGAATTTATAATAATAGATTTTGAGAGAAGTTGGAATACATACATACTAAATTCAACATATAACTGTAAATCGAACAAACATCCAAACCTTTTTAAGCCTTTTTCTTTTCCTCTGAGTTGCCAACGATTCGGAGAAGATAGGATGAAGAGGTAGTTCAAATCTGACAGTTATATGATGAAGATGATTGTTTAGGAATGCTTTTTCCAAGTATAATAAGTACTTAAGTATATATACATATACAGAATAAGATCCCTTAATGTCACCGAAATATTCATGCCACCTACCATTGTCACCCCAATAAATGATGGACCACGTGTTCAAATTTAACTCTCTTATTGAGTTTGAGTTTGAGTTTGACACGTATTCCAAGTACAATCCATTGAAGCAAATAACTTGTTACTTTTTATAAGAACTTTTTCAGGACAGGAAAAAGGTTCCAAAATAGAAGAAAGATATGAATGAAAAAGCTTTATTCATTTATTCATTGATAGTGTTGTTCTACTTCATAAGTAGAATTTAATTGGAGAAGTAGATTTTTAAGTTAGATTCTCATAATTATAATAATCTTATTGAATCGACTTGGTAGACTATTAAAAAATATTTGTATAATGATTTAAGAAACTATTAAAATATATAGTAGACTATTTAAAAATGTTTTTATAAAAAATTATCCACTGATAAAAACTAAGAGATTTATACAGAATACTTATATCAAAATATCCTCTCACATATAATATTAATTTAAATTTAACAAATGAAAAATAAATTTTACCACAGTATTTAAAGAAATTTCACCATCATCAATAGTATATACTTTACTTAGAAGTATATTCAGAAGGCCAAACTCCATAGTCAAACACCCTGAAGCCGATCTTCAGAAAGAGAACCTTCATAACCGACTTCCTAAGGCCAAGTTCCATGGCTGACTTCCTGAGGTTGAGTTTTATAGTTAACCTCTCGAGATCGATCTCCAGATAGCTGAGATTTATAGTCGAATTACTTGATGCGGATCTCCAGAAGGCTGAACTCCATATCCGATCTCCAAATGACTGAGCTCCATAGCCAAACATCTGAGGCCGATCTCCAGAAGGCCGAGCTCCATAGCCAACCTCCCGAGGTTGACTTCCATAGCCGACCTCCTGAGGTCGGTATCTAAATGCCTGAGCTCCACAGCCAAACACCCTGATACTGAACTCCATAACCGATTTCTAAATAGTCGAACTCCATGATCGTCCCCTCAAGGCCAATCTCCGTAAGGCTGAGTTGTCTGCATTATGTACTTGGAATCTGCAGTCTTTCAACCCTCGCATTCCAACTGCCACTGTCTACAGTTGCTCTAGCCGAACACCCCTGCAAACACACCCACACCTTTGCCTACTCCTTTCCTACTTCTTCCTCAAAGATACACTATACCAAATAGCCCATCACGTTATGCACCCTTTAACTAGAGTTTCTCCCTACATGCCACCACTCACACAACAATTACCGTAATTAGGTAGTATTTTCCAAACATAGGATTGGCAAAAAATCTAGTCTGAAATAGAATAATTGGCCCTTTGCCATCTAAATTTATTCTAAGACTATGCCTTGAGTTGTTCTAATATAAAAATCTCTACCACTCTATTATTAAACACTATTCTATTCATATGCATTCAAATTTTTCACGCTATAGCCACCCACATATTCCTTCAAACTGAATTTATTTTCTTACGGAGACCTAAAAGATAGAAGCTCTAGAAATAGTCTATAATTTTTAGGAGCCTGATAGATGAAATACCTAACCACTGATCATAATTATCCTACATTTCTTGAGCAACAATACAACTGATTAGAACAGTTAAACACTTTTCTTGCCTTCTTACACAAAGGACATAAGTTGCTTAAGACTATAACTTTTTTTTTTTTTTCCAAATTAAGTCTAATTGGTAATTTTTTTCTAACATTGCCTTCGACACACAATTGAACTGATCATAAAGCACTTTGAATAGCTAACGTTCTCATTTAGGAGACGCTGTATCCAATCCCACTGTATATTTCTGAGGTCCCCCACATCCCAAATCGTCCTTTCTGGAGTACCCTATTCCACTTAATAGCATTTAAAAGAGTAATTATCTGCCCCAATTGTTTCTTTTTCTAGACAAACAACCCTCTCCTCCACGTTAACTTTCACGAAAGTACTTCTCTTCCTCCAATATTTGCCCATTCTCACATTTTGCTGATTACCTTACGTGTTTTCAATGAAAATGAATACGAGTCTGAGAAATCTATTTTAAGCGATACATTGTCTAACCAGATATCTTCTTACAATTTAATCGTAGTTCCATCACCTGATACGTAAACAATCCTATTGAAAAAGTAATTATGTTTATCATTTGAATAACCTATTTTGCTATGTGGACACTCAAATTATCTGGCATCTTCCTCCAAGATCCATTCTTAAACTCAATTATATCTCTCTACACACCTTGTTTTCCGTATCTATCCCTCCATAACCATACAAAGTTAAATTTTCTTTGATGTTTGATATCCAATCCTCCCTGATCAAGAGAAAAACAAAGTTTGTCCCGTGCAATCCATATAATTCTTTTACCCTCAAAATCCCATCCGAAACAAAATTTAATTTGTATTTTTTGAATGATTTTACATACACCGACGGACGCTTAATAGAATAACTGATAAAATAAGATATAGCATTAAATATGACCTTGATGAGACGTTTCAGTAGTATGTCTATCAATTGGACTCGGACAGTGTTAAGTTTTGGGAATCATATGTGTGATACACGAGACATTGAACAAAAATAAAAGCACGCAGAAACACGTGGGTATTTGTTAAATCGGTTGAGTTTTAATTATGGTCACAGGCTCGGATTTAATTAAAAACAATTTTAAAGAATTGTAAAACCAAACAAAATGAAACTGCAAAATAAGGTTGATTTTTTTATTTAATTTTGTTTTTTTATTAATAAAGAATAAAATAAATAAAATAGAATATTAAGATATTCCGATTTTTATACAGAATTGTTTAAAACTGTATAACTTCTTTTTGCTCCATATTATATTTTTTGAATTTTATATTTTATACAGAATAAACTAAACTACTCGTGCTGCTATTTTATTATCTAAATTGATTTTCAAAGCTAAATTTGTTTATAATATGCAAAGCTGATTATAAACTTACATGTATATATATATATATATGTGTATCTTTTGTCATTCAAACAATTCATATGCATTTGTTATTCACGTGCCATCTTCCATTCTTTTAGGGTTTCTCTGTTTTCTACCTTTAGAAGTTATGATATTTAGTCTTAACGTCGTACTCTTTAATTTTGGAAAGGTTACAAAAGTACGAAAGACTTAAATGTATTTCTAATTCTTAAAAATAAAATGGTTTTCTTATTTAACTGAATAAAAAATATATACTTGATTTTATATTTGATCAATACATTATTTTTGTAAATCTTTCAGACTAAGAATCAAAAGTGAATAAAAATTATATTTTCAGGAAGAAAAAAAATGTTTAAGCTTAAAATTAAAATTAAAACTTGAGTGATATCACTTGCTTTTGGTAGCATCTCACTTAAATAAAATTATGGGTTGATTTGTAAGCCAAGTTTGTTCATGTTTTTCAATTTCTTGGTTTCACAGATTTATTTATATCTTTATTATCAATAATAATGTCTATAGTTCTCAACTTCACATCACAAAAAGAGACAGTTCAAAACCATAAAAGAGAAGTGTTATACATTGAAGAAGCATTAACACTTTTTAATTTATTTGTTATGGCCAGAGGAGATAGAAGCATTAACATTGAAGAAGCATTTAAGTGATGACAGTACCGATCATTTACTGCTCCTCCATTCAAATATCCATAATATATTATAAATTATTTGAACCATGCCATGGGAAATTGCCATACATTCAACCATTTGGTTAGCAAGTGCTTAATTATTTTTGTTATTGATGCTCTTTGCAAATTTCAAAAAATATTTGTTTAATTAATTTCTGTAATTGAATTATTAAACTTTTCTATAATTAACAAATGCTAGAACATTCATTTGTTTTCAATCAACTCATAGATTCCATACTAATTTAGTAATAAATTAATCAAATTAATAAATAATTATGATTTGTGTCTAACAAATGCTCTTGAATGTTTGATTACAAAGGTTTTTTTTTTTCTCAAAAATATTAGAAAAATAATGTAACATTTAATCTTATCTTATTTATTGGTGTGTGTGTGTGTATATATATATATATATTAGTAAATTTTTTTCACACTTGTAAATTACTATGATAATATCAATTCAAAAAAGTTAATACACTTCATAAGAATTTCTTATTAATTGGTATCTTTAAAAATAATAATGATGATTGAAAGTTTACCAGTTAAATTAGTTCAAATTTGTATTTCATTTTATTATTTATATAAGTAATTTAATGAAGAAGGTGTTGTACTTTTTATCCAATTAAAATTACATCATACAATAACCTTTCAGATCATCAATGTTTTATCTTTAAAAATCTTATCAATAAGAATTTAGATAAAACTTGTAAAATAAGCTTTTCTTTTATTATGTTACTCAAAGATGGTAAAATAGTCACTAAAATTAGTGATTGAGATATAAAGTTTTTGTTTAGGTCAATTTTTTTTTATACTAAAGTTTGTGAAAGATATAAAAAATAAAATTTAAATATTTAATAAGATTTGTAGAGACCGACATCATTTTAGTGACTACATGATGAATTTTCTCAGACAACCGAAACTGATTTAGTGAAAAAAAAAAAAAACTTAGCAACCAATTTGACTCGATTATAATTAATTCAATTCACTTTAGACCCACACTTTTCTGCCACTATACAAATTTTATTAGAAAAGTAGATTTAATATATAAAAATAGAGTATACTTAATGAGAATTGAACTGCTAACATATTAAATGAACCTAATTACTAAATCATTAAATATTTTTTATTAATTTATTAGGGAAATAAATGATCTATTAGTTAAATTTATTTAGATTAATTAATAACAGTAGTATTAAATGGTATATAAGTTAAATTTATTTAAGTTACATTTATTTTCATCTCGTTGTGCAATCTTGGAGTGGCAGAATCTTCAGCTCTCAAAGGAAGAAAAAGTTTTCTCATATTTGGTTGCCTTCTCACTCAGTAACTGCTCCACAACAGCTGCAATACCCCACACAAGTAAACAGAACATAGCAAATTAAAGGAAAAATTACTAAATGGTGTATTTTTTGTTACATTTTACTAAAATAGACAAATTTTTAAAAAATTACCGTAGAAAGAAGAAATCATTCTTAGAAAGACAAGTTCTAAGATGATAAAAGAATGTATAAAAACATGATTTATTTTTATTTTTTTACTTTTTTATTTTTTCAGAAATTGTACAGATCACAATTTTACCTGAATCACCCCTTATGACGTTATTATATTTGATTAGCATCTTCATTATTTAAACTTCGCAGAGGCAAAAATTGGTGATGGTAGTGACATCATTTCTGTACAAAGTAGTTGGTGGTAGCTCAAATAGTCAAGAACTTTCAATGATCTTTGTGGGGACAGCTTTTAGCATAGCTTTGGAATCTATATGGTGCAATGTTTTCTTCTACATTCCAACAAAGAAGAATACTCTTCTCAGTGTAATCATATCCAAACATCTATTATGAGGTTAAATAACATATATTATAAATAATGAGTTTGATTGCGAGTTTATAACGAAACACATGATCTTCACTTGACTTTTATCACATTATATTACATTTTATTTATTAAGTAAATATATTTTTCAGATAATGTGATAAGTGGAATATTTGGCACCAAGTATTTTAATAATATCAATAAGTAGAATTTGTGAAATATGTCGGAGATAATATGAGTGTATAAGTGACACCAATCTTCTCATATAAATTAGTTTTATGAAGTTAAATTATACTTAAATTCTATTTTTTAATATAATATCATAACTTATTTTAACGAAGTTTGATGATCTTATTATATATTATTAAATCATCTACACATATCTAATTTCATATATGAAATATGAATGTAGGTTAAATATCATGGTATCAATATATTATATAAATAAGAATTATTAGAATTTAATTTTATAAAATTAAATTAAACTTAAATTTAGTTCTTAATAAATTATAATTTTTAAATACAATTTCTTCGTACTTGTTCATCTGCGAAAGATTATGAATGGAAGATCATGTTCTTTAAATACAATTTCATGAAGACAAATTGGACTTGTTCATCTACGAAGGATTGTGAATGGAAAACTGTGTTCTTTTAAGACATGCCTCTACTCCACCAGCCTCTATTATCATATGGTCATTCACTCAAATCCAATACCTTCTTTTTGAAGAGTCAAAAAAATATGTAATATTATATGACAAGAAAGATACGGTTGGAATAATTGTATGAAGATATACTTTTAAAGGAGATACATGAGGATTATGTCATGTCATTATAAATAATTCATTAAGTATTGTTTTCAAAGATGCATTTTATGCTATTATTTCAATATGCTATTACTTCAATTATCATTTATTGAAATGTTCAAAATTCAATTTCAAATCATGATATTTTTACGTTCATTGATTGGCTGGGAATATAAAATTGCTTCATTTTCAGGTGCACTCAAAATTGGAATATGTAGGGTTGATGAAGGCACAACACAATCAGGTTATAATGTCTCATAACTAATTCTATTATAGAATCATAACAGAATAACAAAATATAACACAATTGGTCCAAACTCATTAATCTCACTATTACGCTTATAAATACAGACTCAATCAACTTAAGTAAAGTACTTCTAAACTCTAAACTCTAACTAAAATTACCTGCACTCTCTATCCAATTCTAACATGAGTGTCGGAGTGCCTGTAAGAACGATGAAGGAACAACTTTAGAAAACATTGTTGTTGCTGGAACCAATCAGTCTCTTACGACAACAGAATATAAGAAACAACCTTAAAAAACATTGTTATTGCTAGAACCAATCAGTCGGTCTCTTGAAAAACAGAATATAATTTCATGTTAGATGGAAAAAAAAGAAATAAAGTAAAAACATAATTATCATATATATTTATCCTCTTTTTATGTGTTCATGGTGGAGTCATCCACAAAAGTTACAAAATAAATCACGAGATGAAAAAAATAATAAATAATAATATGACATGAACTAAATTTAAAAAATAATTATATTACATCAATCTA
>Ga0099825_1007797_pt1 | contig 12911 bp, 6 predicted proteins | sample SiratroredBW_FD_76838 | JGI IMG/M metagenome (GOLD analysis project Ga0099825, IMG submission 76838) | Root nodule microbial communities of legume samples collected from California, USA - Siratro red BW | ecosystem: Host-associated > Plants > Roots > Nodule | place: USA: California | collected...
TATATATATATATATATATATATATATATATATAAAAGTGTCTCTCTTTTCTTTAGTAGGTTAAAGTTTTGTGCAAAGTTTTTCAAATGCACTTCCTTTTCACTCTTGAATTTGTTTCATTGGAGAAAGAACTTGGTAGAGGATCTTTTAAAGGTGAGAGGATAATATAATATTAGAAGAGAATAGAGATTTGAAAATGGGTGGGTTGTCCCCATTTTTTAGAACATGGATCCATCCTTAGGTCCCAAAGAAAGCAAGTTTGATAGACTTTAAGGATCAAATATTTGACATCATTGACATATTAGAATCTTAAGAACCCTAATCTTAAAAACCCTATTTTTTTTCTCTAATCCAAAATGGGAAAAAATATTTAATATAATGTAAAAAAGTTTTACACTTTTATTCAATCATGTGAGTGAACTCCATTTCAAAATTATTGTAGTTTGATAGTTTTCAAACCAATTAAATAATAATAATAATAATAAAATAGATTATTTGTTTAAATAACTTTACTAAAATAACTTTGTTCTCTTAATGAATACATTATTTTTCTTAGTAAATACAAGCATGGATGATAATTTATTTGAAGCCAAATTAAAAATAAAAAAATTAACATTTTATTAAAAACTGAAAACATTGGTCAATTTATTTTTTAAAGTTAAAACTACAATTACTTTAGGATAAAGAGTATAATAAATACACACAAAGACAATGATTTATTGAATTCAACAATTTGTTTAACTCATTCAAAGCATAATGATTGTGTTTTGTATTGTTGATCAAAAAGAGGGTTGCATCCAAGTATTACAGTACATTTTCTTGCTCCAACATTTGCTGTGTGTAGAATATGAGTAATGTAGGATACTATGCATTATAAATTTAGTAACTTTTACCATAATTATCTTAAATGTCCTGCATCATTAAAAAAAATCATATTTTATAAGATTTTTGTGTAAATTTTCAGACAACTTTATAAAATTCACATGAAAATAAAAAAAACTCATCTTTACTAATTTTTATAAAAAAAATAACGAGAAGAATCTCATAAAACATGGAAAAATATACAGTAATATCAACGAATATTTATGATTGAATAAAAATGTACAATTATTGTATGCCAACAATTCAAATCTATCAAAATGATCTACTCCTGTTGATGTATAGTTAAGGTAAACTTGGTCTTTTTCATCAACAAAACAAATATTTGTGTCTTCTAAGAGTAGAAAATAAGAAAAGAGACAACAAAAATGTAAAGTTCAAAAGTGCAATAAATAAACAAAATTGAGTATAAAATGTGTTTGATAAGAGAAAAGAAAAACAAAAGCTATTAGTAGTTTATTTATTAATTTATTGAATAAAATAAAATATATAGTAAAGTATATAAAAATATCAAGTTATATTATTTTATGCTAATTATTTGTTTGATTAGTAACTTTTATGTTATTTTGTATTTATCAATTAATTTGGTCAAACATTCTGATCAGTATATCGATTTAAAATGTATAAATTATTTTTTTAATAATGAGTAACTAATTAACCATTCACTATTTTTAAATTACTTCTGCAAAACACACCTTAAAAAAATTATATACAAAACACTGTGATTATAGTAATGTGAAAGAAAGAAGAAAGAAGAAAGAAGGAAGCAATAAATGTAATGTAGCAGTAGCAGTGGCATAGTATGTGCTGAATTCCATGCAGCAATCATGGCTCCCCAATCAATTTCCATAGTCTTCCAAAATCTCATCATGGTGGAGTGAATAATCAGATATTTCATGGGTCCCATGTCTCTGAAACTATTTTTTTATTATTTAAAAATAAAATAAAAAAGTATAATATTTCTTTGAACTTGTTTCACAACAATGGTGGTTCTTCAAAGCTTTTAAAGGAATGTTCTTGCTGCAGGTGTAACTTAGCAATCTTCACCAAACCATTTTGCATAGTGCCTCTAGATGATGATGCAACATAGTTTTACTATATACATTTATTTGGCATAAACATATTCACAATTTTCAGACCTAAATTTTTTGGTTTCAATTAATTGCAGCAAGGGCTTTTTAAGATTACAGACTAATTGAGTTTAAATTTTAAAAGTAATTTTGTTTAGTTTTTGTAATTTTTTTTAAAAAAAGGTATATCTCCTCTGCTTAAATATCTTCTACCTAATGCCAAAAAATAACTACTTTCTTGAAGAAGATATATGTGATAAGATTATAAAATCAAGAGGTTGTAATGTAAATAATCTAAACTTAGTTAATTGTAACCAATATATATCAGGGAGATTAATTTTATTTTTCAAAATATATAGAGTAAAAGTATTAATTTTAAATTTTAAAAATCCCATTTTTTAAGGAATTAAAATTTATTTCCTGTATTTAAGGAAAATAAATATTAATTGTGAAAAATGTAAATAATTCATTCTAAAATTTTGGCGTTTCTGAAAAATAATTCAGTACCATTTTCATCTGATAATTCCCTGAGGACATAGAATATTTATTTCTAAGTGCACCTACACCTACTTATTTAGTTTTCTTCTTAGTTACACTTAGGATTTAGGTGTCATAACCCACTTTTTTTTCTAGATTTTAGTATACATATATATTAGAGTTAAAAACAACTTTTAGTCTTAGAAAAAATAAATCGATTATTTTAAACTTTTCTTTGCTGTTAATTAACTTTTATATATCGTCCATTAAATTTTAATACATTATTAAGCAATCATAAATAGTATTAGGTATACAATTTAACGTATATATATTAATTATAAAAGTCATCAATCAACTTACAAAACTTACTAATTTGGGACAAGATGATACCAAAATAACTCTTTACACTGCGTAAATTGTTTAAGCCATAGCTTGATGAAAGAGGTTATTAACATCTGAGATGCGATATTTGTGTAAACATATTCTATCCCTTGTATTTAATATTGAATTTTAAGTTAAAAAAACCCATATATATAATGTTTTTATTCTTTATCTCTCTAAAAGTATTTTTTTTTAATTTAAATTTTCTAATTTCTTTTTATTTTTCCTTTTAAGTTTTTTAGATAATATTTTATCATTTTTTTTACTGCGTGTTAGAATGTACTTGGGAGTGAGTGTATCTTAACCGAATATAATTTTGATTAGAGTAATTGTTTCTATTCAGTTTTGAATTTTCCTTTTGTTTGCATGCAGTTATCACATATATAAATAGTCAAAATGCATTTATATTTATTTTATTTATAATGTAGCAGTCCAAAATATTAAGTTAGGAGATTCTATACAAGTTATAAAGATAAATGTATTAGATGGTGAAAACATGTAAGTTTTCTATCATCTAGTTGTGTGTGGGAGTTACATGTATCTGATGAAATAGTAACAAATTACTTTATTGTATCGAGTTATTAGATAATATATTTTAAGATAAGTAAAATTTTTTTATACACCAAGTATATATTAGAAGAGTATTAATGGGTGAGTTTCAATTTAATACCATATTCCAAAAGTTTTATTACGATATATGTTTAAATTGGTTAATTTAATTTTTTTTTTATTTCTTATATTGTTAAAAATATGATGATGTTGTCTTAAGAAATTTACACTAAATAGGTATTTTAATATTTTTAAAATTAAAATGATTTTGTATGTAGAGGGCTAAAATATTCACACTACAACTCACAAAATTAAAATAAATAATTTATTTAAGCAATTATATATTGTAAATACTCTTACATATTGTGTCCATTTGACTTAAATTACTTAGAATTCAATATGTCTCCATAGTAAGATTATTATTAGGAAGAATAACAAAGTCTCTAATCATTCAAAAATTATTGATTTCCACTATATTTATCTTTCATTTTCTTCAATCAAACAACACTTATTCACACTTGTTTTCTCTTATTTTCTTTCTCACTTAATTGATTTTCTATCTATCGACAAAAAACATAGGTTCGTGACATTTTATAGTAGTAAATATTTTTTTTATCTTTTGGTATATTTTTTTTAAAATCCAAATGAAGTGACTAAACATGTGTTTTATAATTTTATTAGCTCTAATATTCTCTTTTACTTTTTCTCTTTTAAGTTTAACTAAATTCAAAATATGTTGTAATCAAAGAAATATTTGGTAGTCATACACATGCTAATTACAAAGTATGGAAGGAATGATGATGAAAATGTGAAATCATCAAAAAGTCAATGAACACTTTTATAAATTGTGTTGCACACATGCTTGCACTAACCTTTTGCTTCTTCAACTAATCAAAATTTGTCTCACACAAATCTTTATTCCACTTTGGGTGGAAGAATATGTATAAAACACACAGATTAAAAATAATTTAATATATATAAAGTGTTACTATTTTTAATATACAAATCTTTGTAATTAATATTAAGTCTCCAAAGAATTTACTACTAAAATGAAATTAAAAAAATAATCAATTATCTCATCCTGTGTCGTAATTACTGTGCTATTAATATTCTTATTAATTCATCATCACCATCATGTTCTTTTTAATCAGCAAAACAATTGATATTATTAACAGTGGTAGGAGTTACATCATATATGAAACTAATACTAATTTTCAACATTTTCCACCACTAACAAGCAATCTTAGATTATAACACCCTTTGTTTTAGTTATAACAGCACTTACATCATGTGATACTTCTCACATTGATCATGATAATTAGTGTCATTATTACTACAATTATAACTTAAAATTAGGATAATAAAACTATTATTATTTTTAGTGATGTTGTGTCATTAATGTTGTGATTAATGCCATAATGTTTTTTACCATGATTGTTCTAACCATCTTTTTGTCTCACCACAATTGTAGTATATCAATATTTTTAAAAATGGAAATCATCACTAAATGTATGAATTAAATATTGTAGTGTTATTTCATCTAAGGAGGTTGAGAAAATTGGACCATATTAAATTAGTGTTGAATTGCGTTGAACTTAACCAAAATACTTAATTTTTTAAACACTAATTAAACTGAATTGTTTTATTATTTGATTTTTGAAAATCTAATTGTTGATAAATTGAACTTATAAAACTGAACCGGACTATATTCAAAAGATATATGATATGCAACATATATTTAAAATTATTTTTTGTTAAAAATAAAATATAAATATTAGATTTACAAGTCGTTAGTATATGATACGTTTTATTTTGAGTACTTCTTCAATGGACTATCTAAAAATAAAAAATTGTGTATGTCTCTCTTTATTACTTCCATCACATGTATGTTAAAATTGATTATTTATTTAAACTTATTTTAAAAAATTTACATAACTCATATTTTTAATACTTTATCTTGAGTTTAAGTCCAAATTATGATAAAACAATCAATATATCAAAAACATGTTATGTAACATGCTAAAATGAATATATATATATATATATATATATATATATATATATATATATATATATAGAGAGAGAGAGAGAGAGAGAGAGAGAGAGAGAGAGAAATTTAGAAATTGTCTTTAAATATAAATACAACATAAACGATCAATAGTAATTATGATAACTTGTTCACATTTTATTGAGACAAATTTGGTGGCATAACTAATATACCATTAATTGTAGCAAATAATTAAATAAAAAGAGAGTAAAAAATATTTTGAAATATATAGTTAAGTTATTTTAATTTATTAAATATTAATTTAAATACAAAAGTTAACAAATTTCAATGTTTTTCGAAATTTGAATTTAATGGAAAATAAATTAGCTATTTTATTAAAAATAATTACTGTAAATAATTTATAAATATAAATTAATTGTGAAAATATATTTCCAAAAATTTATTAAATGTTCATACTTTTTATTATATTATTTTTCTAAAATTGCTCTAAACATTGAATCTATTTTTTTCATAATTAATCATCTAAAAAATATTTTACTATATAACAACTAAAAATAAATAAACTAAAGCTATTTTGTGATCAACGGAACAAATAACACAAAAAAGACTATACAGAAAAAATGCAGAGTCTAAAAACTATCATTTTGATAAATTTTGTACATAAATTTATATTTCACATTTACTCCCTCCTTTTTTTAATCCTACCCAACAATAATAACATTAATCTCACATTGGAGCACACAACATGTCTTTATTAATTACATCATCACATTGTTAGTAAATTAGCATAAAGGTAGAACTGTATAATTTTGGAATTTGGATAGTAATTGAACTGAATTTAAATGTCCAATAAAAAATATTTGAAACTTCGATGGTAAAATTCACAAAATTACAAAAATTCAATGATAAAATGGCTAATTTGAGATATAGTACATATTTCACCATAAAATGGAAAATCACCTTACATTGGTTACATATTCACAGTTAATAATTTCGTAACCAATTGATAGAAAGATAAAAAAAAAAAAACGTATATAATTGTAAATTTCAGATTGTAATATTCCCGAAATTAAAAATTCATTGGCAAAACTCACAAAAATGTAAAACTTTAGTGATAAAATATGTCATGAAATGAATCCTTTTTATAAGCTATGTACAAAAAAAAAAAAAGTGTCCCTTTCTTTGAGTAAAACATGGTAATGTAAATAGTATATGTTTTTGTGGGTTAATTTAGATGTAATTATTGTTTTTAGTCAAAGTTGTAAGCTACCAACCAACTTAGAATTAACTAAGTCAATGGTGTTTTCTTGGTCAAGAGTAATAAAATAACTTGCTCACTTTAATCCTCCAACCACATCACACTTTCATATTGTGCTAGCCAAAACTTCCTTCTAAAAAGTTAAGAACAATTGATGCAATTTTTTTTTCTATTAGATCAATATTGTTAATTAGGTTTAAAATTAAGTATCTTTCACTATTTATTTATTTCATAATAATATGAAATCAAACCAACTCAATTGACTTCACTGTTGATTTGAGTACCTATATTTGTTTTAACTTTATTTATTCTTTATTCTCTTTGACATGTTTTGATTGCATTATATAGTTTGAAATATTCATTTGAAAATTGGGCTTTTATGTTACAATATGCCAATTTTTGAAAATATTATGATAAACATAAATATAATTAAAGATAAAGAAGAGTAAAAGGAAGTGGGCACAGAAAAGGGTATTTTTGGTGGGTTTATATTTATTTCATTTACCAATGAAATATCCTAGCTAATTATGGATATTAAAGAATAAATTATTTGTAGGCTACAATATAAGAAGTTGGAGAAATATGGGCCTTAGGATCAAAAGAAAAGTTTTTTTCTCTCTGCACTCCCATGATTAGTAATTGCATCCCATATTATGTAAAAAGACGAAAATACCCTTTATCGTTGCGCCATTAGCATCATCGTTTCTGTACTGTTTGAGAGAAAGAAGACGAAGAAATAGAGAAAAACCAATACGATAGGTTTGATTAAAAGCATATTTTGAAAAACTCATTTTAAAAGATATCGTATATATTTTAAAAAAATTGATTTAGAAATCCTGATTAAAAATGCATCTCATATGTTTGAGAAAGTTTGTTCTAAAATATTTATTCTGAAAAGTATTTTATATATTCTGTAAACCTGTTTCTTAAATAATTTATATGTTTCAGAAACATATTTTAAAAATTATATTTTATAAATCCTGTTTTGGAAGTTCTATTCCAGAATTTTTAAAAAGCTTATTTCAAAATATTTACTTAACAGATTATCAAAAAGTTACCTTTACAAATGATGAAATGGTCATTTTCAAATTGGGAGGATGTAAATAGAAATTATTGGGAAGTAGGAAGAGAAAACCAAAGAAAAAAAAATCTAAAAATAAAAGTGTCTTTAGTCCTTCACACGTGCTAGACAATCATAATCTTAAAATTGTTTGCACACTTTTCTCATGGTCATAATTTTGTTTTTTTAATTCTTAATTTTATGTATTTTTATCTATTTTATTTTAATTAATGAAATTATTTCTTTATAGCGCCTTATAATTTTAGAGTTCAATTAGACTAAAAAAAATAGAATACATACAAAATTAAGAATTTAACAAAAAAAATGATTTTTTTTTCTGAAATTTAATGACTAAAATCACAAAAGAAAAACTAAATTGTAAGTAAAAAAATCTAAAGAGAATTTAAAGTTGTAATTTGGCCTCTCTCTTTCCCATCCTCTAATTAACTACTCTAACTGTAATTTGTGATTCAAATTTTTCTCATAGATAGCAAACTTTGTTTTTTCAAATATAAATCAACCGAAAGTTCTATTTCTAAAGGGGCATTTTAATCACAACAATTTGGTGGACCATATTTTAATAAAAATAATAAAGTTTAATTTTTAACTCATCTGTTTTCAAAAGGGGTGTTTTTTTAATAGACAATAAATTGCATTATCCAAGACAAAAAAAACAAACAATTGAGTTTAATGATTATGTATTATCTATATTAGTGAAAAAAACTCACATTGTAAATCATTTAAAATTCATTATTATATAAATATTAAGATAATTATAATAAGAAAATACACCCAAGCAATTCAATCACCCTCATTTTTTAATTTGACATAACCATGATTCACTTTCAAATATGAACTTGACACCTTGCCACCTAAAGACAACCCTAGATAGAACAAATGAATGCATAATGTTGGGCATGGAATTAGCAATTTGACACTATTAATTAAGGACATGGTGGATTTCCTTTGATTCTTGTAAGTTTGTTCTCTCTTCACCATGAAGAAAGCTAACACCACAATATTGCAACCTTCACTTCTTATTACCTCTTCAAATAGTAAATATAATGATGTAATATACAAACTAGCATACACAAAATTACAACTACCATACCTTCCCAAAATGATGTAATAATGATGACATGGTGCAGTTTGAGAGAGTATTTTAGTCCTTTTGCTTATAAAATGAGGTGCAGTTAGTAATCATGGGGTGAAAGAAGACAAAGCCATTTCTAGATCTTATCACAACCTCCGATTAGGTTGCAAGTTGAGAAATCATGGGCCAAAATAATTGAAACAGAGTGTTTATTCTAATCGAACCTCCATTTCTACCTTCCACACCTTTAATTTTTTAGTTAATTTTCGAAATGCTACATCAAATGAAAGATGTGAAAAGAATAACAGATGCTTAATTGTTTTTCCCTTATTTATTTATTTTAAATTTAGTTTTACTATTAATAAAAGATTTAATCAAGTCTCAAAGTGCAATAATGTGACTACTTTTTTGGTTTGCAGTAAAATTATTAACAAACAAATATGAACAGTTTTTTTCTTTCTGTTTTTTATTTAAATAAATTTATCCAGACATAAGAATTGTTAACAAGGGATTATTTTATTAGAAGATTTTTTTCTTAAGAAAAATTTAACAAACATGCCTATATTGCTAAAAGTTTTAATTACTTTAATAATGAAAGTTAAAAACAGGTAAAATATTGCATTACTTTCATACTTTATAAGGCATATATCCTAACAAGATTTTTTTTATATCTATAATAAGTAATGACTTACGTGATATTTTCATTTAACTTATATTTCATTATAGCGAGTAAATAATAAAATAATATTAATAAATTAGAGAATTATATGAGCCGCTATTAGGGTTTATTTCATATATTTTTTCAAATTATTTTTAGGAGAGAAAAAAAAACTTGTGCATAAATTAAAAACAATCTAGACAAGTTTCCTTATAAGAAATTCTAGATGACAAAAGTAAATAAAATAAAATAAGCTTATATTTAAGATAATAGGTGGAACTATCTTATATGTTTCTTATTTTTTTTAATTTATATATAAAATAAATTTAATTTGTAAGAAACTTATTTAAAAATAATCAGACAAGTTTTCTTATAAGAAATTATATATGACAAAAATAAATAAAATAAAATAAGTTTATATTTAAGTTAATAGGTGGAACTATCTTATATGTGTTTGTTATTTGTTTTACTCTTCTAAGAATCTGATATGGCTCAATAAACTTGGGAGTTAATTTCCTTGACTTGATAGCTTTCCTTATATACTTAGTAGGTTCCACTCTCAAGGAGACATGCTTTCCAATTGCAAACTCCAAGGGCTTTCTTCCAATTGCAAACTCCAAGGGCTTCCTTCACTTATCAGCATAAGACTTCTGCCTACTCTGGAAAGCCTTCATCTGCTCTTCGATATGCTTTACCTTCTTAGTAGTCTATTGGAGTAACTTTGGCCCAACCAACACTGCCTCTCCATCCTGGTACAAACACAGAGGAGTTTGACACTTCCTTCTATACAAAACTTCATAGGGAGTTATTCAAGTGAACTCCACCAACGGTAAAATCTCATCCCAACTACCAAGATGATCCAAAACACATGTTCTCAACAAGTCTTCCAAGGATTAGATTGTTCTCTCTAATTGCCATCAGTTTGAGAATGATATGCAGAACTCATTCTCAACTTGGTTCCCGATGCGTCCTGTAGAGTCTGTCAAAACCGAGATGTGAACCTGGGATCCCGATCAGACACTATGTTAGAAGGCACTCCATGCAGTCTCACGATCTCCTTAACATATATTTGAGCCAACTTGGCCATAGATATTCTCATATTCACAGACAAGAAGTGAACACTCTTTGTTAGTTGATCCAGTATCACCTAAATTACATCATGACCACGAACTAACATTGAAAAATGGGTAACAAAGTCCATGGCTATGGCGTACAACTACTTCTCCCTCAAAATCTCCAATACTAATCTTAGATGTTTGTCATGCTCCTCTTAGTCCTTGAATAAATAAGAATGTCGTCTATAAAGACTACAACAAACTTATATAGAAAAAGACGAAAGATTTTATTCATGTAATCCATGAACAAAGCTGGAGTATTGGTAACTCCAAACGGCATCACCACATACTCATAGTTCCATAACGAGATCTAAAAGTTGTCTTCGACACATCTTCAACTTTCACCAAAATTTGATGGTATCCCGATCTCAGGTCTATCTTGAAAAACACCGTTGCCCCACTTAACTGATCCATCAAATCATCAATTTTGGGGCAGAGGGTACTTGTTCTTGATTGTCAACTTGTTCAACTGTCTATAATCCACACACAAAAAAGAACTCTCATCCTTCTTCTTGACTAACAACAGTGGTGTTCCCCATGCAGATACACTGGGACGAATAAACTCTTTCTCCAATAATTCTTCAACTTGCTTCTTCATCTCCTTTAGCTCAATAGGGGTCATCCTAAATGATGCCATTGAAACAGTTCCTGCTCCAAGCACTAGATTAATTGAAAACTTCACTTCCCGCTTGGGTAGTAACCCAGGTACCTCATTTGGAAATACATTCATAAACTCACTCACCACAGGTATAGTTTGCATCTCCACTTCACTATCTACTTTTATCTGAGTCAATATCACAAAACACTCTAACCCATCCCTCAACTCCTTCATCACTTGATGAGCAAAAACCAAGATTGACTTCTCAACTTCAGGAAACACTAATCTCTTATGACCACAATCTATGAGAATGTGATTGGCAGCTAGCCAATCCATTACAAGGATAACATCCAACCCCTGAAGAGGTAGGCATATCAGATTCATGTTGAATCTCCGCCCTTCCACTACCACTAAACACTCAGCACAAACTTATTTATAAATGAATAAGTTTATAACTTATTCATTTATAAATAAATTTATTTCTCTTCTCTTATAAAATATATTTTGAAATTATTTTGTTTAACATTTATATGAGACAACTTTTATAAATGAATAAGTTAACTTATACTTTGATTTTAATTTATATATAAATTTATTTTTGTAAAAAATGGAAAATAATAAGTAAAGATGTTGAATTTTTGAGAATTTTCCGATTTTTCATTGATATAATTTGTTTAGATGTTGTGAAAGGATAAATATATAAATTGAAGATTTGAGAAATCTTTATAAAGATTTGTTTTAATTTTCCTCTCATTCTTTTAGTTAATTAAATAGTATAATAATATAAAAAACATTAATGAGTAATCTTTGATCAAGTTATTATTTTTTATTAATATTAAGAATTATTGATACTAGCTACTCTAGTGATCAATCGACTACTAGTTTCACTCTTAAAAAAGATAACATCTTTTGACATATACAAGATTGAAGCTCTCTAGTAGTTAGTGGAGATGACCATAACAATTCTTACAAAGTTTTTTTACGATAGTTACAAAGTATGACTATTTTTCTTTTGTCTTTTTTTTTTTCCAAAATATGTCTTCTTATATTATAGCCTTCAGAAAAAAAAAATAATAGTTGCATTATCTTTTTTTTGACTATTTAGTAACTTTGAAATCTACTTATTGTCTTCTCGTTTCTTCAATCAATGTTTCATGAACTCTTATGTTGACAAACAACATTGAATACGTAACATGGATCATTATTTTTTTATTATTATTATTTACTATACTCCTCTCATAAAATGGTAATACTTACTTTTCTTAATAATATATTTATATCCTTCTATACTTATTTTTCTTGATAACATATTTATATCCTTATACATTAGTTAAAAGCCTATAGTGGATATGATACACAGTTGAATCAAAGTTAAGATTAGAAAGTTGAATCAAAGTTAAGACTAGAAAGTTGAATCAAAGTTAAAATTAATAATAGAAGAAATTTGTGGTGATTTTAACTTTAAATCATATATTTAGATATTTTTAAATATTATTATTTGAAGTGAATCTATTTAGAATAGATATAGATGAAGAAGACTTTCTTTATTTCTTTATAACATTGAAATATTTTTTATATGTACGTGAGTTTGATATTTTGATTTATAATTATTATCTTGAATACTTTTAGTTTAACTTATTAAATAAAATGAAACTTAATTATATTTTCTCTTAAATAAAATATACACTTATGATTTAACATTTGTCTTACATATGTGTAAGCTTATTTAGTTTTATTTTTAATTTTAAGCACTGAGCTTAATATA
>Ga0099825_1007799_pt1 | contig 12908 bp, 8 predicted proteins | sample SiratroredBW_FD_76838 | JGI IMG/M metagenome (GOLD analysis project Ga0099825, IMG submission 76838) | Root nodule microbial communities of legume samples collected from California, USA - Siratro red BW | ecosystem: Host-associated > Plants > Roots > Nodule | place: USA: California | collected...
AAAAAATAAAAAAAAAAAAAAAAAATAAAAAAAAAAAAAAAAAAAAAAAAAAAAAAAAAAAAAAAAAAAAAAAAAAAGTTTACTAAAGGTGAACATGCAGTTGGAATTCTCCAATATCACAGTTACAGAGAAAAGATGACATAAAGACCTGCAACTTGATCCTTGTATGCAACCAGAAGATCAAGAGTGACCCGCAACACCTGGCCAAGTGCATCTCCAGGCAATTGACCAGCCGGAAGTGCAAGTAATGATGTCAAACCAAGGCAACAAACTTTCTTGTCATGTTCCCTACATAATTAGATCTAGATATTGTCACACAACTTCCTTTGTAACAAAAAAGCATAGAAGCAAAGAGAAGAAAGGAGGATGGTGAAGAGGCAGGAAATTACAGACCTCTTAAAATTAGCACGCACACCATTCTTTTTTACTTCTTGCAACATATTAAACCAAAGATTGAAGATTTCTGATGCAAAACCTAACTTTTGCAGTATACTGAGAGTTAGAGCTGCATTGTAGTAAAGAGCATCTGCAATCTGCAAAAAGGATAGTTCATTATGAAGTCCTTCTCAGTAAGTTTGGCAAAATCACAAAAACGGATGAACTGAAGTCATTCTTATAGAAATAAACCAATTATATTAGACAAAAAATTTCATAAATTTTAACTTACTAAATCATGCAAAGAAATGTAATCAATGTTAATGAGGAGAACAAGGCAAGCTTCGAAAACTACGGCACAAAATTATACATATCCCATTATTTTAATAAACCAAGTGATTTGTGTAAGTTAAGATTGGAAAACCAGTGTAATTCTGCATAGTTTCAATTAAGCTCCACAACACAGGTTTTGGAAGAGAACAATAGTAAAATGGATCTAACTATCCAAAATTAATATATGCATGTGATACCACTTTCATATCACAGCTGGAGTCCAGTACAGGGAAGTTGTTGCATCATGTTTCCACAGAGCATCCATCACACATGCTTTGACGTCCCAAATCACACAATTTCGAAACTTTTCAAAGCCAAAAATTGGCAAAGGAGGTCATCCCATTTTTGGTGGTGGAGGGGGATCTAAAAACCTTCTGAATAAACTGAATCACACACTGCCCTCACGGATCTCTAATCCATTTGACCCAAGTCATCAGACCCAGGCTCTCAGATGCATTTCCATTTTTCAACCAACCACAGGTTGAGATTCCAGCCAACCAACAGCGCTCTAGCACCACATTGTATGTCTGTTTGGCTCACACTCTGTTGTCTCTTGTTAAGACTTAAGCACAAGAGTCTAATCCAAAATCTTAGTCCATTAGGTGGGAGCATCTCAAGTCGTAAGTATCATATCAAGTCGTTTACCCTACTAACTGTGAGAATCCTAACATTGCCAGTTCCTTTAAGGACCAACAACAGCAGCTTTAATTCTATCGGAGGTAGCTTTAATTCCATCATGCAATCCACTATGGTAGTATTATTGGCATGGCTCATCCAGGCCACTATTCTTAAATAATTAGTACAGAAAATCCAGCTGTTGAACATGTGAAAATGTCATAATTAAGCAACAAGCAAATTATCTCATTCATGCATGATGTGTGTCACTATGGATCTTCATAACCCCTTACCGCTTGCATAAGAAGACCTTTCAAACGTGATTTGTTAGTTCGATGCAAGCGTTCAACTGTAATTCTGAGATATGGCTCAACCCATTGATCAACCTGCCCTTTGCAGTTCAGCAACACAACTTCAACAAGCTTCGGAGCTGGCTCAATATCATTATCCTCCATATTTCTGTCTGCCATAACCTTCAATGTGAAATAAAAATCAGATACATGTACAAAGATAGAAGAAATATAACATTCATTTTTAACCTAAATCCTCCTAATAGGTGCTCACCGAACTAATTCTAATAAGGCAAAGATAACTAACTTACAGACGAAATCATATTCCATAGACTCTGTTGATAGTCAGGTTCCTTGCAAGTAAGGAAATGAGCAGTCCCCCTCGAAATATAATTGTCCAAAGGAACCAGAATATCTGCAGAAGAAACTAGACAAGTAAATACAAAGAATATGGTTGCAGATTTTATACAAACACACCAATTTGAATGTCTGGGTACTATATGTCAACAAAACAACCCAGCTATATAATTCAAACTAAACATGTCCCCCGCCTTGGAATAGCATGGATATCAGCTCCATACATAGAACCCATTTTATAAAACAACCAGGATATTTTATTGAGTGCATAGCTGACTTATCTTCAATTTTACTGGGAGACAGCAAAACAGTTCTAGCTTCATATTAATGCATAAAAGGTGAATCAAGAGATGATCCAAACTATGTGCTTGACTATGGTAGAGCAAACAGAAATTGAGATGAATTGTAGCCAAAATGTAGTTGAAGACATACTTGGGAAGAAGTCAATCGCCCAATCTGCAAGTGCTTCCATCAGCAGTGGCCAAAGACTCCACATATCCAATGATATTGTTGGAGAGAAAAAGGTCATATAAGATACAATCTCCAAAACTTCTTCAAAAACCTCTGCATACATTCACAGCAGGTAATGAAAATGAATACAAGCAACCCAAGTGGAATTAAAATTTCAGAAGAATAGCCTTCCTAACAGAATGCAACAACAATAATGAACGTTTAATTTAAAAATCCAAGTGGAAAGTGCAAGTCAAACCAGCTTAAGTTGTTCTCAACATCACATTATTTTAACACAAACTGAAGCATACTACTCCATATTAAAGCTAAAAACATAACAGCTGCACAAAAAAGTCAACGCAACAGTGCTTATAATCACTTGGTGTTCTTCAATATAGTTGAGAACATCTAAAATACTCTCATCAGATTATTTTTATTTGGAAAACCTCACGCATATAATTATCCAACAGGTAAATGAGTGACACTACGATCCAAACCTTAAATTAATATCACCTCTGCTTTAATAAATGTGTATGCATAGACGCACACAAGAAGACATTTACAAGAGGGGGGAAAACATCATCAAAGTCATCAGATAAACATGATGCAGTGGGGGAATACCTTGCCCATCAGTTGTTAACATTCTTCGCATTATGGGAAGCAAGGTTGGCTCAAATTGAACAAATAGTTGAGGAAGACTGCTCACTGATTCAAGTATGGTGCCAATAGCACGCAAACAACCCACAGCAGCAAGAGTACCTGGATCGTCGTCTTCATCATCAGCTTCAGCAGTGTTCATGCACCTCCAAAATGCAGCTGCCTGTGTAAGAAAGAAAATGACAATGTTATAAAGCAAGCACAACTCTTTTGGCAGATTCAAATGTTTTAAAATATATATAGATATTACCAAATTTTGGCAAAGCCCAAGAGCATAAGGTGCCATTTCTTCCCCAAACTTGTCCACAATAGTCTCCAAGGTAAATACAAGGTCCTCATTCTCAATTTCATTCATGAGTTTGAAGAACTCTGGATATATTTTCTTGTCAGTTACACCAACTCACGAAGCCAAATAATAAATGAACAAGTACAGACAATTTTTTTCTCATTCACCTACCATCAAGGAGTTGAGGGAGTATGGGTCGAATTTCATTCAAATCTGCATCAACAAAATTGAAAAATAAACATCATCAGTGCTAAGCTTTAGAAAGATTTATTAAAAGCAGAATAGAAACAAAGACCATTAACCACCTTTGCAAGCTTCAACAAAAGAACGCAGAGCAAAAACAGAATCAATGCGAACAGGAAGTTCAGGATCTCGCATTCCACATACAACACAATGCAATGCCTTCCGAAAATTGTTCTGATCTGAGAAGCTAATCTGGGCATACTGTCCTGCAACCCATGCTGCCTATTTTTCACAAGAAAGTCAATGGATAGCCAAAATTATCAAGAATAAAAATCGAAAATTTCATAAGTATCACATAAATATTAAACTGTGACATAAATGTTTTGTTTGGTTATAGATAAGCTATTTAGAGAAGATTGCAGCATTCCCTACATTCACTGCCTATTAAAATGATAGACAAATGAAGAGAAGAAGATTAGTTCTTCAATAGAGGCTCAAAACCCAAACAGGTGGGAGGATTGTGAGGAAAATAACAAAAGGATATTTTCTTAGTATACATTTATTGCAGCTAATAAACTGTTGTATAAGCATTATCTTATTCTCAAACAATTCATTTATAATAAAATTTAAAAACACGATAGTTTCTCTTTTTTTTCTACAACATAACACAATCAAAGATTACCACTTTCAATTTCCCTTTTTAACATTCTCGGATTAAAAGTCTATTCTCGCCCCTTCCTCTTTGCCAAGTGAAACCAAGTGAAGAGCGTTTTACACTAACCATGCCATAAATCATAACTATGCTCATAAAGATGTGTTATCTCTTATTTATGCAAATCGTTTACCTCCAAAAAATGTTAAACATGGGCAATTGTACATCAAACTAGGGCTGCTTTTAGTATGGTATTCCATATTGTGCAATGCATACTTAGTAGCCTTTTCTAAAAACATTCTACTATATGCCCAAAATAAGGATAAAAGGCAAAGAGTGAAGTGGCCTGCATGCAAAAAGATGCAATCATAAACTATATATAGAAAATGGTACCTTAGCCCTAAGGTGGCCAACCGGACTGCTAAACTCGGGAAAGACATGTTGAACCAACATATGCTCAAGTTCTGATTTGTACGGCTCAGTGTGCTTCAATTTGTCACAAAGTGCTCCAATAGCAAGAAGTGCACCATCTTTCTGTCTATAGGGCTTGTATTCTGCAGATGCTTCATCATACCTAATAAAGTGAAAACCCAATTACAAAACTATATAAATCATCTAATTTATCAGAAAGCAATATATTTACCTTTTAAAAATTTCAACTATGAACTGTATAAACTTGTGAAGATTATCTTTTCCACGTTTTCGAATCAATTCACTCACAAAATCCACGGAAGCAGTTTTGGGACTATACAAGTCTTCAATAATGTCTGTAAATAAGAATTAGAAGCTATAAGCATGTGCCAATGAATTCTTGAAATTTCATGTCCATGTATACAGTTCAATAAGACTTACCGTAGCCTTTTCTTACATATTCATGTGGATCTTCATCCCAAAGCTTTTGATCATTATCATTAAAGGACATAAGAGGGAAAACTATTTCACAGAGAAGAGCATCAAGCCGAGGCTGCAGTGCAGTATACATGCTATTCTTCGAAATACTGCATATATTAAAAGAAATTAAGAGAAAAAATTAATTCCAGAATCATCAACTTCCTGATAACTAAGCACTGGTAAATAACAGCATTCAACAAAGATACTAATATTATCAATATGTGCAAAGTGAAGAGCTCAGAAAGGAGGGATGAGAGTATCAATGGACACAGAGCAACCAATTCACCCTTCCTTCCCCGAAAAATATGTCATGGACTAATTGGTATGGGTCTGGATACGTGAACTTCAAGAAGCCATAGGTTCAAAAGACCAAACTATCCCAGTATTTGATTTTGGGGATGAATGTATATGTCATAACATCTCAAGATCACTATTACTTAGGTTTACTAGCATTAGCAGTTAATACCTTTTTGGTTTAATAATTTCAACCCAAACACCGGCGGTTTATATTTAGGGAGACCATGCAATGGACTATTGGGCTGGTCTTGAGGATTGATAAAGATGACTAGCAAATATTAAATAAGTACTTAATTAATTAGGCAAAAAACGTTGCTTGGCAAACACTAATTAATTAAATGGATGGAGAGAAATGATGAGTGACACTAATTTCAAGGGTTATGTTGGAAAACTAACACAAATTGTCAGGAAATCTAATGTTACTAACAACATGGTACTACTTTCTTTAACTTCGGTGAAAGAGTAAAGGGACAAAAATAGTAGTTATAAAGCTAAGCTCAAATATCCCAATAACAAGAAGAATTTATCGCCGATAGCTAAGTTGAGTTGAGACAACTAATTAATAACAACATGTAGCAATTCATAAACCAAACATTCGAGCTTAGTGCCCAAAAATGTCTTACCTGAATATGCATATCCCTTCATAAATAAGAAAAAGATCAGAACTATACACAAATAAATGAGCATAAAATAATTGATGAGCACCTGTTACTTAGATACTGAAGAACCAGGTTGATAACTCTGTCTGGTAAATAGCCACCAACTCTAATGACATTCAGTAGATTTAAGTAGCAGTCCAAGATCTTCCCAGCATAATGCTTCTGAAACATTTGGGCAAAGGCTTTGTTTTCCAGGTTTTGCAGCTTCAAGTCACCAAACCTATAACAAGGTAATTTAAACAGCAGTATAAATAGAAAATTAATCACTGGGCAGGATAGCTCATAATTGTCAACCAAATTAATTCACAACCTCAAACATACCGAGTATAGAGCCTATTTAGAATGTGAACGGTCCATTTTTTTACCTTCCACCAACCCCATGACTTGCGAAGCTCGGGATCGGCAGGCTGGCCTTCCAAGGGAACAGGTCTCTCCAACACGTTCAAAAACAGCACCATCCAAGCATTGAATACATTTTGATCAAACAAAAGCTTTGGAATCTCCAACTGAATAAGTTAAAACGGCGCACACATAATTGCATTTATCAGTTACCAACAGTTAGGAGGAGAAAAGCATAAAAACAAATAAGGCAGCAGAAAATGATAATTTTATCTTAACGGGAAAAGAGGAAGGGATTCTCTCGTTCTTTTTCCCGTAGATTGAAGAGAATGGGAGAGAAAAGAAAAAACGTACGTAGATGGAGGACCAGAAAATTTTACAGATAAGCTTGATCAAGTCTGCAACTTCGATTGAGGGATTGGGAATTTGGACGAAGGCGTTGAATATAGTGAGGAGCAGAGGAAAGGTCTGCTGGACAACGCCATTAACGGGCGTCCTCTCTTCATCTGACTTGTACCTGCAGAGGGAGAGTGAGGGCATTCATATTAGTGATGGTTGGGTGTTTTCCAAGCGATAGTAAGAAGAGAGAGGGAAACACACAGAGTGACTCACTCGTATTTTCTCGAAAGAATCCGCAGCACAAACAAAGCGGCGTGGACTTGCTGTTGATCCTGTAAGTTCTGCTTGATCCAGTCTAGAAGATGAGGAAACTGCTCCGGATAATCCGAATGGATAACTGTTTTGAGGCACTCACCGAGCTGAACCCTGTATCATGCAAAGACGGGGATGTGAGAAGGAATTGAGAAGAGTAGGAGGCGTAGGATAGTGTAATGTACCTGAGGAGGGGAGGAAGCTGAGGGAGAAAGAGGAGCATGTGATTCCGGAGGAGGTTTTTATCCGTGGGTGAGACGGAGATTTTGCCGTTGTGATCGGGAGACCAATTCTTGGCGATGAAGTTCTTGAAATTGATGGCGGCAACTTGCCGGACGGCCATGTCGCGGTTGGCGTCTACGATGATTTGGAAGAGGCTCGCCGGATGCTGTGGGTTGTACTGCATCTCCTCCAACCTCTGCTCAGCGCCCTTCCGTTCATCGGGATTCGGACTCAGAGCAGCCTGCAGTACGATGGCCAGATCCATCTCCTTCCCTTCGCTTTGCTTAGCTTCTGCTCTGAGTCTTCTCCCAATGCCGCTAAGTGGCTGGCTACACACTCACACTAGGGTTTAGCAGTGCCCAAATGAAACCAATATATCTGTTAGGGTTTTTTTGATTAAGTCTTCAAATTACATTTTCATTAAGCTTAAGTGTTAGGTTAGTGATGTAATTTAGTCTCTTTCCTTTCACCCCACAATCAACGCTCCACCCATCCACAAAACATCCTTTTACATTCATAAAATGTTTCTTTACTACATTAAATTTTGTTATTACAAATAAAGTTTTTTATTTAATCACATTTTGTATTCTGTTTATTAAATAGTGATTGCACAGTGAAAGCAAGTCGGATAAAGAAAATAATGACGGTCTCAGAATTATCAAACTTTCATATTGATTATCTATTACTCAAATAATTAGAGTTAAAAAAACTATTTACATGATATATAGAGAATTTTTCATTATGTTACCTTAATAATTTACCATTAATTTTGTAACAAATATCTATACAGAGATATGGATATAAAAATGTAAAGATTAGATAAAATTAAATTATCAGTTTGATTTTAATTCAATGCAGATATAGCATTTTATTCTATTCAAATGGCTTTGACTAAGATGATACATGTTTAAGAATCACTTCTTTAAAATTGTAATATCTAAAATATTAACTTATTTTATTTTGACAGAAATAAAATTAATAGTGAACTATTTTATTTTAAAAAAATATATAATAAATATTAAACGTAATTATTAACTCTAAATTATGTTTAACAAAAAGTTTATTGAATAACTCACTCATATGATAATACTATTATATGGATAATATTATTATATGAAAGATAATAAAAGACCATTTACTGTAAATAGTCTACAATATTAAAATTAATTAGAGTGTTTAGAGTGTTTTGTTGTAATTATGTTAATGAATTTTCTTAAATGATTTTTTTTTTATTTTAGTCCTTAGATTTATAAACATAAATTTTTTGTATTTATAGATAATACAATGTATTTTGTGAGATTTTTTATATAAAACATTCAAATATTAATATAAGTGTTTTCTTTCAATTTTATTATTGTGTTTTTTTACCTGTTATTATTATGAACTCAACAATTAATATTATTTGCAAAAATATTATAAAAAATAAAGAGATGAACAAAAATAAACAAAGGATATGAAAATGAAAATAAAAAATAAGAAAAAAAATTAAAAAGTTGAAAACATGATTGTCAAGTTTGATATTGAAATTTTTTTCGGAAATAAGGATTTTAGATTATGGAGAATTACTATAAAAATCATCTTGATACAACAAGCTTGTACATGTTTAAAGGAGTGAGACAAACATGTCAATGTCTCGAAAGGAGAAACTAACATGATCAACAAAGTCAAGAGCATCAAAATTCTATATTTTAGTGATAAGAAATTGAGGGAAGTTGCCAAGGAGGAAACTGTTGTGTTGATGTGGGTGAAACTTAAGTCTTTGACACATAGACTATGTTTAAAGCAACAATTGTATTCGTTCAGGATGACAAACTGTATTAGGAATGATGGTGGAGCAGCTAGTGAATTTCAATAAATTTTTAGACATCTAAAGTATATTAAGGTGAAAGCTTAAGGATGACAATAAAACTTTATTTATTAACACTTTGCCTAAGACATGCAAACATTTAAAGACATTTTGTTGTTAGAGAAAGAGTAAATCATTACTATCGAGGATGTGCAAACCTCAACGAGACTAAAAAGCTTTAGAAGTTTTAAGAATTTAGGGGAGAAGATAATGAGTTGAGTTTGAATGTGTTGAAGTTGAAGGGAAAGAAAAATAATGAGTCTGAAGAGAAGAAGTCAAAATATTATTCCACAATCCATAGGGCAAAAGTTGAGTAACGCAACTGTCACATGAAATGTCATTTTAAGTCAAGTTGTCAAAAGAGTGAGAGAAATGAGAAAACCAAAAAGTCAAATTTCAAGAAGGAATATGCTAATATTGCAATAACATTTTAATAGTTACAAGTTTGCAATAATGTTAACCACAGGTGTTTAACACACAAATAACTTAGATTAGAGACTACTGAAACACTTATCACATGTGTCATGTGGAGTTCTTTAAGACCTTGGAATTGAAATAAGGTGGAGTAGTTATGAGAAATAATAAAACATGTAACATATAAGGCATGAGATCTATTAGAATAAATCTTAATAATAATAAAATGTTGCTACAGAAAGGGAGGTATGTTTTAAAGCTCGGTAAAAAAAAATTTGTTAGTCAACATGTTTTATCAAATGAGTTAAACAATCAAGATTGAACAAAGAATTCAAACAATGTTTGAAGTAGAATATTTTTTCGTTTAAAGACATAGAAAAATGATGTTGGAAGTTCTTTTATGATTTGAAGTTAAAACAAACATTATAATAATATTAAGACTAATTTAACTTCTAATTAACTTATGATAAGTATCTTATTAATTTTCCTTAAACAACTTTATATAATTCATGCTATTAGTTTTTACATATAAATATATTTAAAGATTGTTCTATCTATCTATAATAAATTTTATCTTGTGAGAATCTATATATAAAATATTAATAATTTTTTTTATTTTTTTCAATCTTAATATTGTATTTTCTTATTTGTGATTATTGCAAATTAAACATTAAGATTAATGTCACGTGAAACTTTAACTTTCGTATAACTTATATTAGATGTTGAAGGAAACTTGTACATGAAAACCAAAGAAAAATGACTTTCCTAAACTTCTTTAGAGGTTTACATACATCCATATATGACTCTTCCAAAAGTTAGGATCATATTCCAAAAACTCTAAAACAACACTATGAAAAACGAACCTAGTCAAGGTTTCCCCCTCTTTCATGACACCCAACACAAGGAGGTGATAAATGAAGGACCATGACCTCTGCTTGAGACTTATTTGAGAGCTATTTTCTTAAAATAATTAACTGTATTAACATTCTTCATATAAAGGTCTTATGTAAAGTCACAACGACATAAAAAAAACCACGACAATCCGATGCAAAGCAAAAGAGTCAGCTAACAGATTTTATCTCTGTACATGTGTTATTCTACAATATTCAATTTGTTTTTTTCAACCTTATCAGTTATCACAACTATTCATAAAAAAATATCAAACACCATTATAAGGAACCTCCAGTGCTTTAGAACAATTAGATTCTAAAAATCATATTTTTATAACCAAAATCAAATTGCCATATGCAGACCAAATAATATAGTCCACAATTCCACTTCAAGAGCATGACATTTTAAAAATCTACAAGAAAAGGCTTGAATTAACGAATACACCTTACACTCCACCGCATATATAAAACAATAATAATAATAAATAGTAAATAATGTTAAAATAAATAAAATTAATTAATTAATCTACGAAATACTTTTGACTCCACCTTGTCGAAATGGTGCAATGTAAGGTCTAAAACCTTCACTATAATCATATTTATGCATTATTTTGATATACAATAACTTAATTATTGTATAGTTGAAAGTAATTTTTAATCCATAAATTGAGACATTGGAAATATATATATTACTGTATGATTGCTACAGTTTATTATGTATAATTGACAATCTAATCAGGTTTAAATTTTTTTTTATCATCCTTCGTATTTAAGATTATACTTTTTAGTCTTGAATTTTAAAAATAAATCGTTTTAGTCTCTTCTTAAAGGCTGTCAATGAACATGCTCGCATGATAGACAGTGCACATTTTAATAGTTTTAAATTTATAATTTGAAAATTTTTACGGTTAAACTTTAAAATTTTATATGCAGTTTCTAGCCGTTTAAAACCGTTAACATGATTATAAAAGAACTGTTAGAATAAAAATATATATATAGTTTGAGGTGCATTAATCCCACCCATCACACTACATGCAAGAAATGGGGTTGTGATTTGATTCTACCATTCATTTTGTTTTGGGTTATTATATGCTGAGAACTCTTTTATTTATACAATAGTTTTAGAATCCTTTTATTAAATAATTTAATTTATGTTTTAAATAAATATCTTAATTTAATAATACTTTTAATTTTTTTAAAAATCTAATAAATAAAATTATTTAAAAAAAATCAAATATTACGCATATGGATAAATTAGTATTTTACTCAACAATCACTAAAAATCCATTACTCTCTTCTCGGTTTACACTTAATATTCTATTTCCAAATTTTTCTTATAAATGGTCACAAATTATCTAAAGCAAATATAGACAAATTACCTGAATCAAATAGATACAAATCTGACAAAATATCCCTTAAATTAATCTCCAGGAATACTTAGAAAGAGTGAATAACATAGTCTAAATAATATATAAAAGTTGGAAAGTGGTATAGCCGATAATTGTTGAACAAACTTACTACTAATTTTGTTTTTTACAGCAGGTTTTTTTTTTTCCAATAAACCAAACAAGATAGTTTTTCTATTTTTAATGAATTTTAATTTTATTAAAAACCTGATAACTAAAAGGATAGAAAAGAATATCTGAGAAGGAATCGATAAAATTACCAGTTAATTGATTGAGACTATTCGATTTAAGAATGAAAAAAGAAGTGTTGAGAAAAAAAATATTTGTTCATTTGAGGAATTAGTGACATGAAAATGAAGAAAGATTTTTATATTTTAAAAAAATTAATGAATTGAAATTAATAGGTGAATTAGTGCAATTTTTTTTTATAAGGATTTGATATATATATGCATATGTAATTTTAATAATTTTAAGTATTTATAATATTTTAATTATAATTAATTGACTTTTTATGAGTGACACAGGTTTTTAAATTAACAACTTCAAATTAAAATCTTATTTTTATTAAATATGTTTAGAACATTTTCATTGCAGAGTAATACATTCAATCATAAGATTAAGATTTATACCTTATAAAACCTTTCAATTGACATGATATAACAAGTAAGATCAATGATTTTAAATAAAATTATGGTCATAACAATAAAAGTTGAGTGTAGAGTGGAATGACTTCTTCCTATTCCATTTTATTTTAAATTGACAATTGAAATTGAGGAAATGGACTATCCACATCAAAATTTATTAAATTAATAAAATAAAACATTAATTTAACGAGGGTGTGGATTCTACCAGATCCATACATTAAGGTAAAAATTGTGGAAAAAGAGAGTCTTAGAGGTGTTGTAAAACAATGAATTCCAGAAAAATTAAATTAAAATCTCAATAGAAATACATTGAGCTTTGATATATAAATAAAAAAATGATTGTAAAATTATAATTTTGGAAAATAGGAACTTTGTTTACGCTGATGTGATAGTGTAAAATGAAAAAGGAAATATTCTCTATTAAAGCAAAATGTAAAATGACAAAATTAGA
>Ga0099825_1007804_pt1 | contig 12904 bp, 7 predicted proteins | sample SiratroredBW_FD_76838 | JGI IMG/M metagenome (GOLD analysis project Ga0099825, IMG submission 76838) | Root nodule microbial communities of legume samples collected from California, USA - Siratro red BW | ecosystem: Host-associated > Plants > Roots > Nodule | place: USA: California | collected...
AATAAAAAATAAAAAAAAAAAAAAAAAATATAATATATATATTATAATAAATATAAAAATAAATATATATATATATATATATATATATATATATATATATATATATATATATATATATATATATATATATAATTACACTACAATTCAAATAAAGGTTATTCATCTCATCATTAAAGATATATAATTATTGACTACTTATCAAAGATTAATATTAGAATCTAAATATCTTATCAAATCATATATGTTAGTATAATATTTTGAGTAGTAATACATCACTTGACTGAAGATCCTTATATTTTCAAAGTTACACACTTCATATTTACTTATAAGATCCACATCAAACACATGTTCATTTATACATAATCAACCCTAGTATCTATACATCTCATGTCAAAACCTACATGCATCACTTGCCATATCCCATCAGCAATCACACTTACATGTTATCAGACCCATCATAATAGAAAATTGACAACTTTTAGAAGATACACATCCATTGTATTTAGACATTTGAGATTCTACACTTGTCACACTACTGCCCTCTTCAACACTCAACAAAGACAAGGAACACTGACAATTACAAGACACAATCTTGATTCACATCACAAACTAAGTCATAGATACCTCAATCAACTCTCACCACCTGATACGTTCCTCTATGCGAGTCTAGTAAACAGTAGAGTCAAGATAATCTCTTTACAAACATCCCAAATTTAATACATTTCCCCACTACACTACACATAATGTTACCTTCTTGGTAAACACTATCTTTGCATCACATCATCAACCACCAAATCACATTCAATTACACAATGTAACTCATTATATATATATATATATATATATATATATATATATATATATGTGTGTGTGTGTGTGTGTGTGTGTGTGTGTGTGTGTGTGTGTGTGTGTGTTTTTTAGACAACAAAATTCATCTAATAAAATCAAACAAATCAATTAAGAATGTGATTTAATATTTTCTATAGAAATATGTATAACAATAATATACATTTAGTTAAAGAAAAACATTTTTAAGGATTCTAAGTTTTTTTATGGATTTTAGCTTAAGCAAAAATTCTTTCGCTTAAGAAAAATCTGCCTTAGCTTGAGTGGTAAAATTCTTACTTGAGCGAAAATTGAGTCACATCAAACCTTTCTCCACTAAAAGACTTTCACTTAAGCGAAAATTCCACTTTATAAAACATCCTTAATTGAACCCTTTCTCTTGACTGCAATTTAGTTGAGTGACCAAAGCGTTGCTTATGTGAAAAATGCAAAACCTATAAACTTAGGGTATTATATAAGAATTATACCAAATTGATCTAAGCAAAATTAATATGTTATAACTTAAAGAAAGTAAAGTCAAATACTTTTTCAACTCAATAAGGACCAAATTGGTTCAAGTTTACAACATTGAATATCCACATTCAACTGTATATACCATTCCACAAGCTTAAAGAAGTTTTATTTATTAAATTCTTATATTTCATGCTTCATTCACTTTAACCTAATTTGATCATACAAAGTTTAATATACACTTGATATCACTAACTATTCCAACTACAATTCTCACGTCTTGTTTTAGCACAAAAAGCTCAAACTTGTCAACAAACCCAGATAATCAAACGAAAGGTATCCATACAACTTTAGACTAGCAAAGATTCATCTTTGCTCATCAAACACCCCTTGAAAATATATATCCCTAAGCATTTGAACAATGCAACATACAACCATCCCAAGAAAAATTGACAAAGAGATACTCACTCTAATCAAAATTCCAATGAATACATTATCTTCTCATCTTTGCTAGCATAATTAGAATTAATGCAAATCTTGAAAAGGATGAACAAATCATTCAAAAAATTAGAGAGAAGTTAAAGGAAATATGTTTTAAAGAGATGATGATTTTTATGAAATGAAGTTTGAATAGCTAAATTTCTCCATTTATAATTTTTTTAACTTAACTAATAAAATATTCAAACTTCACTTCACTTAAACCATTTTAACTCTTAAATAGATTTGATTAGATTTTTAATATAAAGCATCAAACATCCTCCATTGAGATAATAGAGAAATCTTATGATACTCACACATATAACTCGAAAGAAAATGTAAAAAAGGTTTAGAGTTAAAGTTAGGTAATAAGACGACCTAACCTATTTAAGTTTGTACCAATGAAAACTAACTATAAAAATATCGTACGTATAGTCTGCAAGTAAACATACATATAGTCTGCAAGTAAAACTTATTTAAACCACAAGTTAAATCCCACATTAAGAATTTACCAATATTCAAATCAACACCAGCATAAGTTATCAGTTACATGGATATAGGATTGACTCAAGACCAAGTAGGTAAAGTAATGACTTTAGGCCTTAAAAACCTAAAAAGATTTAATATTAATACATTATTATAAAATTAAAAAATATTTAACTTTAAAATTACACTTAAAAATAAATTTTAATTAAAAGTTTAAAATATCTTAATTGACTTTAAGTTTACATCGGTATTACAAATATTTTTAATGTCTTCAAATTTATAAGTACTATAAATATTATTTAATGAATACTATTTAGGAACTTTCTCCTAATAAATTAATAATATTTTTTCAAAATACATTGAACATTCCAGAATCATATATATTAAAACTTTCTAATTTTCTATCTCTTCCTACTATTCCATTAGATTTACATCATCTATTTATATGTCCTTCATTTTTCTGACTCTTCCACTTTTCTCAATCCTTTTTTTGACTTTTTTTTTTACTTATTTTTCTTCCTTTCTCTAACTCTTTCATTGGTTCTTCCATATTATTGCTTCAATTTGAGTGTTTGATTGTCATTAGGCCATTATCAAATTACAAATTTGTTTTATCATTCTATATTGTATATTTATGTGTGTGTCTCTATTTGAAGGCTTCGAGCGGTAGATTGAGGAATTGAAGTTTGTGTTTGTTTTTACTCATTTTTAGTACATCAATATCAAGTAAAAATCAATATCAGATCGATAAATTAATCTCAAAATAATTTTATTTTTCATTATTTTTTAGTTAATTTCAAAATAATATGTATAGATTCAGGGAAGAACATTAAAAATTTAGAATTTATAAATTAAATTTAAATGCTTACCAAAGGACATGACTGAATAATAGAATGAGACTTAAGACTTTAAGACAACATAATAAGATCAAGTTTATTATTTTGACAATCAGGTTTGATTTTTTTTAACTTAGTCTCATTTTATATACTTATAAATTATATTCAATGATATATATATATATATATATATATATATATATATATTAGTTTTAAATTTTATATAAAAATATACAAATATGTCAACTAGAAGATATGAATTAGGTTATTAAAAACTTCAAAAAAAGAGAAGAGTTAAACATTTTGTTGAATCACAAAAAGGGGTTATGGATAAATTTATTAAAATAAACAAAAAAAATGAATTAGAAAATACAGGTGAGTGCTCTTTGAATGAAGAAGAAAGCTTACTGAGAGACTTATTATTTGAAAGAATAATGCCTAAACCTTGAATATGGATTAGTACAAAAATCACATTCTACAACATGATAAGATGTCGGTTAAACGAAACCGATGTAAACAAAAATGTGATGATATTTTTGTAAATATCGAAAGAGATATTACATCAGTTCTCCCTCAATTAATGTAATATACATCATACTACATCAGTTCACACTAGAAATCAATGTAGAGAAGACTAAAAAGAAAATTATTTAAAATTAAATTTGGCGCTGCAAGTACTACATCGATTGAGAGGCTTAACCAATGTAATAGAGGGTATATACTACATCGCTTGAGCCTCGCAACTGATGTAGTATGTTGGACGAGACACGCTTGGATAAAATTGGAGAAAATTTAGGGAATATTACGTCGATTATTTCAATAACCGATGTAATAGGGGTAATATTACATCGGTTATTGAAATAACCGATGTAATATCTCCAATTTTAACCCTCTTCCTTTCATTCCCTATCACTGGTTTGTATTCGTGTTTCCTCCCTCAAGCTTTTGTGCCTTCATTCACTCTATTTTTTGCTCGAAGTTGTTTTGTGTGTCTTTATTTACTTCATTCACTTCATTTCCTCCATTGCATTCACGATTTCGCGTGGTGCCGCTTTTTCTTCTCACTGATTTTCATTTGCATTTCGTGTGGTGTCGCTTTCTCTTCAAACTAATTTTCATTTGCATATTTATGTTCACTGGTTTTGCTAGGGTTCATTTTTGTCTTCTTCCACATGTGTTTGGCATGCCTTTATCCATTTCCGTGAATGCTTGGTTCGACACCTCTTGCCACTTTTTTTTACAAGAGGTTAGGAATTTGTAAAATTCATTAAAAATAGTTAAAAATTTATTTTTGAGCTAAATTTTTCACCAACAACTTGATTTAGTGTATATTTGATGGTAGATTTCTTACATTGTATAAATTTATCATAGATTTAGGGTTTCGAAAATTTAGGGCGAAAAAACTTCAAATGACCATAACTTTTGATAGAGAGCTCAGATCGAGACGCTTCAAAAATAAAAGTTGCTCAAAATCACGTAATGAAGCTCATCCTGAAGGGGATTTCAAATTCAAAATTTTTCCAAAATTCCATCATTTACTATTGCTTTTTTATTTTTTTAGTATTTTTCACATCTTTTTTTTTCTATTTCACCTATCTATAGTTGTCAAAAATTTCTGGAAATTATTGTGGTTCCTTGTATGAATTAGAGATTTATCAAAAAATTCTGAAATTTCTGGATTTTTTTTAAAAAAAAATAAAGATATTACATCGATTATGGGCTCCCAAACAATGTAATAGGATATATACTACATTAGTTGAGAGACCCAACCGATAGAGTATCTCCTCTTAAGAGCGCTCAGGTTTGATATTTTACGTCGGTGATTTATTTATCAACTGATGTAGTATATGCACATACTACATCGATTATAAAACCGATGTAGAAAGTATTTTTTCTATTAGTGATGCCATTGAATGTAATATAATACAGAAAAGTGTTAGAATATTTATCCTTTGAAAAATCTATATCATTTATCCTAATACGACCTTTTTCTATTAATAAGTCTTTCACTTTCGTATCAATATTCTTCCAATAAAAGTAAAATGTCTAAATCCTAAAAATATTTGAAACATGATAAGTTGTTGGATCTTGATGACTTATATTTATTTTCATAATTAAATATATTCAAAGAGATTATATGATTGAAAAATGATAAACCAATTGACATTTTTAATTATATAAAAAGAATAAATTATTTTTTCTAAATTATATATAGCATAATTTTAATTATTTTATTAATTTTTAAAAAGTTAATTTTTTTAATTTGCTTTAGATCTTCTAAAATTTTGAACCGTCATTACACGGATGGTTCATTATTTTCACCCAAGTATATTTAGAATATTTTAGAAATTTACTTTCAATCAAATTTTAATAAGATAAAATTGATTTAGATTCAATAAACTAGCAAGAAGAAAAAAAACATTATTAAATAGAGTTTAAAAAGCCAAAAATATTTTTAATAATAAATAATTAAAAGGTTAAAATTTAATTTATATTGTTAAACATAATTTAGAATTTTAGTATTTATTTTTTAATATCATCTTTCTAAACCAGAAGACTGTTTCTTACAATTTCAGTATTATTTCTTTCAAATTAAATAATCATATTTTCATTAACTCTTATTTTTTAATATTTCTAGTCATTATGTTTTTTACTTTTTCTTTTTTCTTTTCTATTAATCACACCTATTAAGAGTTGTTAGAAATAATTCTTTTCGGTTGTTAGGATTGCTAGTGTATTAGAAATGTTAATTAATTGTTATTAATTTGTTAAAAATATTTGTTAACTTCTATAAGACTCCTCTAAATATAAAGTATGAATGCACTTAATTGTTACCTTTTTCTTATCCAATTAATACCAATGGTATTGTTTTAAGAAGCCAACTTCTCTATTTAGAAGTACATGGTAAATCCTCGTGAATTTGGAGTCACGTGTATCTGTTCTCAATTGTTCATAATTATAACACGTATAATTTAATATCTAAATTAATATTTAATTTTCTTATAAATGTATAACTGCAAGGAGTCTTATTAGCCAGTTGTTCTCTTAGAAACATATTAAGACACCTAATATGAATTATTCCCTTTTAACTATTTTTTTTCATATACGAGTCAATATTCAAACTTCTAGCTACTTTCAATATATTGCCATTTCAACTAACCACATGTTAGGTATAATATTTTAAACTAATATCAAGCTAAGTCATTAGTAGTTTATTAAAGTAACCATAATTGAATAAAAATTAAACTAATTTCAGTAATCTCTAATAATAAAATTCAAAATCACCAAGGCTTGAGAACAATATGCTCTAAAATCAAATACCCTTTAAATAAAGTCAAGATCAATAAATATTTGTTTAGTTCGTTTAAAAGTTAGATAATTTTTTTTTTTTTTTTTGGAAAAAAATAGTTGTAAACTGAGAAAAGTAGTTGGAATGCATGTCTAAATAAATTTAGACATATTTTATATATAAAAAAGAACTTTACACAAATGATTGAATCTGAAACTATTTTAATATATATTTCATTGGAAAAAGTGTTTTTTCATTGAAAAGGTGTGAAATTGATTTTCCAATAGTTTCTAAACTTTTCTTAAAGAAAAGAAAGAGGATGTCAATTCGGTCCAAATGCAAACAACAAACTAGCCACAAAAATAGACTTATAAACTAAAAATTGAGACCAAGGAAAAGTCACAATTGGCTCGTGCATATTTAGGTATATCAAAAGAAAAGGGCACTCTTGCTCCACGTCTACATTGAGATGACATTGTAAATAGAATGTAACATTGTAGGACCATGTATTATCCATTTTTTGTTTGTTACAAACTACCTCATTGAAGATTTTCACACCCACATCTCGTGATGAAAAAAAATAGAGATATGCTTCCCATGGTTGCTAAGAAATATATTGATTTGCTTGCCTAAGAGGAAGCAATATTTATCCCTAGTGACAAAGAACTTAAGAGATTGGGAAATCATATATTGAAGAAGAGTAGTTAAACGTCATTAACTGTTTACATAGAATGAGGGGACCACTATTCCTAGGTATACGTGATTTTTGTAACGTATCATAGAGCATATTGAATAGAATGTGAACAAAATGATAATAAATGATACATAGAAATTGGCATAGAGTATTGGTTATTTTGTTGGCTTACTCTTTCCTTATGTACGGGGATACCCCCTATTTAAAAATATTTTAAAATAAAAATTAATGTAAATGAGTATAAACTTAAATTGATAAATTTTCATTTGATATTTTTACTTTTTTTTATTTTTACAAGTAACTTTAACTTTTTAAATTTAAAAATAAGCAATTGTCCCTTTTTACTCTAAAATTTGACTTTTAAATATACATTTAAAAACTTTAAATGCATTTTAAGATATAATGACATCGATACACTTTAATAAGGTCTCAAATTTGAGTTTTATAAATAAATAAAAAAGAAAGCTTGTGATTGAAAGTGAAAATTATGTTAACAGTATTTAGTTAAGATTTTTTTTCTGAGGAATAATTAGTGTGATAAGTGCGAAAAATGAATTAAATTACATCAGTATTATACTCTTAATAACTTTATATAAGATTTTTTTTAATCTAATCATTAAATTATAATTTTATAATATATTACGGATAAAATTTATTTGTATCATTTTTTTAACTTATTTTTATAGTAAATTAACTCTTTCTTGAAACATATTCAATGTTATGTTTTTTTTTCATAATTGGTCATTACAGTTTTTCATCAAATTTTATTCTAAATTTTATTAATTTTGTCAAATAATTTAACAGGAAACATTTGATAAAGAAAAATAAGATTGGAGCCTATGAAGGAAAAAATAAAAGATTAAACTAAACACACATCAAGTTGTCATCACCACTTTACCTAGGCCAGACACCAAGGCACCAGTGGACTAAAAAGCTACATGGATCGAAAGTCATGCTTAGTGTCACTTTAGTTAGGTCGGGTTAAGTCGCAGACCTAGCTCATTTGTGTATTTAAAGAGGTTTTCGCATTAGTGTTAGACACTCTAGAGACACTACTTCACTCCATTTGGGAGGCAAGCTTCGTTTTAGAGTTCTAAAAATGTAGCCTTTGGATGACGGCTAAGGTTTGGAGGGTTGTCTTTTCTTCCCTTTGTATATCCATCTTCCTTCATTGTTCATTCTTCTCATCTTATTTTGGTTTGATGTAATCAATTTGAATTCTCATGTAATCAATATTGGGTTTATATACATGTCTTTCCTTTCAATGTTCATGGCTTGATGATTGATTCTTAGGGTTTTAAGAGATATCATTTAAAATTTGTAACTGAATAAAAATATCAAATGAAAGCTTGTATCTATATAATTGATCAAGAGATTGAGGGTTAATAGGGAAGCTTAGACTCATTCACGTAAGTCATTACGGTTTGGGTATTATTATGGGTTGAAATTGACATTTGTTTGAGAAAAAAGGTAATTGTTTCTATGCATGGGAGTGAGGTTGATGAAGTTTAATCCAAGTAATTGCATTCCATATCCTCTCCATTTTTTTCCACATTCCAGGTAAAAATACAAAAATATATTTTAATTGTTTTTGCTTAAATTTATATTTTTGCTTATCAATTCAAATATTGAGAATAATTTGTAGTTTGAATTTGTTATCAATTGTATTTATTACAGTGTATTGCACAATTTTCTTGGGAGAGAACAATATATTTATCACTTATTACATTTGCAATTGATGCACTTATTATCATAGGGGAAAATTGCTAACAATTACACTTACTTTGATACTAGACAATAAATATAATAATATAAAAAACAAATACACTATTGTATTGTATATATAGAATATACATTATACCACAATAAACATTTTCAAAAGAATATATATAATAAAATTAGTAAATTTAAAACATATCTATCATAATATAATTTCTCAACTACCAGGTCATATATTTTCGTACTAAGTATGATTATAAGAATTTATACAAATACACACCAGGGTTATCTAATTTAAAAAGTCTTCATTACAACAAGGTACACATAACATGTTTGTATATCCATCCCATTACATAATCAACATAACACACACACAACAAATACAATTAATTCACGTAATACCAAGATGCAAAAATATTCAACCAGATCTCAATAAAAATAGTATAATTTGTCACACTCAAAACCTTTCAAAAAATCATATACTCAATGAGTTTTGTACTTAACACTACAACCCTTAGGACCTCGTTCCATCTTAGGTATTTTTACTAGAGGAAGCATACAACATACAATACAAATATTAATGCATACATCTCATCATTATCATCACATGGCAAATATACATCTCACTCATATGTTAATAAAATACACACACATAATTAACTTATGAGTAATCTATATCATCATTTCCATCAATTAGGTTTCACATGATTGAGATCCTCTCATTTGAGCAATCTCCTCTTACTCGAGTGACCTTGATTCCAAATAAGGAATAATTCTTAGCTTGAACAGTCTTGTATTGATTAAGAGATACAATTTCAAATAACAAAATTGGTTCTATCTCTCCATACTTAAACATTTCTTGCACGCTTAAACACTCATCACTTCAACATCCTTGTACCACTTGTGTGATGCACTTGTATAATTAGAAAACATCTTATGAAAAAGTTATATGGCATCAAAGATATCACAAAATCCAGATAGTTATACCATAAGGCATAAAATTTTAGACAGGGTAAAGAAAGAAAACTATTTTACTTAAATGTATTAAATAATAGATTCTCCGTGAGTTTTATACAAATAATATGTTAAAGTGAAAGACTAATACCTTATGATTTTGATTAAGTTATGAAAAGAACTAAGTACAAATGTCCTCATACTTTGTTTCTAAGACAATAATGTAACTCAACAACAAATCATGCAAAGACACAAGTGTTTCATCTAACAGGTGATATAATACTATGTAATATTAATCATCTTTTCCCTAACAAAGCATACACATGCTCGGATGATAAGCACATAAAATTAAGCTAACATCGTACTATTCAAAAAATATAAATGTTTATTTTATGTTGTAGGGAATGTACACTACTTTCATCCAAAGGGATTCGTTAATGAGGGACAAGTCACATCGACAAAGAGGGAAAATTCTTTTTTCTTTTACAAATTTCCAAGTTATACATTGTTTGTAACACCCCAATATGTATGTGTATATATTGGGGTGTTACTCTATCAACTATGGAAAGATTATCTACAGAAAAATTTGTTACCTACAAAAAATTCATATGTAAATATACTTACAGATTTAGATCCGTAGTCGATTACCTACAAATCCAAATTTGTATGTAATTACCTACGAATCTAAATCTGTAGGTAATTACCTACAAATTTTTCTGATGTAACAGATCCGTAGATAATGCCAAATTTACCTACAGATTAGAATTTGTATGCAATTACCTATAGAATTTTTTGTAGATAAAATCCATAGGTAAAATTCGTAGATAAAATCCATATGAAATGGATCCTTAGGTAAAATTTGTAGGTAATGCATAAATTACCTCGAATAAAAATCCATATGTAATAATCCGTAGGTAAATCGTGAATTTCTTGCAGTGGTAGTTTGTTGCGATAGACGAACCAATATAAAATTACCCTTGTATTTCTTCTCCTACCTAAATGATTTTTCTTCTTATTTTATTATCGTATATACTAACATGGGAATGAGAGCTATCATCAGAATAAGTGTTTAAAAAGGTTTTGGACAAAAAAAAGTAATAAAGTAATAAAGTTGTATCTATTATTCTTCATCAGATTCAAAACCCAATTTTATGCAGACAAAGAAAATTATTTATCAAACAATACACTCTCTACGAGTTTTATGCAAAAAATTATGTGTTATTAGAGAAAAAATCAAAGCAAAATTAATATAGGAATTATATACAAGGTATACAAAATTGTATACCTTTTACCCGTTTTGTCATAAGCAAAAGGTGGAAGTCTTAACAACATTATTTCTCTAGTGGATTTGGTGATGGTGGTAGTGGTTAAGAGAGTGCAAGGGTGAAAGATGGTTCTCTTGTTAGTGGTAGTTTAGAAAGTTCTTGAAGCTGTAAAGAGGTTGGTATGGGGGCTTAAAATTGCAAAATATTTTGGCACATATGCTCAACCAAAACATTATATGATCGTCATGAGTATGAGAGGATCTTGATAAACTAAAGAGGTGTTTGAGAAAATAACTCCATGGAATAACAAGAAATAATTGTGGAAGCATGTCCCTTGATCAGTTTACAATTCAAAACTCAAGAAAAAAATATGAAAACAAGAACAAGTAACAAAAAGAAATAGAAAAAGGATTATGTAAAGAGAATGGAGAACATACCACCTTTGGAAGAGAATCCCAAAGGATAAGTACAAAGAGGATCCAATACTTGAAAAAGCTCTCCAAAATAAGAACCAAAGTAAGAGTACAACACAGTGAAGACTCTCAAAGATGTCTCACCATCAAATGCCACATCTTAGAATGAGTTTAGTAGACCAAGATCAAAACTCCAGATTGATCGCTTAAGAAAAAATGCTTTTTTTTTCAAGTTATGGGTTAAGGTTTGAGTAAGAAAGATGTTGAAGAAATTCTCTCCCATGGGACTCTTATCATTGATTGATCACTCAAGCAATGAAGAGGCAAAGTTTTGAGTTGGAGTTTGGAAATTTGTGGCTAAATGTACCAAGTCATGTCACTCAAGTGATGATATAAAATATGAGTTAGGGAGAAAGTGTTGATTCTCTCGATTGGGAGTTGGACTCTCAAACACTGATTTAGACGCTTATGTGAGAAAGAGGTCAAACCAATAATCTCTCCTCTAAAGTTGTTATTACTCAAGCCATGAATTCACAATTTGAGCAAAGGTCGCCTGTTTAGTGATCTTATATCCCTTAAGCAACATATCCATAATTGTCACTACATTTTTGTCAACACCCAATTTCGTCTGGGTGAACTTTATTTCAAAAGTGTTCTAAAAAAAGGTTTTATTTTTATTATTTATCTTTAAAAAAAACAAAAAAAAAGAACTAAATAACAAACAATTGTAAAATAAAAAGATTTTGGAAGTGAAGAGGCATGGGGTTTCTTGAGAAGTGAAGAGACATGGGGTTTCTTGGAAAGTAAAAAAGCATGGTTTCTTGGGAAGTAAAAAAGCATGGATTTCTTGGAAAATGGAGAGTCTCTTGGGAGATGAAGAGATAGGAGTCTCTTGGGAGATAAAGATATAGGAGTCCCTTGTGGAGATATAGGGAGGGAAAAAACAAAAAAGAAAAAAAAGAAGAAAAAAGAGGGGAGAAGGGTTCCAAAGAAAAAAGAAGAGATTATACTCTCATGATATTCTTTACTAGAGAGGAAAAAGGTTGAAAAAAGGAAGTAACAAGAGCTTGTGAAGCAACGAAAAGGAGAGAACAAAATGCTTCGGAGGTATGATTTTCATGATGGAAGGGACATAATGTTGCATGGGTTTGTTGAATGATATGATTTGTTTATTTGTTTGTCTCTATTTTATCTTTTTGCAAACATGCATATACGTCTTCATTCTTTCCCTTGTTATTCACTCTCTCACGTCACCTCACAACCACCAAAAACAACACCCAAACAACACCCAAGCTGCATCGAAAATAGCCACCAAAACAGCCCCAAACTGCACCAAAAACAGCACCAAAATAGTCTCAAACTATACCAAAAACAGCACCCAAAATAACACCCAAACTGCACCAGAAACAGCACCCAAACAACACCCAAACTGCACCCAAAACAGCACCCAAACTACACCAAAAACAGCACCCAAA
>Ga0099825_1007806_pt1 | contig 12901 bp, 11 predicted proteins | sample SiratroredBW_FD_76838 | JGI IMG/M metagenome (GOLD analysis project Ga0099825, IMG submission 76838) | Root nodule microbial communities of legume samples collected from California, USA - Siratro red BW | ecosystem: Host-associated > Plants > Roots > Nodule | place: USA: California | collected...
CTTCTTTTTTTTTAATTTTTTTTTAAAAAAAAAAATTTTTTTTTTTTATTTAATAATATTAAAAAACAAGAATTTTTTTTAAATTATTATTTAAAAAAAAAAAATATCAGTTTCGTTAAATAAAGAAAAAAAAAAAAAAAAAACCTTAGTAGTGAAGATAGAAGAAAGGGCGGTGCAAACATAATGGCACCTAATAAAGAAACTGACCATTTGTAAACAGAAAATTTAATCAGAACTTTTTTTCTTTTTTTTATATATTTGAAAGGTTTTTATTGAAATATAAATGTAGAGTCTAGGGTTTTCAATTGTAAACCTAAATATAAAATATACACTTCGTTTAAGAGAAGAAAGAAATACATAAAAAAAGAAATGATCGGGGAAGAAGTTAGAAAAACAAAATGATTTTAAAATATTTTTATATAATATTATTTTATTTGTTAATAGTGCTAAAATATAATATTTAAATTCTTTTTCGAACTTCTAAGAATTTATGGTTACATAATCCACTATATAAGATTATTTATCATGAAAACATTGAAAAAACACATTATATAATCAATTATATGAATATAATTGATTATGTGTTGTATTTTATTTTCAATTTTATTTTTTACAGTGTTAAAAATCTTACATTAACTAATAATATAATTAAATTATAATATATAATATCCTTAATATAAGATCTTATACTCCTTTTGGTATGTCCCTCTATGTTCCGTCGCTTTAAGATATTAAGGTTTTGTAGGTTCCATAATAATTTTTTATAATAGAAAAAATGAAAATATAAACTTTTTATCATTTTGAAGATTTTGATAGTTCTTGTAAAAGAATTATTTTTTCATGATGGAAATCTTACTAATCACATCTCTAATGTAAGATCGTGTAAATAACATATCTTACTCTAAAGATGTTCTAAATAAGTGTAAATTTTATTTTATAAACAGATTTTAAAGAGATTGGATTTTTAACTTTTTGAGATAGAAATAAAAGTCGTGGCATCTTATGTCAGTTTTGAGGGCTTTATTCTCTTTTGTGCTGTACCAACCCATCTTCTTCCTCTCTTACTTTTTCTCCACACTTAAGAACACTCTTCCCCAAATGAAGAGAAAAGTGCTGGTTGGAATTTTTGAGGTGAACAAAGAACACACTCAAAAAGAATGAGAGTTTAATATTACTATCAACACCACTTCACCATTGATAGTGACCAGGCCCGAGGACTAGAAAAGACAGTTTCGGCCCAATAACAATTATTACAATAAAGAGGCCCATACATTGAAAAGCACGTGGAAGATCATGAATATCATGTCCAAAAAGAAAGAAAAAAAAAAAAATGTTACACGTATGATCATTAACGAAGATCAGAGGAACATATCTGAAGTTTCTTCACAATTTATCTCTTGATTACCTCCACAATTCCAAGAAAAAAAAACTGAGTTTTTGAAAATCAAAATATGAACACTTCATCACAAGACAACATTTCATAAAACATTTTACAAGATTAGAAGTTTGAATTGTACACTACTTAATACTCGTAACTTGTAAGAAAACTTGGTCTGACCAATTTTGTTACATTCCCCTTACCCTGTTCCTAAATTGCCTTTCGGCTACGTGAATTAACGTGCAAGAACAAAAAACATTACATTTGTCCCTTATTTGGATTAGATTTTGCCAAAACCATTTATCACTGTTCATCTGCTTCCTAGGTAACATGTTTTTTTATATGCATAAAACCATCCACTCTTAAGTATATTTACTTATGTTATCAAAGTTTTTTTTTCTACATAAGTATTATAAACAAAAATTAAAATAAATTAATTCGTATTGAGCTATTTATGGGGTCTATAATTAGGAACGACTTTACTTATGAACAAAATCTGGTTTAGATTGTGTGAAATAAATGCATGTCAAACATTTTTTTGACACGTTTGCCTTGTGCTGTCTTACTATTAATACAATGTGGCCTTGTTGGCACTTTGTTATATCACAAAATTGGCACAACCTTTTCACTCAATTGTCCATTTTATACGTCTTATTGTCTTCTCCACCCTCAAGATTCCGACATGGAGACATCCTTTTTTACCAATTTCCAACTTTTTTTTTTCCAATTCAAACTCACAAATGTCAATCCTAACCATCAAAGTGTCCAAACTTATTTTCTTACCTATCACTTTCTTGCATCTTACTATTACTTTGTATTATTATTTATTCTTTCACGAACCTTGGAACCTAATTTTGTCCACTAACGTCATCAACCACCATCTTGATCTGATCAAGACTTTTGCTCCAAGATTTTTATTTCCAATTTGGATGTTAAGGTTTTCTCTTGGCAAATTCAAATCTTCTGCCATCATTCTTTTTATCTTGCTTACCCTTATCCCACTTGAGTTAAGATGACATGTTTTTTTGTCAGTGTTTAATGATGCATTGCACAATATTCAACATTGACGGAGTCATTTAACTTTCAGATATTGGTAATTTGATTCATTATTCAGTGGTATATAACCCATGAACAAAAAGTTACTTCCATGCGTTGTATTGACGAAAAAAGTGGCACTGTTTCGTGTGTGAAGGTATTTGGTCCAAAAAGATACAACTAGTTGAATAAAGGGGATTGAACCATGTTATTGTTATCATCCAAGAATCAACTTTGTATACAAGACAAGGAAAAAACATGTTTAGAACGAATAATTGCTTGTTTTCATGGTGACTATCTAGAACTGATGAGTTGGTATTTGCTAAAATCTTTTACTGATTAGATAAAAAAGGATAACCATCTTTTTCTGTTCTTCAGAAAGATCATTATTTGTTCTTATCCTTTAAAAACATCATTATTTGTTCTTATTTAACCTGAGTAAATCGTTTGTGATGATGATTGCAGCAATCAAACTGGTAGCTTTGAATCGAGTATAGTTCACTTATAGAGGATTTTTGGACGTTTAAGTTAGTAAAAAAGAAAAAAATATTTAAAAATATATGAATAAAGAATAAAGAAATAAATTATAATTTTTTTAAATTTAGATTATATTTATAAGATATTGTTATTTAAAATTATACCTTTTTTATAATAATTTTTAATATTAGAAATTATTATTACCATTCTATAACTTGATTGAGACTAATTAAAATCAATCAAAATAAATCAGATTAATTAAAATAAACTATTAATTAGTAATTAATAATGGACCGGACATACTAAATTCAGTTGAATCTGATGTTTATTATTGAGACAAGTATATTATTCAAAATCAACCAACTCAAAACTTCATAAATTGCTCAACGTGTTTAGAATATGCACAAAAATCTAGGCATACCAATTAACGAAACCACACAAATGATATCACATTAATCTTAAAATTATAAGATGCTAGATTTGGAGATAGGTTTTCTAATGTTGAATATGAAGTGGACTTTAATGTTACCTTATGTCTTAGTTTTTTTATCAATAAAAAATAAATAAAATAGAAAGAATATTTTAAAAATGCTTCAACCCTTATCCAAGAAAGTTTCTACTATCAAATCTTTAGAATTCATTTTAACTCACGTATCATCCCTACTGGGGATATGCTTTAAAATCCCTGTACACTAGACAATATTGCTTAACATTATACACAACTTGTACGAGAATCTAGGAATTGTACATGTCCTGACATGCTGTCTTTGTAGTAAGAGATAAGGAAAGAGATAAAAATCTCTTCTCCATCATGATTACATAATGAATAAATGAATAAATAATCAAAATTTTCATAAATAAATAAATAATCAAAATTTTCATTGCCTATGAATAGCAGTGAGCCTAAGAAATATTTTAACAAAAAAGTAGTATATGACGGTGAGAAGATAGGGATAAAAAAATTAGGAAGTTAAGAAAAATATTATTACTACATAAAAGAATTAAATATTATTACGTCGTGATATCTATCATTTTATTATTTATTTATTTATTTTATAACAATTTTGTTTATTCTTAATCTCATTTTATTTATTTATTATAATTAATTTTATAATTAGTATCCTTGGTTAGTAAAATGTTTCTAATCTTATTATATTTATTTATTTATTTTATAAATATCTGTTTTGGAAATTGTCCCTAATTTTATGTTATTTATTTAAGGTGTTTTTAATTTAATTTAATTTATTTTATTTAATTAATCTACAATTTATTTGTTCAATTAGGTGTTCTTAATCTTATTAAATTACATAATTTAATAACTATCGTTAATTGATGAAGTGTTTGTAATCCATCATACTTAACCTTTTCTTGTTATTTAATATATATATATATATATATAATTTATTTATTAAACTACTGCAAATAGCTATTTTAAAAGAGTTATATTTAACTTTTCTTTTAAAGCTAATATTTCATTTCAGGTACTTGTGCCTTAATTGAAACCCTTTTATATATAACATGTAATTATGATTATAAATGTGTATCATTTTCTATTCTAAATCTTTAAAAAAAAATCTTTTTTATTTATACATAAAACCTAATAAGGTGTTATTGTTTAATACCATGTCTCACTAAAGTTTTAGTAATTTACTCAAACTTTTATTATTCCATTTATATTTGTTTCTAAGTTTACTAGTCTTGTGGATGATATTATTTGTCTCGTAGTGTTAATCAGGTGGGCTGAGTCACAGTTGAATCGTGTTGTTTAGACTATTACGTTCTTAAGTAGAAAAGGTTGCGCCATGACTAATGGTTATAGCTTTTAGTTTAGTGGTAAACGCTCGATCCAACAATTGATATTAGAGTCAAGGTCATGAGTTTGATTCTCAGAGGGGCAATTGTTTAGTGGGACAATTGCTGAGGGAAAGATTGTTGTGGATAACATCAATTGTCCCATAACATCGGTTAGGTGGGCCGAGTCATAATCGAATCGTGGTGCTTGGGCTGCTACGCTCTTAAGTAGAAAGAGTTGCGTCCTAACTAATAACTATAGCTTTTGGCCTAGTGGTAAGCGCTCAATCCAACAAAATAGATGACAATCACATAAAACTTGTATAATCAAGATACAAAGGTGTCTATAAATCACTCTAATATCAACAACTTGATTGTGTCGTGTCTCTGTGGCACAATTCTTCAAGATCCCATCACATATAAGATATTCATATATCATGCTTATATTTTTACACTTGTTCGTTCACATAATTAATGTAAAGGTAGTAAAATTTTCTATTGACATCGGGTCAATTTTGTTTTGCAAATTTCAAAAATTTTTCAACTTCATTATTATACATTTTAGACATGGGACTTGTGATTGTTCAACTTCATTTCATTTTATAATTAAATTGTTAGAAAACAACTTATACCATGCATCTAAATTTCATTTTTTTTTAAGAAAAGTGTTGTTTTATCCATTCAGAAAAGATATTATTGTATACTTGATTAATACATACTCAGTAAGTCTCAAATATTATTTTCATCAAATTTTGATAACATTTATATTAATTTTTTAGTATATAATTCCCGTAAAAGAAGTTATAATTATACCAATTATAAACATTATATTCATATACACATATGAAAAATATCATGACAAATAATCTATATTCTTTCTAATAATATTTTGTGTCCTTGCTACAACTTGCAGATTCTCGTACCAAGTATGATCAATACGTATCACACATACGTGAGGATGAGCTAATATAGTAAATAACAATATCAAATAACACATGTTTTATTTTCACATAAACATATTATTAAAAGAATAATATCATTCTTATTCATAACAATAATGATACACATTCTCACACTAGAAAACTAACATGACAACTCATTATTGAATCATTTTCAACCAATATGTAGGACTCCTCAACTATAATTCAATTATTCAAAGCATTGTACACACTTATTACCTTCCGAGAGACTTGTATTAGGCGTGTCTCAAAAAAGACTAATACTTGATCCATTATAACCACATGCAAATATCGACCTGAGGAACTTATGTTGGGGTGGTTACTTGCATTTGCTATTAGAACCCTTGATATAAGAATCTCTTTCAATTTCTTACCACATGATGTCTTATCTATGTAATTAGATAATCAATGAAGTCAAGGTATCTCCTTTCCTTAATGAGTTTTGTGGTTAATATTACACAATATTGTCCCAATTATCCTTACCACACACACAACGAACAACATCCATGAAGGGACAACACATACAACATACATAAACATGTATATCAAACATGTATCATATACTCCTAACCACACATTTTAACTTTTGTTCATGTCAACATCATCATCCCATTATATAACATACATTAACTATTAAATTACGGATCATACAATTTCTATCCTTTATAAACATATTTTCTCAACAAATTTCACAATATAGCATGAACAACATCCCTTAAGCAAGAATTGATATGGTTTGAACAACAATGTTCTCGCTTGAGTGAAAATCAAGCCAAGAACATTGCTCTGACTTTTGTTTCAGGGACCAATCTATCGTTTGAATAAAAATCGTTTAGAGGAGAGATAATTATCTTAATCACATTTCAGCTTGAGAATTCACTTTGTTACTTAAGCAAAATTATTTGACATTTTTGCTTGAGAATTCACTTCCAAATTATTCTGGAAGTGTTTTTATCTATCAAGATCACGTCCTAGATAATGTTATGTATATTCCTAACTTCACTTTTAATCTTTTTTTAGTAGCAAAGTTAATTGATAATTTGTCTTGTGTGATTATTTTTTATTCTAATAGTTGTCACATTAAGGACAAAAACTCCTTGAAAGTAATTGGATTAGTTGAGATGCAAGATAAACTTTATATACTAAGAGTCCCTTCTTATCAAAACCTTCAAATCGAATTTGTCAAATCTCCAAATATCACCAATACTGTCAATTTTATTACTAGTGATCTCGAAACTTTTTGGCATTTTCGGTTAGGACATGTTTCAAACAAATCTTTAGATGTTATAAAAAATAAAATTTCTTTTGTTAAATATAACAAATCTTTTATTTGTGATATTTGTCATTTTGCAAAGCAAGAAAGACTTCCCTTTCCTCTTAGTGCATCTAAATCTAAAAAATGTTTTGATTTGATTCAAGTTGATGTGTGGAGACCATACTCATTATCATCAATTTATGGTCATAAATATTTCTTTATCATAGTTGATGATTATTCAAGGTACACACGGGTTTTTCCTTTAAAACAAAAATATGAAGTTGTTTGGATTTTGGAAAATTTTGTTATTTTTATTCAAACACAATTTGAGACAGCAATAAAAGTAATAAGAAGTGATAATGTGACTAAAATTTTCATGACTAATTTTTTTATTATTAAAGGAATAATACATCAAACTTCATGTGTTAATACTCTTCAACAAAATAGTAAGTTGAAAGGAAACAAGTTCATTTATTAAATATAGCAAGAGCTCTTATTATACAATCTCATTTACCCAAAATTTATTGGTAATATTCTGTGATATATGTTGTGCATATTATAAACATGCTTCCCACACCTGTTTTAAATGATTTTTCTCCTCATGAAATGTTTTACAAAACTCCACCAAATTTTCACTACTAGAACATTGCTAAATAATGAACGAAATTAGTGACCGAACAAATTGGTCACTATTGGTAATTGAATCAGTGATCGAAAAAATCAGTTGCTATTAGTGACTGAATTAGTGACAAAAAAATCGGTCACAAATTCTGTCATTGATGTCATTGATTTCGGTCATAAATTCAGTCACTGATTCGATCACAAATTCGATTACAGATAAAAATAATAATAATAATAACAATAATAATTTTAATAATAATAGTAGTAATAATATAAATAATAAGAACAATAATAACAATAATAAAAATAACAATAATAACAATAATAATATTAATAATAATAATAATAATAGTAATAATAATAAAAAGAATAAATTATAATAATATCAATAATAATAATAATTTTAATAATAATAGTTGTAGTACAAATAATAATAGTAACAATAATAATACCAATAACAATAATAATAATAATAACAACAACAACAACAACAATAATAATAATAATAATAATAATAATAAAAAATAATAAAAAAATAATATCAATAATAATAATAATATTAATACTAATAATAATAATACCAATAATAATAATAATAATAATAATAATAATAAAATCATAAGAAAAAATAGTATAAATAATAATACGAATAATAGATGTTCAAATAATATTTTTTTATAATTAAAATAATATTTGAAAATTTTTAAAATATTTTTAAAATCGGTCACAAAATCGGTCACAGAATCGGTCACAGATTCGATCACAGAATCGGTCATAGATTTGGTCACAAAATCGGTCACAGATTCGGTACAGAATCGATTACAAAAATCGGTCACTATACATTAGCGACTAGTAAAATAATGAGTGATGCATTTGATCAATAAATCGGTCACTGTTTTAATCAGTGATCGATTTTGGTCATTTAATAACTGATTGTTTTGGTTACTATCAATAATTTTTCTTGTAGTGTTTAATCAATTAAAGGTGTTTGGATCTTTATGTTATGTTAGCACTTTGTCAACAAATAGAAGTAAATTTGATCCAAGGGCATCAAAATGTGTTTTTATTGATTTTAAAAGGGAGAAAAAAAAGGATATATTTTGTTGAATATTCAATCAAGAGATTTTTTTGTGTCTATGGATGTTGTCTTCTATGAACATGTTTTTCCATATCAAAGGGTTGAAGATACTAGCAATGAAACTGACAGTCCAAACATTCATGATCAAAATGTTTTTGCAGAAGATCAATCTATTTTGAGTGAGCCATCACGAGTCATTTTTACATCCTGTGATAATATTGAAAATAATGTTAATAATGACATGAATCAGACATTCATATCCCCGAAGAAATTTGTTCCCATAGAGACCAAAACCTTAATGAAAATCATGAAACAACATGGTCAATTCGAATGAGTGCCAGAACAAAAAGATCACTTGAGTATCTAAAGGATTATCATTGTAATCTCAATGTTTCCAATACATCTTATAGAGTTAAATATCCTTTGAATTCTGTTTTGTCTTATAATAAATTATCACCTTCTTATAAATCTTTTGTTATGTCTATTTCTTCACATGTTGAGCCAAACACTTATTATGAAGCTGTGAAATATGATTGTTGGAAAAAGGGTATATAGTGTAAGATATCCGATTTTGAGTCAAATCAAACATGGGAGACTGTTCTTCTTTCCAAAAGCAAAACTACCATAGGTTGCAAATGAGTATTCAAAATAAAGTATAATGTTGATGAGATTGTTGAAAGATATAAAGCAAGATTAGTGGCGAAGGGATACACACAAACAAAGGGCATTGACTACCTTGAAAAAAATTTTCCAGTAGAAAAGATGACCACTATAAGGTTGCTTCTTTCTCTAGCTTTTATATATAACTGGGAGTTGAAACAGTTAGACATAAATAATGTCTTCTTACACGGAGAGTTGAAAGAAAAGGTATACATGGTTGCTCCTCCTATATTGACTTCTATTCAACTAGGACAAGTTTGTAAATTAAAAAGGGTTTTATACGGCCTTAAGCTAGCTAGCAGGGAGTGGTTTGCTAAATTATCATCCTTTTTTTTATTTCTGCAGGATATACTCAATCTATGAATGATTATTCCTTATTTATTAATTCTTCTAAAGGATTTTTTACAACATAATTGATGTATGTGGATGATATAATTTTGGCAGGAAATGATAAAAAAGAGAGAGATTGAGCGAGTCAAAGAAGTTTGAATAAGATATTCCAGATCAAGGATCTTGATTATTTAAGATATTTTATTAGTTTTGAAGTAGCAAGAAGTAAGAAAGGGATAATGATGATTCAAAGGAAATATATATTGGAATTGTTAACAGATGCACGTCTTTTAGCTTGCAAACCTGCGGTCACTCTTATGGATAATCTTGTTAAATTGTCTTCTACTAGAAATATGTCTTTCATTGATGTTCATGCCTATAGAAGGTTGATTGAAAGACTTATGTATCTCACTAAAGAATATTTGTTGCAAGCTGGGTCTCATCAATATTTGTTCCCTAGGTTGCGGAGGTTTCAGAAGATATAGATATATAGATATAAGGCTTCTAGAAGAAAATTAATATCAATTATGTGATTTTGTATTTATGATAGGATCAAATTGTTAGAAGGAAATTAATTATTTGATTCTGTCTTTATGACATGAATCAAATTATCATCAATTATATGTTTATTTTGTGTTTTATAACAGGATCAGGTTGTAATATTTTTATTTATTTATTTTCTTTAGCTATATCTAGAATGTGTACATTATATATATATATATATATATATATATATATATTTAGTTCTTTTTTTTTTATATATATATAAAAAAATAAAAAAATATTTTCATTCTCATATTATTTATTTATTTTTATTCATATCTTTATTTTCATAATAACAACATATAATCAATCTCATATCCAATTTAGGTCTGAATATCTAACATAAAACATAAATTTAAATGAACTAATTTGAAAGATTACTTCAGTGTCTTTTATCAAATTGAATACCACTATCTAAATTTAAGAGAACAATCAAACATGCATCACATACAAATTTGATTATTTTACTACAAAATACAACCCGCAAAACCAACTACATGGAGCAACTCAAAATCAGCTGCATGGAGGCAAAACATATTTTGAAAATAAAAAACACAAATTCTCATAAAAGTTTTAAACACCTTTCTACGTCAAATATTTAGTAACTAATACAGAAAATATCATTCTATATGAGCTATCGTTTGAATTGATATAAAATGGTAATTTTTTTATTGACTATTAGATATTGAATGTAAAATTTTTTGTAATATATTATTAATCTATCTTCATTCTTTAACTTACATCGTTTATTAAATAAATTGTTTTAAGTTGGCCAGATTGATAAATACAGTGCATCTAATGTATTCTGAAAGTTGAACTTGTTTTCCCATTAATACGACAACTCATCGCTATGAATGCATAGGGATTAACTTATTCACCAGCATGCTTCTGAAATAAACCAACTCCTTTACAGCTTGTGAATTTGAATTAATTTTGTGCCATAAAAACTGCAAAAGATCACACAAATTGTGTCATAGATTTTGGATTCTGAAACCTATTGGATAGGTTGGCAGCATTATTTTCGGCAACTTGCTAAAACTGTCAAAAGAAAACCCTCTGTTTATTACAACATTGCGGATTTTTTACGGTAACATTTGGAAATATGTTTCGGGCCAAACTAAAATATTTATAAATAATACGTAGTGGAAAATTAAACATACAATATTTGATAAATAATATGTAGTGGAAAACGATTTACATAAAATATTTGATAAATAAATTAGGATAAGCAAAAAGTTAGTAGGTTAAAAACATTTTTCTTTTTTCCTAAATGAGGTACTTTTATATACCCATAGTTAATATAGGAAAGGAATAGAAAATAAAACATAGAAATGAAGAACAAATAGTTTCATTTCCAGAACCTTTTCACTTTAAAGAGATTGAAAGAGTCTTTGGAATAAAAAAATTTAAATCACTTTAATAATCTATAAATAGTATAGGTTTTTGTTTATATTTTAAGGTAATTAATTTTGTTTCAATAAAAACCAACTTTATACAATAATTAATATATAACTGAAAGAAAAAAAATTAAAAATAAATAAGTGAGAAAATTTATGATTTATAAAACTAGTTTATTTTAAAAAAAATCATTCATTTGCAATTTTAAAACTCTTAATAGTTCAATTTAAAACTGAATTTTGGTGCAATATTTTTTCTAGTTCCCATATGACTGTGGAAGCAATAAAGTTGAAGCTCGAAGTGTGAATAAAATAATGAGGTTTTAGTGATGATGGAAGCTCTTTTTACCTGTAAGGATTGTTTATAGTTAGAACAATGAATCTAATGGTAATGTGGTCAATTTATTGATGTTCGTACGTGTCTCACTTTGATTTTTGCATAGCATAGGAAGCCGCATGATCTATAAGTCATTCTCCAACACATGTTGTCGTTATAGATGCTGGCTTTTGTCAATACATTAAAGCAAAGCAAAACAAGGTGGTGAAAGAACCATTCCCAAGTTGCCCATCACCATAAATCAGAATCTTCCCTTTTGGTTCTACACTTTTAGCCATGAGTTTGTGAAGGACATTCATTTTTAAATTTTGGGCCTTCACTTGCCCCAATCCAACACACATAAAAAAAAGAACACAGTGTTCTTAAACAACATCAATTTCCTTGTGGTTGGTATCATTTTAACAATTTCTTACGTAAATGTCAATGGATTTGATATGCTGCTAGTCCAAGAGTGTTTTATTGTCAACATTCATTGCATCTCTCTCTCTCTCTCTCTCAATATGTGCACATATCTATAAACTCCATTAATTAATTGCCGTTTTGGGATCATGATGGCTTTCGTTCATAGTAGATTTTATTGCAACTTGGATACTTTGATAGTCATTCTATTGCAACTTCCTTATATTTTTATGCTTATCAATGTTCTTACATGTTTAATATATTTTATGCATTCCTCTTTTAGACTTTCAATTTGGCGCTTTATATATTTTATTGTTCACTTGTTTACATGCTTTGAGAAAAGATGGTAATTGAGTTACATATTATTTTATTGGATTTTAAATGTACAAGTAATTCATATCAAATTTGTAACATCCTGAAAATTTTAAATATATGTATATATATATGTATATATTTAATTTAGAATTTTAAATATCATGCAAGATTTATAATTATTATTTTTTTTAGTCATAAATAAATATTTCATAAGAACATCTTCTCTTGAAAATAATAAAATGGGACTAATTTTAATTCTTGATAAATCTCAAATTCAGATTTTATTTTATTATCTATCTTATTTATTATTATTAGGAAGTTGTACA
>Ga0099825_1007808_pt1 | contig 12899 bp, 6 predicted proteins | sample SiratroredBW_FD_76838 | JGI IMG/M metagenome (GOLD analysis project Ga0099825, IMG submission 76838) | Root nodule microbial communities of legume samples collected from California, USA - Siratro red BW | ecosystem: Host-associated > Plants > Roots > Nodule | place: USA: California | collected...
AAAAGTTTAATAATTCAACTTAACCCCTATAGGTTAGTTGCTTGCCTAAACATATTTTGTTCTTTCAATTTATTTTATATATTCATTGTAGTATAATAAAAGTATATTCACTCCACCCACTTTTTCTATAGCAACATTAATAACATTTAAGAAGTGGTATTATAAAGATAATAAATGAAAATTAATATGACAACTTATATAACATGTGAGTAAATAAATTAAACATTTAAATTATTTCAATATTACTGAACAAAATTCTAATATTAAAAGATGTTAAAGTATCAATCTACATACTTAAAAATAATGAATAATTAGAATGAAAACAAGTATGAAAGTTTATTATGTATGGGTTATATATTAGTTTAACTCCAACTCCTGTAAGTTAAGTGTTCAATTTGATTTATAATTAATTTCCAACTCAATTAAGTCTAACCCATGTGGGTCAGATTGACTCGGTAATTTAAATTTATTTTGACACTGTTGGTTTCTTTTCTTCTTCACATGGACGTAAAACCCACATGTATGTTTTAAGTAATTTCTTTCTTTGCATATCTCTTTCATAATCGAGGATGTGTTCATCTTATTGCTGGATGAAATTGAGATAGTTTGACTTCTTATTAGATGAAATCGAGATAGTTTGACTTCTTATTAGAAGCATAGAAAAAGCTTTCTTATTAAGAATTTTTTCCTAGGATCCAGTAAACATTTTTACTGAAAATTGAGCTCTCCTGTCAAATAGTTAAAAAGGGAGAAGCTCTAAGATCTATAAGCCTAGTGGTGGATAGGAATGAGAAAAAAGTAGTACATCGATAGAGTATAACAAAAAAGGATTGAAGGTCTGCATGCAAATGACAATTGGACACCTAAGTTAATAAAATAACAAGAAAATAGAAGCATGATGTAAATTACACGAGCGAATAAAAACTCAAATTAAACTGAGTGATAATGTTATTATACAGTCCAGAGCCCTTATTTTTAAGGTAAATGTGATATAAACATGATATAATAATTATCCTTTCCTAGTTTTGTTATGATTATATTATACTAGAGATATAATATAAAAATAATCAAGTTATTAAATTTTATCTCGTGTATGATCATCAACTCACCTATTAATAAATTATTTATAAGATAAGTAAGTTATATTTCAAGTATCTTGAACACATGTAGATAAAGAAAATATCTTAATGTAAAATATTTTATTGTAGATTATAGATGTAAACGATAAACAACAACAAAAATCGATATATGTATCAAAACATTAAGTTGAACTCAAGTAGAACGGAATAAATAACGAATTTCACTTGAATCAGTTACTCATTTAAGGAAAAGATTTTATTGTTTATGAACCAAATATATCTATAAAAGATTGTAGAAGTACAAGGGTTCGTCTGAGTTCTAATCAAATCTAAAGTCATCTTCAATACAAGGATCACATAGCATAAAGTTTTAATTTACTTTTTTGTAAATTTCATTGTATCACATTATTTTTAAGACCTCAATACAACTTTTGCTCCTATGCAAAAGTCTTATTAAGACTTATACTTCATAATTTTTTATATGCACTTTCTATGAACTTGTGTTTTCATATTGTTCTTTTGACTTAATTTTATGGCATTTCAACATGTTTTAATGCAGACTTTTTATAAGTCTCATATTTGAAACCTAACCTTAAGTGTAACTCTTGCATTGAAAATGCCATAAACATTCGTTTGTCCAATAGCATTTGACCAAAGACCAAAATTTTAGAGGCCCCGTAAAAGGAATGGTAATATAGATGTACACAATTTTGGAACAAAAAAAAGAGTATGGAATATAGATGTACACAGACAATGACATGCTAATAACAATAAATAAATAATATGTACAAATAAAATCTCCAATTCTTGCTATACTATTGCTCCTGAGTTACGCAAGCCCTATAGTTTTTTCGCCTGTCATGTAATATGAGGGGAAGGCAAGGTTAGCTTTTTCAGCTGGAAGTTGATCCTCCACATTTGCTACAACGGACAAATCATCAGAGTAATTAGATAACACATTGAGCATAATTATCCGATAGGATATTTCCTAGTCGATAACTTGATTCTCTGGTGTGCCATGTCACGCGTTAGATCCAAAGCCGTGCTGAAAAATTGATACTAGTTACAATCAAGCAAACTCTGAATGCTACAACACGAGCCAATGAACGATTTCTGCAGTCATGGACCCTAGATGAACCCCAGCAACTTCCAGACTGAACATTGGAACTGTTACATGCAATGAAGGACAGAACTGTCATCGAAGAGTAAAATAATCAAATACGCCACTGAGACAGATAAATTCAACCTGATACTACAATGATTTGCACAAATGGATGCAAAGTTATTTGAGTAATGAATGGAAATCTTATAAGGATAGACAGGTATGAAAACAGCATTTTTATGCATAAATTCACGTGCCATGATAAAAACAGAAAATTAGTGGCAAAATGAGATAGTACGCATTTACCTCCATAATGCTTCATAGTTGAAGATAGCATGATTTAACTCTTCCGGCCAAGAACACGTGGAAATGAAGAACCAGAGGACTGGGAAAGTGGCCTTTGGACAAATGAATGGTTTAAAAGTTGAGCAGCGGTGGGACGATCATTTGGATTAACTTGAAGGCACTGCAGGATAAAATCGGTTGCATCTCCCGAAAGGGAGTCAGGAATAGATGGTGGAATACCTTTCCCAATTCTAAATAATGCCTGCATCTGTTGTTTTAAGAGATTAATTAAAACTCAACCGTCAAAGCCAGCAATAATGCAATTTGAGTTATATTAATAATGACCAAAACCAACATATTACCTAATATAAAACGCGGGACACCAAACAGACAAAATTCATAAATTAATGGAAAAGATACACAAACATCCATTAAAAACTACTTTCTGTGCCCAGTTCTCCTTTTATTAAATATTAAATCGTAAAATAATATATTATAAATCACATCATTAGGTCTCTTTTGGGTGTTTTTTTACTATTTAAGTGTATGTGTATCAGTACTTTAAGTTAATTTACAAAATAAATGGTAGGAACCTTGATAATTTGGATCAAAAGTGGTAGCCTGAATAGTTTAATAATTACCAAACAGAAAAGTCAAAAAAATGTGAAGGCGAGCACATGAAACAGAAAAAAAAAATATTTGTAACTGAAGAACACTCCCTTGAGACAGAAAAGGCAAAATCATGTGCGATATGATCACCCTTACTGTGAGCTAACATTAGTAACGGGAGTTAAATAGCAATAATATGACACGTACCCATTCCAAATCACAGTACGGAAGTTGGCCTGTTAACATCTCCAGTACAGTGCATCCCAGACTCCAAATATCAGCTGGAAGCCCATAACCCTTGTTCTTTCCTTTCACAACCTGCATATTCCAGATTAAGAAATAGATAGCTAGTTATTAGTTAATCAAAGGAAGAAACACCAAAAATGAGAAAATTTAAGAAAGTATTAAGGTTTCAAAAGCAAAGGGACGCTCCTTTCTATATATAGGAAGGCAATGAATTCTTGAAACAAGACATGTATAATCACTATCACCATCAATAATTACATCCAGCTGTTTACATTGATCAAGCCATATGTAAAAAGTGGGACAAAGCAAAAGAAAAACGTAAAAATTCTACTTTTCATTCTCTGATAATCTCATTGACAAAAAGTGACATGACCGAATGTTGCTATGGAACTTATTTTGATAGAGTTCAAATAATTCCTTGGGTTCAGGGTTTTAGACCAGTAGCACATCGAATGCAAACAATTTTAACTGTGACAATATAATTTCATTTAATAAGTGTACAGTTTACAGCTAAACAGGAGTGAGCGGAGACTAATATCAGAGTCATGCATCTAGCTACTAACATAACCAGTTACTGTTAAGGAAATGATTTGAAGTTTGTAGCCATGTACACACTCTATTAATAGATTTGGCAGAAGATCCATTATAAAGTATTTCTGGTCAGAAGTAATTGAAGGCAAACCTCAGGGGCCATCCAGAATGCTGTACCCTTCATTGATTTGACGTCATTCAATTTGGTTGCCTGAAAAAAATTCATAAAGTGAAGTCAGAAAATTTGAAATGATAAGAAACTTAACATCATTCAGACATCAATAACTGATATCAAAATATTCTAGACATAAAAGAAACCCAGGAAACATAAATGGAAGAGAATGAATACCTTGGCCAATCCAAAATCTGCAAGCTTGACAGATCCACTTGCATCCACCAATATATTTGCACATTTGATATCCCTTAAATCGGGGAAACATAATTTAGAAAATATTTACAATGATTGTTTCATCCCAATTACATAACTGGTACAGAAATGCAGAAAATAGGTTGTCAAATGAATACCAAGCTATAACCCAAAGACAAAATCTGCTCATTAAAATTCCAAAACTGAAATTTCCCACATGCATGTGACCATTCAACCTGATATTGAAGAACTTGACTTTCCTTTTTAATCATTTGAATTTGAAGCTCAAAGTAACCAACAACTGGAAGAAACTAATAGGCCATCCACAAATACAGGACTATTAGCATCAAAAGGTAGTAGTTTGGGGCACGAAAAATAATTGGATATCTTCTCCCCCCAAGATTCTTCTGTCCAAACTCACTCCTCAACTCTCTTCTTTGGCCAAATAAGTAATGCATTTCAAACAATGAAAATAGAGCAAAATTTGTCCAAAAAATAAATACAATGCAGGCAAATAACAAGAAGAAAATAAATACCACAAGTTATTTACAAAGTATATATTGCAACTACAAGACAGGACACAAAAATGAAAGTTCCTTTGAAGAAAGGAAACCAAGAATAGAACTCTTGCCAGCATCGTTCTAGAGAAATGAACCATACCATATGATTCAAAACAATGATTACCACGGAAAAGTACAAGTCATATATACATAAAGGAAAGTGAAACAGGATTAAAAAAGAAATCTGGAGTCACCTGTGAACCACATTTCGATCATGAAGATACTTCATACCATGCAGAATCTGTCTTGTATAGGCAGATACTTGGGAATCTCGAAGAGTATATTTTTGATAGAGGCTTCTAAGGGAACCTTTGGTTACAAGCTCAAGAAAGATATACAGCTTTGATTCATCCTGCACAAACATTGAGCAAAGCATAAAAGACAAATCTTTTTGAATTATGTCTGCACATTTTACGTTATTAGTAATTGCAGTCGTCGTGTGACTCCTTTATCATACAAACATTAAACTACATTTCATGGCCTATCATGATATCATGCCCTGACTCCTAACAACAAACATTAGCTTATATTGGAAATGCGATATGACCTGTTTTCATCGACAAAATCTGTAATGGCAACTTCCAAATAGATTTAATAATAATAGTAAACAAGAAGAACATATGAAATTGAACATAAAAGAAGAAAACGAGACAAGACAGCATAGACTCAACCGTAAACAACAACAAAATGTCAAATGAACATAAAAAAGAAAAGGAAATCAGAAGAAAGTACCATTTCTGTGCCATAGTATTGAACAATATTGTCATGCTCAAATTGACTCAAAAGTGCTATTTCCTGAGACAGAAGAAAAAGACAAATCTGAGAAAATAAACATAGTGGGAGAAGCATGAAGAACAGTAACATCTCAACTGGTCTCATGGGATATTGCACAAGATAGCATAATATTTATCTGATAAAACTTCTTTTTTATTTTTAATGAAGTATTCCATTATTGGAAAAGTATGTAAAAAATAAGTTATAAAGCAAAAAAGTGAGCCCGAACCTGCTCCAGTTGATATACACTTTGCTTTCCCTGAGTCCCCTGATCAAGCAATGAAACTTCTTTTACAGCAAAAAAGAAGCCGTCGCTACAGTGATACAGAAAGTATATATAACATGTTAGTAGACATCACTTACATAACATAAAATAGATGCTAAATCATTGTAAAGCTTGGCTTCCAAGTTTATACAGAAAAATAAAATAAAATAAAGCAGCAATTTGATAGGAAGATGCTAAATTAGAAATTATCTTTTGAGATGTTTTTGGATTTGACAAAAATCTGGCATTAAACAGCAATTAAAATATCCTTGCCCCTGCAAAATCTAGCTCACTTACCTCATTAATTTTTTTCTACAGTTCTCTTTAACTAAGATTTTAAATATGTTTAAATTGTTTATTCAACAGGAAGCCATCTGTATCACTGCATGAATTTCAAATAGCGTCCAAATGAAAGCTCAGTACTCAAAGTCATTTCCGAATCGGGATGAACAACAGAAAGCTTGCAGAATTTAATTTCAGAAATCTCATTGTCACTTATCAGAAAAAGGCTAACAACAAAGTATGTTTAGAAAACCCAATAGCGGGACATCTACACAGCAAGGAACTATTAAATGTTTAAAAGCACAGTTTTGTTAAATATAGTCTTTAGGGTAATGGTTAAGACATCAAATGTAGAATGTTTTTTTTTGGAAAGTGTAATATCTAGCCTTACCAATGCGTCACAACCATTACCTAATTCAAGGGCTATGATTAGCAAAACCACTAAAAGAATTTAGGAAATTTAGCAAAGAAAATCAAAGCACTAGAAACTTCACACACTCTAGTTATTCATCTCACGTCAAACAGACATTGGACACAAAGACAACCCCACACAAAACAAAGGGTCGCAGTCATCATGCTCTTTTTTCTGCAGATCCTTGACCGACTAAGATTTTTGAATAAGGTAGATGCCGACACACGGGGACTCAAAACCAAAATCTGGAAGTTAGTAAACATGACAAACACATTGGATGAGAGGGACAAAAAGACATTTTAACTCGTCTTCTACAAAAAGGGAAGCAATTGAATTTGGAGAGATCATAAACCCTTGTGCTCCTATTCTGGCCAAAGAGGAGAAGAAATGAAATATTTGATAATATTATCAGATATACAGCAAAATACTTTCCACCACCCCACCCAAAAAGAAAGTTTCGCTTCAGGACACAAACTGACAGTTTCTGAATCAGTTAGTTCAATAGACATCAACCTGCCAGATTCAACGGGCTGGTTCGAAACCTATTGGAGACAAGTGTATAATATTCATCAATAAAAAAAATTGTGTAAAATCATTACTCGTGTTATCATTGAAACACCATAAAAAAGTATCAGTATCTGTAGAACAGCTAAGTTTTGCTCTTTCTAATTCTACTCAAGATAACCATTACCTACTTTTTATTTTGAAACATTCGAGAAAGTAAGGTGAGGAATGTAGAAGCAAGTATATTACTTTCATCCACTTTTTAATTCGACAGAAAATCTTCACCCAACAGGTTGAAAACCATAACAACAGCACAGCTTACCTATTTTATTTTCGTATTCAAACCCACAAAGGACATTCTAGAACTAACCTTCCATCCCAATCATAAACTCCAAAACTACCAAAGCATTAACCCCGCCCCGAATCCTATCCACCTCATTCATAATTTAAATTGGAATTGTCCAAAATTGTATCTAACGTGTAATAGAAGTTTAGTAGTTTTGAAAACCTTTTCTACCGACTACCACTAAAGGAAAACATCACCACAAAGATTCACGGCCAGAATTGGAAAGGGAGGGAGGGGGAAGCAGCAACACCCCACGTGCTAAACTAGACCAATTTTTCTAATGCCGATAAAATATAATGGCTAAAGGAGAGAGAAAATTAATTGTATATCCATGTGGATTGTTGAAATGTTTATATAATGCAAGTATGTAATTGTGCATGAACTCACAAAACCAAATCCCATATAATAATAATAGATTTCTAAATTTATAAATAATAAAAAGTGAAAGGTGAACAAAATGCACTTACTCAGAAATTCCTTCATAAACGGTGCCAAACGAGCCACCCCCAAGAAACTCACCCTTCTGCCAGCTTCCGGCGGTGATAATCCGCTTGATTCTCCCTTGCGGAGAAATATTGTTGGAGGTATGATCCGTCGTACTACTAGAAGAATCATCTTCGTTCGACGTGGAAAACGAACACGATTCCGAAAGCCCAGCCACGATCTCCGCAATCCTAGCTGCATTATCCACATTCTCTTCCTCTTCCCTCTTCGGGCTCGCTCTACCCACTTCCCCTTCTTCCTTCTCCGCTACCTCCCTCTCTGCTTCTTCCCCTAGCGGAGCAACATTCTCTACTTCCCTCACATGCTCGGAGTGCTTCAACGGTAACTCTTCACCCGTCGGAGCCAAATCCCTCAAAAGGTCCCACGTGGAACACGAGCCATCATCCACCATCTGAACCCTCACCCCCGGTGGCGGCTTCAGCATCGGCGGACGAACCCCCTTAATACCAGTGCTGGACTCATCTGCCTCCAAAACCCTAACCCCATCTTCGAATTTTTCAGTCAATTCACCATCCTCTGGTGGTTTTACTATTCTCTCCTCGTCTACCTTCGGTACTTCTTCTTCTTCCTCATCCTCATCCTCTTCCTCTTCCTCGGGAATATCGAGGTTTTCGAGCTGCAGTCTTGGGAGAATATCTGAAGAGGAACGAAACTTCATGGCTTCCCAGGCCGCAGCGGGAATAGCGAAGTCTTCCGGGCCGGAGAGGCCCAGAGTCCTGCAAATTCGATCGAACTCGCCCTCGACTCCCTCGATTCGGAAGCTGGTGCGGTCGTAGAACTCCATGGAGCGCGTGTATAGCGTTTCGTCGGAGGTAGACGATCCGGCGTCGTATTCGAAGTTCCTGAGAGCGTTGCGGCGCTCGAGCTTGGGCTTCCTCCGCGGGTTCTTGCGATCCATGGCCTTGGTGCGGTTGCGGTGCTCAAAAATCCGAGATAGGTGATGCATCAGAATCCATCTAAAACGACGTCGCGATTGGCTGGAGAAATCGGTGAAGCGGTGTGAGAGTGAAGGGTGAAATTGAAGAGGGAAATTGTAGTTTTATATGGTGTGAGTTAGAAATGAAAAGCATGAGAGAAGGGAGAAAGTAAACGGAGCTGACCAGAGAGGAGTGGGGGATTGATGAAGAAGGAAGACAAAGTGAAGAAAGACTGCACGCACAAGACCAGTAAACGTCGTTGAACTGGAAACACCAAACGCGGTGCCACATCGACGACTCTCCCATGACATATTTTTTCATATTAATAAATAATGTTATTTTTCACATTTGTCAAAATTACCCCATTGTTAGATTCCACTTCTAAATTACATTTAATTTTGTGTCAACGTTACTTACTGTCACTTTACATATCCCCCTTCCAACCATTTTACCCTTTACAAAAACAATTGAAAAATAAGTCATGGAAGAAAAAGGTATTTTAAATGACACAGTGAATTAATTTAAGTTACCTGAGAAAAAGAGTTTGATTTTATCCATCTACGTCCAGAAATATGAAATGTCTAAGTGTCTAAGTGGAAGTGTAAACTCCATGGGCTATTTTTTTCTCCTTTTTAGATTTTGTTAGGCGAGTATTTTTATTCTAGGCTTGAGTTTTTACAAAATTATAGAAAAAAAAATAAGATAAGTCAAATTGTTTTGTTTTTCAATTTTTGCCATATTTTTATTTATATATGTTATCGATAGAGATATGAGATCATTTATAAGAATTCGTGTTAAATTTTGTTAAGAATCTTTTCAAAATATCTTTATCCAGAAAACTGAGTGTGTTAGGTAACTTAATAAACAATTAAGGCCTATACAATATTTTTTACATGATTATTTAAAGTTTTCTCACTTAGAAGTTTGATGCAGTTTTTAGCATAACAAGTGGCAGTAATTTTCAAAATAATAATTATAAAATCACTTACCTTAAAAGGAAGGATGTTTTATTTGTTCAGGTGAATATGAATTTAAGATAAAACTATTTAAAAAAGTTAAATTATTTATATTAAGAAATAGAAGTTAAAAATTACCACATTGAATGAAAAGTTTATGAGATTTTATAATGATGTGATGGATATAATTGATATTTAAATATTTTTAAATTAATAAAAATATAAGATTATAAATTTATGTTTATAGTTAAAAATAATTAAAATTAAAATATGATTAATTTGTTAAGATTTATTGATAATTTTTTTTTTAAATGTGATGAAAATATATAATTACAACACCACCTTTGTTTCCAACACTCATAGCACCCCAACAAGCTTACTAAGAATACCACAACAACAACCTTTAGTACCAAGAGCACCTTCACATCCTTGTAGTGCACCTGCATAATGAAACCAACATTAACATAAAATAATGCAAAAAAACCTGCACAAATCTTTCAAACCATAAAAATAGACCCATAATTGATTAACTACGTATGATAATCTGACAATCAATTATCCATATAAAAATGCCACATATGATTGATTATAAGGCAATAGAAATTGATTATACGTAATGCACGCATAATCGATTATCTATATAAAATGACAGACATAGTCGCTCATGGGACAGTGATAATCAATTATACACTAAAAAATACATGTATAATAGATTATGACATCCTGAATAATGTAAAGCACAACATATAATAAATTACGAGACAATACTAAAAAATACATTAACATAAAATAATGCAAAAAAACCTGCACAAATCTTCCAAACCATAAAAAAAATAGACCCATAATTGATTAACTACGTATGATAATCTGATAATCAATTATCTATATAAAATGTCACATACGATTGATTATAAGGCAATGGAAATTGATTATGCGTAATGCACACATAATCGATTATCTATATAAAATGACAGACATAGTCGCTCATGGGACAGTGATAATCAATTATACACTAAAAAAAACATGTATAATCGATTATGACATCCTGGATAATGTAAAACACCACATATAATAGATTACGGGACAATACTAATCAACTATGCACTAAAAAATGCACACATAATTGATTTATGTGTGCATTTGAAGTTTGATGTAGTTTTTGGGCATAATAAGTGGTGGTAACTTTCAAAATAATAATTATAAAATCACTTACCCTTGAGGATGATTTGTTTGTTTGAGTAGGTAGATTTGAGATAAAAGTATTTAAAAAGTTAAATTATTTAGATTAAGAAATATATATGAATAATGAAGAGATTTAAGGAAAAAGTTTATGAGTTTATATGATTTATATTTAAATAATTTAATTGATAAAAATATAAGATTATAAATTTATCTTTGTAGTTAAAAATAATTAAAAAAATATGATTAATTTTTTGAGTATTATTAGTAACTCTTTTTGTTAATTTGATGAAAATATATAATTACAACACCACCCTTATTTTCAACACTGATAACACCCCAACAAGCTCACAAAGAACACCACAGCGGCCTTTAGTACCAAGACCACCTTTACATCCTTGTGGTGCACCTGCGTAATGAAACCAACACTAATATCAAATCATGCAAAAAGCTTGTACAAATCTTCCAAACCATAAAAAAACAGACCCATAATTGATTATTTACGTATAAAACGCCACACATAATTGATTATAAGACAGTGGTAATCGATTATGCGTAATGTACACATAATTAATTATCTATATAAAACGACACACATAATCACTCTTGGAGCAGTGATAATTATACACTAAAAAATGAAATGAATGTATAATCAATTATGACATCTTGGAAAATCTATTATCCATGTAAACACCACACTTAATAGATTACGTAGTAATAGATTACGTAGCAGTGTTGATCAATTATGCACTAAAAAATGCACACATTTGATTATGGCATCTTGGATAATCGATTATCCATCTTCTCCTCCAGCTCACCTTTGATGCATGCACAACGGCACCCAACAAACTAATGATTCTTCATCTGCAATGATGCTACTCCACACGACGAATCTCTACAAAACAATCTTTACCATGCTTGCAGCTGTGAAGTTTGTGACTTGCCACCATGGCTTTCCCCTTCTTTCTTCACACAGTGGTGACAATCACTCCCTTCTCTATCCCTTCATTTTCTACTCTCTCAAATCACCACACATCGACTCATCCAAACATATTTACACTCAGCAAATTTGTGTCAATGAATAGTCAACCCACTATTCCAAACACAATGTAACTGATTGGTGGAACTTTTTTATAAATTTTGTTTTTGGCACATAAAACATACAATAAAATAAACTTTTAGTTTTGAGACTATAATACAATATTCTTTTCCTATAGCTCATCATAGAACTTGAGTTTTGTCATCTAAATCCTTCTAAACAATTTACTATATCAAACTCAACAACACACATAAAGTAAGGAGTTATAAAATTTAAACATATACAATTCATAGTTCTTAAAAAGAAATATTTCAAAAATTTCAATTATATGAAATATAAAATAACCCTAGACCTGTATAGGTTCAAACCAATGTTCTTAAAGTATACAAGTATATAAAAAGAAAATTGTGTTTAGAAGTTTATTAAAAAAATATTGTTTACATTGGCATTTACTCTCATTACTCCGATATCGAAAATAAATAACCTTACTTCAAAATTTATAAATATGTATAACTTGCACAAATGCCAAATAAAATTATTATTAAGATATGCTTCATGGATGGAAATATGCCCATTGTACTATAGGGCCGACCGATAACTAATGACCGATCCGGATAAGTAGTTTTAATTAACTGGACGTTGCATATAAAGTGAGGGTATCCCAGTAAATGCAAAAGCGTGAATATCTTGTAATTAATTCCCGTTATTATTATGTTTATTATTATTCTGTCCGTTATTATTCTGTTACCAAATTATGACAGAAAAGAATAGGCCCAAGTTCATAAAGTCCGCTATCACGCCTATAAATACAGGCTCATAATCTTAAGTCCGGTATTTCTAAACTCTGATCTATATCTCTGCACACTCTAACCCTAAATTGACTTGAGCGTCGGAGTGCCTGCAGGACCCCCCTCCCGGGTTGGTGGATTTCAGAGCATTCGG
>Ga0099825_1007809_pt1 | contig 12896 bp, 3 predicted proteins | sample SiratroredBW_FD_76838 | JGI IMG/M metagenome (GOLD analysis project Ga0099825, IMG submission 76838) | Root nodule microbial communities of legume samples collected from California, USA - Siratro red BW | ecosystem: Host-associated > Plants > Roots > Nodule | place: USA: California | collected...
ATATATATATATATATATATATATATATATATATATATATATATATATATATATATATATAAATTGATTCCTTGATAACAATATATTTTTTTACTGTAATTTTTATTTTTGTAAAAAACATTTAATTAATATTTAAAACAATACGATGCAAACACGGGTTCAAGTATAGGGTTTAAGGTTTAGGGTTCAAATATACTCATTTCTCAATAGAAAAAAGGACGACCATAAATTTTCACTTTGAATCTCGGACCTGTAAAGTCGATGCATTCGTCTTATTAAGTTCTTGGTAATCGACTTGACGAGGATTACAAAAGCGTGTCTCATTGCGATAATATAAATAAAGGTTAGGGGAGACACTTAAGAGAAAAATTATTAGGATTTAAATATAAATTAAAACGTTCATATGATAAAAGTAAATAGAATAAACTATTTATAAAATAGAATTGGTACTAAATCTCTATTATATTTTCACTCGAAAAACCTATAGAATCAACTTTATTCCGCATAACTTTTAGCTATTATTTTTGTGTTGGAAGATTTTATAGCTTCAATGTGTTTCTTAATTAGATCTTCTTGCTTTCCTTGACGAAATTATTACAATTATCTTTGTTTTCTTCTATGATTTTTCATTATTTTCGTATCCTCAAACAAGACAATTATAGGGAACGTAATCTGGCTAATTTTGCTTACGAGACTTTGTTTGGTGGAGCTCAGTCCTTTTCATAACAAATTTCTTTAGTACTTTTCACTTTTCCTACTTTTATAGTTTTTTGTTTTGTGTGACCATGAGTTTAGGTCAAATCTTTGAGTTTTTTTTTAACGACAAAAAATGAATAAAATTAAAAAAATGACACTTTAGGAGTGTCCGAAGATGTTATAAAAATAATATACGGGATAACCTTATAAACCAACTCAGCTACAATAATACAACATATAAACTGCAAAGTCCAAGGCATAGTACCAAAACAATGTGATTTAGTTAATAATTTGACCAAATACTAAACAATAATTCAAACTTGTATCAACAGGAGCATGTGGTTGAGTACCTCTCTGCACACTAAGTTACCAATTTCAAAATGAATCATGTTCCAATGGCGATTCATTGTATTTTCCACATCGCTATTTATATAATCCCAATACCAAAAGCAAATAACTTATATATGTCATTTTATGGTTTTCTTCAAAAGCCCATGAATTTGTCATATGTACTTGTGTCAACAATAATTAGAAATTGCACATTGAACAAACAAGGCCAATATACTTCTACCACATCCAAACAAACCTCTAAAAATCATAACATTAACCCACAAACCTTATGTTGGTTACCTAATCTTAGCTAAACAAACAGTTAGGTTCATGCACTACTCCAGATAAGAATACCGTATTCTCTGCCTATCAAACTTAGCCCAAGACCATGCATGCCACTGAGCCCTTGCAAAAATCTCAACTTCATCCAATTGACCATTATAAAAAACAATCATATTCTTATGTTTCCAAATTTTCAATGCCAACGCCAACCACATACCTTTCTACACACGGTTAGCTTTGTTGCTTATACCCAAAACATAAAAATCACATAAGTGGTTGACAATGTCATTGTTTCTAACCATAGTAAGTTCTACCCAATTATCACACTTTATCCACAAACGTTGCGATACCTCGCATGTAATTAGGATGTGTTGCATAGTTTTGACCTCCAAGCTATATATAGGGCATAAATTACAGGAAACTATAACCCCCTTTTCTCAAGATTAACCCTGGATGGAAGTCTATTTAATAGTGTTATCCTACCAAAAACCTTTACTGACCTAGGAACTTTGAGATCCCAAATATCCCTATACCACTTAAGTGAACTAATACGTGTCTCCTGAGCCCTGTAACCAGACTGAACTGTGTATGAAGTAGTTTCTTCCTTATCCAACTCCAAATATCTATCGAGTATTTATTTATTTTTGTTAAGTCTTGGAGTGTAGCTAACCCACTATCTTTGATTCAGTGTTAACTACTAACCGAATTCATTTTCTTTCTTTATAAAAGTCATTTAAATATGTAAATTTAAATGCACTTTAATAGTTGATAGCCAATAAATTGACAAAATATCATGCATTTAAATCATTTTTGGTTAGTTTCATCCCCCGAACCCAAAAAATGAAACCCATATTAATATAATTTAAACACAAAAAAGATGTCATTATAAAAGCATCCGAAAAATATACTCTTATCTTCTTCCTCTATAAAATGTAGTAATTATATACGAAAAATGCAATATCCATATAATAGAAAAACATTTTTAATCATTTAACATTAGTAGAAAAAACACATTTAATCGCGGTTATATAAAGCTTACAAGCACGGTTCCGAAACCGTGATAGATGCAACAACGATAAAAAGTACTGAAGATACAATCATGGTTGTACAACCGCAATGGAAATTATAACATACCACCACAGTTCTCTAGCAACCGCATTAAGAAATGCTCATATTGTGCAAAAATGACTGAAAAAAAGTGTTGTCATTACACATACCAGCGCGATTTTCTCTACAACTGCGCTGGTATGTGCAATTTCTTTAAAAAATGGCAGCAACTATTTGCTGTTGCCCACCAAAATTCAAAAGTCAATCTGCATTTTCTTGTGTGTTTTGCAGTCAAAATTTGTGTTTCACATAAATTTGGGAGATAAAACAACAATTCTGTTATAGAAACAAAAACAGTTACAGAAATGCAACGAAGTTTTTTGTCTATGACAAATGTATTGATAAATATAAAAAAATAGGTGTTATTATCAAATTTAAATCTCAAATCTCTCGAACAATACGGAAGAAGAAGCAAATGTCCGAAAAATACAGAGCAATACACCAGGGAACTAATTGGACGAAAACGAAAAAAATGTCAACAGAAAACATAGAGTGCGTACAGATCGGTAAATCGGTGAAGCAATAGAGAAGAAACACAAATAATAGACGCAAACGACAAAGACGCGGTTGAGATGCAGAGGAAAAGCAAAGAGTGGAAACAATTGAGCAAGCGAGTGTAAAACAATGGAGAGATTAGGGTTTAGAAATGAGACCTGAATGTCGTGTTCGAGGCAATAAAGCTCCCAACAGGCATTTCTGACCTGAATGCCAGCCTGGCCGATGTGGATTGAGATGCACTTTCTCATTGTGGCGAGCGAAAAAGGAAGATCGAAAAGGAAGAAGAAAGGGAAAGGGTTTCAGAGATGAGCGTTCATTAAGATGCCTCTCTGGTTCTCTGATTTGTGTTGCAACGAGAGAAGTGGTGTGGCGTGGAGCTTGGTTTCAGTGTATTTATGGAAGTGGAGGGTAAGCAAAACCCCTAAAACAGGGGATACGAGGGCGGTTGTTAGTGGAAACTGCGCTTGTAGGTCCTGCAAAATAATTTAAAAATTATTTTGCAAATAACTGCCTTTTATCTCCTTGCAAAATAATTTTTAAATTATTTTGAAGATATCAACGCGGTTGTCTAAACAACCGCGCATGTATCTCTCTATAATTTTTTAATTTTAAATATTTGTGCCTTACCATCGCGATTCTCACTCCAACCGTGGTGGTATGGTTACACTTAATTTCAAAAATGTCACCGTGTTATTTTTAATTGCGGTTCCCTTTTAACCGCGATAATATCCTACCGTGGAATGTGTTTTTTCTACTAGTGTAAATATGACGAAAGATTATAAAAAGAACCAATCTCTCATCATTATTACTCTCACTTCTTGTTTCGTATTTATGTATATTGTACATTTTAAACACATTTTTAGAAAAGGAAAAAGGTGCTGCCGAGTTCCAAACTGTAATTAGATTATGGTTCATTATTAACTAAAATAAATATTACAAATAAATAAAGTTTAAATCTTATTAATATTAATCTTATTTATTTTAATATGCATTTTTATTTAATTTTTTTATTTAAATTCATGTTAGGAATTATTATGAATTTTGATATTACAGTTACGCTGACACCTTAAAAATTAACAATGATGTGTCATGACATAAAACATATTATTAAAAGAAAAAAGAAATGATACAAAATAATGAGAAACTAGACCAAACTCATGACAAGAAAAAATGACAAATACTTCCCAACCAAAATAAAATTTTATAATTTTATATGTCTTTAAGATAATAAATATGATCGGAAATTATTTTTAATTTAAAAATCTATATCTAAAAATGGCAAATATTCTCATTTATGGCTTTTCTTATATAAATCTCTTTACATTTATCTCTTTTACTAACATTCTTCTCTTAGTTTTTTTATTCACACTCATCTTCTCATTTCTTTTATTCACCTTATTTCATTTATTCACTTTCATTTTCTTTATTTATATTCATTTTTCTCATTCACACTCAATCTACATTTATCTCTTTTGTCCATATTCTTCTTCTTATCGCTTATTTATTTTCTTTATCCACACTTATCTTTTTCATTCACAATTTATTTTTTAAAATTATTTTTATTAATATCAGTCAAAGCGACACAAATGAACTTAACATTAAAAATAAATTTACTTAAAATAAGTTTAGCAAACACTAAACTAATTAAATTTTGGAAAATATATTAACATCATGTTGGCTGATCTTTTCCGACTGCAAGTTTTGATTATTGTTGTAAAATTATGATTGTTTGAAATTTAGTGTTAGGAGACTGAAGTGGGAAACTGTCAACTCATTTATTTTTTAATTATAATAGGGTTGGAACACCCCTTAAGTGTTCCCATTAATTCTATTTTTCGCTGTCAAAAAAAAGTTTGGCTGATCTTAAATTATTTTAATAAAAAATTAATAATTACTTAGTGTCAATTTAACAAATACTATGTAATTGGTCGTTAAGAAACAACACTAAAAATTAGCATCTATAATTTTAAAATCTACACATGTAACACGCAAATTAAGCAACTATTGACTAATTAGGGTTTCCTTTCACTTTCTTAACTAGAAGGTTTTCGTCTTATTCTCATCTTTCAACATCAATTTGTATATAACTTGTAATTGCTTTTGGTTTATTCTATAAATTCATTAGAATTTTTTCCATCGTGAAAACGACTTATTTGGCATTTTCTAGGATTTTTTAGTTGAACTTTGCATCAATAATTATTCTCATCAATAGCTGTGCACACTGAGATACATTGGACTGGATAAGGTAATCTCAGTCCTTCTACAACGTAATCTTAATGTGTGGTGGAGGCAAATAAGCTGCATTATATATCTTCAAATGAAGACATAATGAGTCAGGAAAAAAAAAACTTGGATTCTCATTCGAAGTAGTAACAAATTTTATTTCTTCTTTTTAATTTTTTTATTTTATATAAGTTATATTTTTTTACGTATTTTTTATTTTTCTACATGTTTTACATTTTTCCTTATTCTTTTATTCTTAATATATATATATATATATATATATATATATATAAACATTTTTATAATCAATGAAGATTATAATCTTTTTTCTTCACTTTACAATTTGTCAAAACTTTTTCTGTGATAATGGCATTTTTAAAACATTTTTTTCCATGGGATTTTCATCAAGATTTGTCATCTTTATAACATGCAGACAGATAAACATTCCCGTGGATAAGGCTCTGTGAGGCCAATAAATTGAAAATAAAATCATGCGACACCACACAAAATTTATCCACAATCAAATTATTAACAATTTTTTTTTACCTATTATGTATTTATTCATTTCATTTTCTTTTATTTAATTTGGGTAGTGGTATGGATTTTATTTATTTGATTTGATTTATTTCAAAACCTAGTGAGATTAAAGTTGAGCATATTTCTATTGAGATAAATATTGTTAACGTTTATCAAAATGTAGTTTGATATGAGTCGTGTTAAATTTTAAAATAGAAATCGCATTTTTTTAAGAAAAAAGAAGTATGCAGAATAGGTATTAGTTTGGTTTCCGATGGGTTTGTATTATTCTCTCTTTTTTAATGCAATTTTATTCTCTAAAATGCTTATACTTATTGAAATACAAGATATCAGTTAGTTGGAATGTGATGTTTTCGGTTAAAACACCAAAAATATGTGTAGTTTTTTTTTTTTTTTATTAAGACGAGTATTACTTTTTTTATTTACGAAAATAATAAGTTATGTTTACGTGGAATGATTTTGTATAAAGAAATAGTATGATAAGGATATGATTTTAAAATTTTAAAGTCGAAACCAGAACTTATCAGTACCTAGATAGGACCCTTAACTATCAAATAAGAAGAGCTTATTTGTTATATTATGATTATTATTATATTTATTAATTAAATATACTTGATGTGTGGGTCTAGCCTCCGTTTAGTTTTAATTTTTTTTTAAATTTTCTTTTGCATTTTGCGTGGGTCTAGCCCACACTGCTTGTAATAAATTAATTACAAATAATATTTGGTGCGTGGGTATGACACACGCTTGATTTTATTTTTATTTTTTTAATTTTCTTTTGCGTGGATCTAGTCCATGCTGCTTGTAATTAATTAATTATAAATAATATTTTGGTGTGTGGGTCTGCCCCCACTTGGTTTTATTGGTTTTTAATTTTCTTTTACATTTTGCGTGGGTCTAACCCACACTGCTTGCAATTAATTAATGTGTGAGTCTGGCCTTCGCTTGGTTTCATTTTATTTTTTTTTAATTTTCTTTTACATTTTGCATGAGTCTAACTCACGCTGCTTGCAATTAATTAATTACAAATAATATTTTGATGCATGGGTCTGGACTCTGCATGGTTTTATTTGTTTATTTTTTAATTTTTTTTTGCGTTTTGCATGGGTCTAGCCCACGCTACTTACAATAATTAATTGAAATAATATTTTGGTGCCTAGGTCTGTCCCCCGCTTGGTTTTATTTTTTAGTTTTTAATTTTTTATTCATGTTGCGTAAGCTGTGACATTTTAGAGTGGGTTTGGCCTACGCTTCTTACGTGGGTCATTAACCCATGCATCTTTTTAGCATCTGTTTTGTTGTTTTCTTATAGTGTATTCAAGTGCACTATATTGAAATTTATTATTTTTTTATAAATTTCTTTCTTTTATTAGTTTGGAATCTAAATACTATTTTTTTTAATGGTGAAGAGGTTGTTTCTTTTCTAAAGTTCTTTTAATTGGTGCAATTACAAAATCATTTGGCCATCACAAAATTTAGCATGAATGAAGTGAAACATTATTTTAACAAATCATGATCTTCGGATTCACGCTCCCAATATCCACACAGAGAAAGAAGATAAGTGATAGGACCATCGTTTGAAACTTAACTCAAAATAAAGAAAGTTTGGATGGTGCTACATATATTTTAGCTTTAAATCAAATTCAAGATTTCATCATCATCAAATTTAGAGACCAACTTTTAGTTACCAAATAAAATAGTTGTTAATTGTGATAAAAATAATCATCAAGTTAGGTTTTGGTTGTTAAATAACTACAAAATAAAAAAATTGAACAGCGAAGAATAAAATTAAAAAAAACACTTTAGGAGGTGCTCCAACCCTATTACAAAACAATCATTTTACACACCTTACTCTCGAAACTAACGTCCAAGTATACAATGTACTAAAAATTCCTCCATGGCCTAGCTCCCACTTCCATACTTCAAGACCGAGTTCCATGACCGAGCTCCCAAGGCCGAGCTCTAAGATTGAGTTCCCAAGGCCGAGCTCCAAAGTCGAAGACCCACTGGTTGAGTTCGGAGACCGAGCTCCCAAGGCTAAGCTTCGTAACCAGGCTCCCATGGCTAAGCACTATGACCGACTCACATGGCCATTGTCCATGACCGAGCTCCCATGGCCGAACTCTATTCAATCTCTGAATAGCCGAGTTCCACAACTGAGCACTTGACTTTTATGGCCAATATCCCAAGGACAATTTTTGTGGCTAAGGTCCCCATAATCGTTTTCTATAGTTGATCTCCAGGAAGGCGAGCTCCTTAGCGCACGAGGCCAATCTCCACAAGGCAAAACTCCTTAGCCAAACTAAAAAAGGTCTAACTCCAGAAAGTCGAGCTCCATAGCCGAGTTTCCAAGGCCTACCTCCCAAGAGCCGAGCTTCCACTAAAATCCTAAAAGCAAGGTCGACCACCTGTCGAAGCTCTGCCACTACAATTTCCTCATCCATGCAACGTGACTTCCTTTTGCCAACTTTTACATTTTATCGTTTTTCTATACCCAAATAAGGCATGCCATCGCTTCCCCATACATTTTCTGGTTCACCAATGCAGTTTTGACCCCTATCTATACGTGTATCATTCACACAGTTCACGATCTGCATTTTTCGACAATCGTCGTAACTATAGTTAAGCACATTGTCTCCTTTGCTAACTTGTTCCAATAGTAAATCACTATAAAACAGGAAAGGATCATCCGCATTTTGCCAGCCTTCTTCGTCCACTTGGATGTTGTCCCCCACTACCGTGTCCATTGAAGAAAAACTATCAGAGGGCTCCCTCTTCCTCCACCAATTTCTATATACATCGTAAATGTCGCTAGCAGTTTCCTCAATCACAGATACCTGACACAACATGTTGTTGATCATAATATCTTTGTGCATATCGATCTTAAATGACACTACTGATCTCACTTTGAGTCTTGCGTACTCAAGACATTCCCAAGCCAAATTTGCTTCATTTATTTCCACCAGGTTCCCAACTGAACTTGCAACTCTCCGAAAACAATCAACATTCCACATGAAGGGTGACACCTCTCTACATCTTACCCAAATTATTCTATTTCCTACTAGTTTACTTCACCCTAAGGTTTAATCACCTTAAACACATTACACAAACTCTCTCTATTTGCCTCAATGACTTGTGAAAGCCTCATTCCATCCTGCCCTGTTAACAACATATGATTATCTTCCAAATATCTAACTCGAACAACACTTAATCCTTCTCTCAACAGCCTTTCCCATACCACCTCCGTGGAGATATACTCTGTTGTAATGCCAACCCAACTTTCCTCTAGTCAAGGTGGAGTCATTTGAGGACTCGTTATACATTGTTCCTTGTCGTTCAACTCATTTCTATTATGTGTGTTTCCTCTCTTCGTCCCCTCCTTCACATGCCATTGTTTAACTATCTTTCGTCGTTGCTCTGTGTGTACATTTGTCATATGCTTAGGTGGGTATCTTTGTATTATAGCTTTGTCACCACCTTTAGCATACCTCGGGAAATTGACAAATAACTTCACTATACCGATCCTAATCGCATCGAGCTCTCTTTCCAACTTCACTGAATTTTTGACGTCCCAGAACCTCACAAAGTCAAACCTATTGCCCCAACAGTTAACCTTTCTTGAAATAAATACTTCTTCAATTGCTCCCCATCGTTGAAAGATTATTCTCACTTCTCATTCGCCAAAGCTATTAGGGAAGTGAGAGAAGAAAAACGTCATTAGATTCCATGGTTTGTAGGTTATGATCCCTATCTTTTCGACCACCGTCAATATTAGTCGTTAAGGAGAGAGAACAGAGTGTTTTTTCATCTCTTCTGTTTAACTATCTCTATTAGTCCCTCAACACCAATATACAAAATAAAAATAGTGATTGGATTTAGTGACCAAATAAGTCAAGATAATTGATATCTAACATTAGCTACCAAGGTTTTAACTATACGATTGGATTCTAAATTAATCTCTAACTTAATTATATACCAATTTAGAATCTAATTGTATAAGTGACTAAAACCCTGGTAGCTAATGTTAGATATCAATTATCTTGGCTTAATTGGTCACTAAATTCAATCATTACTTTTATTTGTAGTTATCTAGCAATCAAAACCTAATTTGATGATTATTTTGGTCACAATTAGCAACCATTTTATTTTGCAACTAAAAATTAGTCTCGAAATAGTTTTTTTTCTTGTAGTGTTATAACACTACTGAAATAAATAAATAAACGTTTAAAAAAAAATCTTAGTACTCATACTCCAAGTAGATTATACAACAATATGTAAAAAATGTTAAACATAAATTTGTTGTTCCTTCTAAAAGAATTTAATTGGATAAATCAAATACTTCTTTAATAAGTGAAAGATAACGATAAATAAGTTATTGAGTAAGACCCATGTTGCATACCAAATTCCATTTATTATTTGACAAGATAAGAAGAAATAATAACAATATTTCTTAAAGGATAAGCAAAACAAATAAAAGATTTGTTTTATCAAAAAAATAAATTAATAAAATAAAATGGGGCACTTGTGAATGTTGTAATCCATAAATAAAAAATTTAGTCCTTTTATGTCATTGAATCCCAAAGTTTATCTTAATATGATGCATATGTCTTATAAGATATATGTATGCTACAAAAATTGTTCTCCTCACTACATTTCTATTAAAAGTAGCTCTCATCATTATTAGTCATGTCAAATGAATAGTATTCAACACTTTGTATATGCATGCGTATGTGGGTGTGTGTATGGGTATGTGTGTGTGCGTGCTTGCGTGTATGGATGTGTGTGTCACAATGGTTCCATACGTCCCATGTTACTTTACACATGAAAAATAGGTAACTAACTAACTCACCTTCCAATCCACACGTAAGGCATGACCTTTTATTATCGACAAAAGGAATTAATATATTAATAAAGAGCACATTAGGGGTGCTCGAACCCTTTACAAAAAACAATCCACCCCACCCTTATCAGTAAATGAAAACAATTATTCTACTACACCAACCTACATAATCTTTCCATATGAGATCTAAAGCAAATATACCATCATTTTCTTCTCTTTTAACAAACCAGACCTAGAAATGGGATAGTATTACCGAATCAGCACACTACCTCTGCTTTATGCATTACTATGAAAAGGAGCTTGCATGGTATGTTAATATATCACTCTATCCTAGGAATATTGCAATGTGGAAAATACAATGAATGACCCTTGGATCAGGATTCATTTTGAAATTGGTAACACTTAGTCTGCAGGGAAGTACTCAACTACGTGTTCATGTTGGTACAAGTTTGAATTATTGTTTAGTATCAGGTCAAATTATTAACTAATTCACCTTATTTTGGTATTGTGCCTGGGGCTTTGTAGCTTATATGTTGTATTGTTGTAGTTGGGTAGGTTTATAAAGTTATCCTAGATGTTGTTTCTCTTCTGTATAAGGATGTATAAGGATTAAGACATTCCTAAAGTTTCCTTTATTTAATTTTATTCATTTTTTGTCGTTAAAAAAAAATCCAATAAAAGGCCAAATAGATTGGTCTTGCAAATTGCATTTGCTTGTCCCATTTCTCCTCTAGATATGTGAATTTCGTTTGTATATAATAGCCTTAAAATAGAAGCATTTGCTCATAAGGACGTATCCTTGTTATCTTTTTTGATAGTCATTCCTGAGGAAAAAAACATTCATATATACTGGCAGGATAATGCAGTTGCTGCTTAAGGTAGAAGTAAAAGGCTATTATACAAACCATGATGCAGATATATATGAACCAAAATAATACTAACACCCATAGGTACTTCATAAATTAATGGAAAAAAATTGTTTGATGTATGTCTATGTACAAAACCTTGTGTTTACAGAAATCCTAGACCTGCAGCTAAGATAGCTGAAAACTCAATAGAAACTCATATGACAGTCAAGATAAACATTCAAAGAGAACACATTCTCATATGTGCCCCAGATTCAACTAGTGTCATGTACTACTGTGTTTATGAACATGATGTCATGATGTTGTTTCTATATTTCCAAATTGTCTTGATTATAGCCATCTAAAAGGTTTTTTAAATATTTTTTTTGTTTTTATTCAGATTTGGCATATTGAATAAATGAAAGTGTTGAAATATGTTATTACGTTGAACTGAATGTAAATGAATCCATTTATTAGTAAGATTCGTGACTAAGAGAGTCACATTACAAGTCAGAAAAAGGTGTTGACTTGATTCGTTCAATTCATTACATAAAATACATAGACTATAAGATACATATGTACTCCTTTATGTACACGGTTAAACATGAAGAGGAAAGTGTTAAGTATGATTTTGTCTACCAAACTTGTTCGAGGTCGAAATGGAACGTCAAAGACTTGAAAGAATATTATAATAGTTGGACATGACTAAGTAGAAATGAGATAGTATTGTTATATAATTGGTTTTCTTTTCCACAATCAGTAAAAGTATATAACGCAGTGAAGATGATAGTAGACCAAGTGATGAAGGATGCATAATTTTCTTCATAGAAGTTGATAGAACTTTAAAAGATTATTATTCTTAGCCGAGGAACTATCCTGAGAAAGGAAATATTATTGCAAATGCTTAAAAGTGACAAGAAAATATAAATATCAAGACTTGATAGTTGAAATTGTGTGAAAGCTTCAATAATTTGGATTTGGGAGTTGTTGTACCTTCAAATCACATTATAGTTATAATATATTTGTTATAATTAATAAGTTTTAAAGAATTGAGAGTAAAGTAATTGGTGGATTAAATTTGAAGAATATCTCAAAATTATTAAATATTAATAAAATTAAATACTTTTCCATTGGAGACGAATGGTATTTTAAAATTTAGAAACAAAATATGTGTGTCAAATAATGATGTTAGTTTACATCTAAGTAGGACCTAAGGATTTCAAGATTTCAAAAAGTCTTGGCATGGCAGGAAGGAAGATATAGTCAAGTTTGTAGCTGCTTGTTTATTTATCAAAAAGCAAAGGCTGAACAATTATGACTTGTAGGTATGTGAACATAGTCTGACATTCCCATAATAGAAGTGGAATAATGTTTCCATGAATTTTATCACCCACTTGTCATGTACAAATAAGAAACATGACTCATTGTGAGTAATAATGTTGGATATTTAAGTGTGAGCCTAAGTCTCACATTAAAATGAGAAAGTTGAGCAATATATAAAAAAGAAGACTGACAAACCCAATGTCTTAAGATTTTGG
>Ga0099825_1007811_pt1 | contig 12894 bp, 6 predicted proteins | sample SiratroredBW_FD_76838 | JGI IMG/M metagenome (GOLD analysis project Ga0099825, IMG submission 76838) | Root nodule microbial communities of legume samples collected from California, USA - Siratro red BW | ecosystem: Host-associated > Plants > Roots > Nodule | place: USA: California | collected...
GAGCTCTGATACCATATTATGAAAATAAAGAGAAGAACAAAGATGAACAAAAGACATGAGAATGAATATATGCTCTCTGTTTTTTCTGTGTATTTCATTCAAAATAAAGAACTGAATATATACCAGTACTGTACCCATCTAGGTATAGCTAAATAAAGAAAATAAAATAAAATTATTACAATCTGATAATGTCATAAAAACAAATAAACAGAATTGATGATAATTTGATTCTACCATAAAGACAAAATGAAATAATTAGTTTCCTTCTAGAAGCCTTCTATCCATATCCTCTGAAAGATTTTAATTTAAAATGTTCTATAGCAGTGATAACTAAATTTTGTATAGTTTGATGAAATGACTGATTTTATGTTAATTGAACTTGTAGGAATAGTAGATGTTTGAATGTTTAGTAAATAACTACTGCCCTTTGATATGAGATGTATCCTTGCATGTTTTTATGTTATGAATTAAATGGGGTATTCTTATTGTGAATTATGGATATTGAGGCTTTACATTTGGGACAATGTATGAGTTGTGCTTATTGTGTGTATTAAGTTTTAACATCTATGTTTTAACAGAGATCATTAAGTTTCATTGATGATATAAGTAACATAGACAAAGATAGAAGGTGGTGAAAAGTTGATGAGGGAGTTCGTACACATTGGAACCACTGTAGACACTCAGTTCTGGATGTGTGAACTTTATCCTGACCCTTTCTCTTAGATTTTTCTGGTAAATCTAAGTCTTGTATATTGGATTAGATGTTAATATCTAGTAATAGCCAGCTTAATACGAGTAGTCTGGAATATGATAAATTCATGTGTAGATTTTATGTGTGGTAAAAAAATTCATGTGTGAAGTTTGTAATAATTGAGATTGGTGTTTAATGCTGAAATTGTAAAAGTTTGATATGAACTGTTATACTTTCCAATTTGAGATCATTTAACTTGTAGCCATAGTTATTTTTAGTAAGTTCTTTATGGTGACATGTTTATATATATTACTAGCTTATCATTGCCCTCTTGGTTGTATCTCTACAAGATATACTGATATAGTGTGGGCCAAAAACCCACACAAAGTATCAAAAATCCACGCATATGCGTGGGCATACTGTGGGCAAGGGGACCACACTATAATCCTCAAAGCAAAACTATCTTGCGTGGGTATAACCCGTGCAACCGAATGTATAATTAAATATAATAAATTATGCTTGGATTAGACTCACACAGGGATGGTAGAAGCTTGCGGAGGTCAGGCCCACACTTATAATACAATTATAATAAAACAAAAACAAATTTTTAAAAAAATTATAAAAAATCTTACTTAACCATTGGACTCGAAGAGTTTTCTATTATGTTACTATTATTATTATACTTATTAATTTAATTACAATTATTATAATATTATGGTGCGTAGGTCTGACCCAACTGCTTAATAATATTGTGCTGCTTGCAATTAATTAATTACAAATAATATTGTGATGCGCGGGTCTGGCCCTCGCTTGATTTTATTTTATTTTTTTGAATTTTCTTTTGCGTTTTGTGTGGGTTTAACCCACGCTGCTTGCAATTAATTAATTGCAAATAATATTGTACTACATAGGTCTGACCCGTGCTTGGTTTTATTTTATTTTTTAATTTTCTTTTGTGTTTTGCGTGGGTCTTGCCCACGCTGCTTGCAATTAATTAATTGCAAATAATATTGTGATGTGTGAGTCTGGCCCCCTCTTAATTTTATTTTATTTTTTGAATTTTATTTTGCATTTTGCGTGGGCTATGACATTTTAGAGTGAGTTTGGCCCACGCTTCTTATGTGGACCATTAACCCATGCATCTTTTTGGCAGCTATTTCGCTGTTTTCTTGTAATGTATCATTGAACTACAGTAATGGTACCATGTAGTTGAAAGATAGAGTTGGAACATCTGAGGATACTAATAGTTCTTGAAGTTTAAGTACAATAGTTTAAGACTATTATGTATAATAGTTTAAGACTTTTTACTTCTATTTTAAAATACTTTAGACTACACTGAATGTTAATCTTGTATATAAATGAGTATGATGTCATTATGTTTGATTTTTATAGTCTATATAGTCTATATGTGTATGTAAAGAAAAAACTTATTGTATAATTAATATTAATTTTGGTTATGAAGTGGCATCTGACACAAACTCTGTTTTCTTTAACTTGTTTTCATTCTTTTATATAATTTTGTTCATTATAATTGATTACACTCATTTTAATTATTAACTTTGTAAATATTTTAAGTGTTTCATTCTTGATAGGATATGTTTCTTTTGTAAGCAAAATAAAAAAATAAAGAAAATGTTAGATCTAAGTTTAAGTCAGTGATATTTTATTTTCTAAGTTAAAATTATATGAACATTTGCCAGTTAATGTGACAATTGATATAATATGTTATTATGTTCTCTTTTTGACTTGGTTTTAGGATTTGGTCAAATTTATTATATTGACCTAGTATTTTTATTTTTTTAAGTTGATATTGTATTTTTGTTTTGTATTTGTTGGTAATAAATTACAAAAATATATGATTTTAGTTTTAAATAATATTGAATATTTAATTTTATGATTTTATTAATTTATTATTCGATATATTCATCAAATTTTAAATAATATATTTTTTAATATTTAAAAAATGAAAAAGAAATAGTAAACCTTTAATAAAAAGGATAGAACTAGAAATTAAAAACCTCCAAAATCTATTCTAACTAAGTTTTACAAATTTGTTGGGTTTAGTTCCATTTTTTAGACGAACCAAATTAAATTCCATATATTTTTATGTTTTGTTTATACGTAATTTTGTTAAAAAAATTATAACATAAAAACTCTTAACAATACTTTTTTTAGTTCTTATTTATATATATATATATATATATATATATACTTCTTTATTATAAATAAAAATAATAAGACAAAATGGTGGAGAAATTGTGGGAGACACAATATAAAGCTACATAATTCAAAGCATGTAGTCGTTTTTTGATTCTTTCCTAAAACATAATGCAAATACAAAGACATAATGGAGACACAATTGAAAGTAACAATAGAACTTTTCAAATTTGTTTACTTTCTCTCACAACATATAATTTTTTTTTTCTGCTTTCCGTTTTCGTGAAGACAACAAAATGAAATTGATTGTAATCGAGAGAATTCAGATTATTCGAATTGAAGGATTTTGACACCTACCTACTTAGTATATGTTTAAATTTTAGTTAGAAAACTCAAGTTTGAAGTTGAATAAAGAAAATTCAGTTGTAATTTTTAAGTCAATTGAAATTTGAAGTAATTTTATTTTTAATTACATCTAAAAAAATGTTAAACATATTCACGTAACCATCCATAGAAACTACAGTCGATTTAAATATTTCAAATGAAATCTAAACTAATCCTTCATTATCATAATTTTCATTTTATATTCTAATTCCTCACCTTTTATTGTGTTGCATTTATTGTATTATATTGTTATTATTTATGTATATTTAATATAGTCTTTCATTATATAAGAATCGACTTTGAGATCAGTTTAAATATATTTTTTTCATTAATCTTTAGAAAAGTTAAGAAAAAAATTATAACGTTTTAAACTCTGAAATAAACAATACTTAAAATGCGATAATTAACTTTAATGATAAATAACTTGAAATTGAAAAATAACTTAGAAAAATATAATCTACTCACTGTTATATTACTTGTTACAATCTGTCAATATAAGAAAACAAAGTTGGATGATAAAATTACATGATTCATATACACAAAATGATAGGTGAATGATGAAAGTACATCATTCATATATAAGAAAGAAGACAGAATTTGAATTTAAAGTAGTGACTTGAATTTTGGGCTAATGAATCTTTGTATATAAAAAGGCATCATCCACACACTATTTCTTTATATTATTAGCAAGTCCTGATTGAGAATAATTGTTTGCAACTGCATGCTCACTATTGCCATTAATTACATGGGGTTAAGCCACTGGACCTACCTTCCGGCTTCCACGAACAATGACATTCCAAGATACAGATAAAATCCCCGTGTCATAAATTCCATTGAATCACCAAAGACTAGTCCTTTTCATCAAACACTTTGCCTTGCTATCACTGATGTTGTATAAGACGAACTTCAACAGTTGAAAATGATACTAAGTCCCAAATAATTATATATGGATGGCCATGTCCTTAATTACAAGCTGATAGGGAAGGGACCCTGGAATGTAACTTGGCCTTTGCATGTGGCTGTTTCTCCTTGAAGATTGAAGACAATTATGAGTTCAACCCTCTCCTACCATGATCCATTGATAAGCTCTAAAAAGATTTATCTTAATGTTAAAACTTTAGGTCCTACTCATATTCCTTGTATATATCATATTCTTTTTATGACAAAAAAGATTAAAGCCAGCTACAGTCATCACATACAAACTTTTTTACCACTTAAGCTGTACTCCAATACCATTTTCCAGTTTTCACCACTTGAATACATCCAAGTGGGTGCAATTCTTGTTTCACCTTCCTGATTTAAATTGTTACTGGAGCCAAGTGTCTCCAGCCATCAGTTTTGTTGCAATTCTAAGCTTGTGGGCTACTTGCAACATGTAACACAATCCACACACGTCTAAAATGCACCATTATTGTCAACTTTTGTCGCCTAGCACCAATCTATTTATTTTCTTTATTAAGGGTCTGTGTCAATTCTCCTACCTTTTTTCTCCACCTTAGAGAGTTCAAAAACCCTTTTTGAATTTGGATAGTCTTTGTACTCTCACCGTACAACTATTAAGCGCATTAAGCCACTAACTAATGTTTATTATTTGATTTAGAATATTATTCTCCAAAGTCTGAATCAGGTGCTTTCTCTTGCCCCTCTCACTCTATAAATAACACATGGAAGGTGGCTAGTGTAGAACCTAATTAAGCAACAACAGCATCATATCTATCTTTGTGCCTTGTTGCTTGTTCTTTACTTTCAAGAGAGATGGCATCTCCAAACACAAACCAGGAGAAAGCAGGCTTGGCTGGTAGAGTATTGGTCATGCCAAAAGTTCTTAAGAAGAAGGTGTTGGGAATTTGTAGGTTAACAAAAGAGATAGCCCAAGATGATCCTAGAAAAGTGATTCATTCACTAAAAGTGGGGCTTGCAATCTCACTGGTTTCTCTTTTCTACTACTATCAACCACTCTATGAGAATTTTGGTCTATCAGCAATGTGGGCTGTGATGACTGTGGTGGTGGTTTTTGAGTACACAGTCGGTAAGCTAATTTCTTCATATTTTAATCAATGATCATGATATATACACAAACCCTTTTGTTTTATATTTATTCCACAGTTAATCTAACTATTGTATTTGTAATTTATGGCACATTTTTAGGAGCCACTCTAGGAAAAGGTTTGAATAGGACAATTGCAACATTGGCAGCTGGTGCTCTTGGTGTTGGTGCTCATTACTTGGCCAGCCTTTCTGGAGCAACAGGAGAACCAATATTGATTGGTGCATTTGTCTTTGTGCAAGGTGAAAACAAGTTATATACTTAATAAATAAAGCAAATACCATCAATGGCGATCATGTTTTAAGAAAAGAAAAAAGCCAAAAGAATATTGTTCTAGGGGTAGCTATTTTCAATTAGTATAAATGTTTTGATGGTTGTTTCTTTGTTTTGCAGCTGCCATAGCATCATTCATAAGGTTTTTTCCGAAAGTGAAGGCAAGATATGATTATGGGATGCTTATATTCATCTTGACATTCTCTTTGATATCGGTGTCTGGTTTTCGAGAAGTTGAAGTGTTGGAAATGGCACACAAGAGGCTTTCGACCATATTCATAGGGGGTTCAGCTTGTGTGATGATTTCCATTTTTGTTTGCCCTGTGTGGGCTGGTGAAGAATTCCACTATTCCATTGCTCACAAGTTGGAAATACTAGGCGATTTCTTGGAAGGTCAGTTAGAAATTGCATGTGGATAAAGTTATAGATAATAATATTAATTTACCAAAAAATCAAAAATAGTGCTATCTTTGTAACATCAAAATGGAAAACTTATCTTGAATCATACATAACTTGTTGTATTTTACAGCTTTTGTACATGAATACTTCAACCAACCACAAGAAGGAGAATCTGAAGACAGCAAAGGAGATTCTAAAGACAAATCGTTTTTAGAAGGTTATAAAAAGGTCCTCAATTCTAAAAGTATTGATGACTCTTTGGTGAGTGCGCTTTGCATATTTACCTTCTTTCTTCTTCACCTAAACTAAAATCTCATGCATGCACATCTCTCACCTAATTTAATTTCTTCATTTCTTTATTGTGCAGTGCAATTTTGCAAAATGGGAGCCAGGTCATGGCAAGTTTAGATTTCGTCATCCCTGGGACCTATACCTCAAGATTGGTGCTCTTTCTCGCCAATGTGCATATCGAATGGAAGTTACAGATGCACACATCAATTCCGATATCAAAGTATTCATCATGAATCTAATACTCTTTTATTAACATGTCTAAATAAAATATCATTTAAACGATATTAACATATAAATAAAATAGATTAAAAAATTTAGCATAGATAAATAGACTAGACAATTTAATATTAAATACGTCTATAAACAACTAAACAATCTAATAGACGAACAGACTAAATAATTTTGTCGTAAATAATCTATACTATTTTATCATATAACGTTAAACCAATTATATATTTATAGTCTTGATCAATCTTTTATCAGATATATAAAAAAAAGTCTGCGATATTTAATTATATTCAATTTTTAATTGGAACTTTTAACTATTGTGATTCTATTTTTACAACCAAATGAGTTTACATGTAGTTGAATACCAAATTTATTATGGTCACGATGATTACATATATATTGACATGTTACTTGTCTCAACATTTGTAGGGGTCCCAGGAATTTCGTTCCACAATCCAAGAATTATGCTCAGAAATGAGTTTGGAATCTAGCAAAGCCTTCAAGGAACTAGGATCATCAATTAGAACAATGACTAGGCCATCTTCTTCAGACACACATGTTGCAAACGCAAAAGCTGCAGTGAAGAGCCTCAAGTCATTGCTCCAATCAAGTTCAAGGAAAGAAACTGACCTTTTATCCATTATACCAGCTGCAACAGTGGCTTCACTACTGATTGATATTGTGGAAATCACAGAGAAAATAGCAGATTCGGTGAATGATCTTGCCACCCTCACAAATTTTGAGGTTGTAGATACAGATAAATCCCCTAAAGTACCATCACAATCTTCACACTGTGAATGTGATGAACCGGTTCCCAAAACTGATCATCTCCAAGTCGTTATTCTGATTGAGGAGTCAGCACTAGCTGTGACAGATAGTGAAAAATCAAACGTAGTTTGAGTTTGACAATTACTATACGTAAAGATTGTCATAATATATCATTGCTTCAACTTATTCACAAAAAATAATAATGGTGCATTCATTGCATCGTATAGAGTATTTTGAAGGCATACCCTTATGTTTTCTAAACCGTGAGGGGTATCTTATGTACAATAATGTCAAATTTGTAATCTGGATTTCAATTCATTACTTAGCATCATTCTCATTATTTCAACTTATGTTTTCAATTCATTCTCATTACTTAACTAATTAAATGCTGCCAAACCATAAATAAACTGGTCATCTTAATTCAATATGGCAACTGATAACACTAATTAATGTTTCTCTAAGGCCAAGATGAAAACATTTTAAGCATATAAGTTCATAATAAATCAGCAACTAATGCTGAAATCACATGCTTGCAATCACCTCTTTGAGTTAAGTTATCATAATTAAGAACTTGATTTCATTAATTGAGCACTTATCATGCTTAAACTAGGGAGGATTATTTTAATTCTGCCTACGTGCAGATAGGTATGGTGATGATGAGTATGTATGGCACATGACATGTTTACTTCTTCTCAGATGGAAAGAAAGTGGAGTGATCTAATTAGTGGGTTCATGCTTTTCACCGTCCCATTATTACACTGCATTTATGGCAATGCTTGTTTTTGTTAAATTTGTTTACTAAAAATAAACCCTAAATAGTCAATATTTAGTTTTCCTATGGATGTAATATACCACAGCAAGCACATTGGTGGTTATCTAGTCAATTAATTAGCTATGGTGGAGATGATTTTTCATTACCTGCATAGTTGTGGCCATTATTCATCAAACATTATCCAACCTCTATATAATCATGCATCATAGAAGAAGGAATGTGTATATTCTAGAGTCTTCAAAAATATCTGCACCAAATTTTCTCAACCATTGAAAAAATTATTTTCTGAAAAAAATACTTCTTGCATATATTTTTGTTTTCACTTCTAATATCTTATATTTCCAGAAATTGGTCTTTCTCTATCTCTCGCTGTAACTTTTATATCTTTATAAACATCATAATACGAGATAAAATAATTCAACTAGAAATGTAAAAATTATTTGACAGCAAAAGGACACTGAGATACAGATTAAAAAAATAAATAAAAGAAAAGCTGTTACATGTACGTACGAACACTATTCACCCAAGGCAGATATGCGCACACTCATATCACTAGTAACGGTGTCCATCACCTTTCACCAGATTTTAAATTTAAATTTAATGTAAGTGGATGTCCTTTAATTTCAACTTTATATATATTTATTTATTTTGACACGTTATTTGATTTTAATTGTTTAAGATATATAATATATTTATGCATTTATCAACCTTGTATAATATCATAATAATTTATGTTGATATATCCTGCATGCTTTATATAATATTTAATAAATTTTTAACTTAAAATCTTATTTTAATTATATTTTACAAATACTCTATTCTAAATTTAAATAAAATTATCTAGTTTGATGTCAATATTTAATATTTTATTAATTATTATTTAAATCGAAATAATTTATAATTGATTAATAAGTATTAAAGTAGTTAAATACACTTCAAGGTAGCATAAAAAAATAAAAATGGTCCACATGATAGGTTGAGTTAAAGACACTCACAACAAAGAATAAAACTAAAGCTTTTTAACATGATGTCAAGTTAAAGATGTTAAAAGATATAAGATTAAGCTATAAATGTTCATGGAACTAAAAGTGCTCAAGCCATTACATATAGTTAGACATATTCTATATTCAAGGTGTGAAATCAAACTAAAGAAATTTTAGACATGAAGTCAAGTTTAGGATACTCAAGAGTTGACAAATAAAGGTTAGGTATAGAAGGATAGGCAAATTAACAAGTTTTTAAACACAAGTTGGACCTAACTAAGTAGTATACTAATTCACTACAAGAAAGTTATTTAAAAATCAACTTTTAGTTACCAAATGAAATGAACGTTAATTGTGATCAAAATAGTCTCTAATTAAATTTTGGTTACTAAATAACTACAAAATAGAAATGATGATTGAATTTAGTAACCAATTAAATCAAGATATTTGGTATCTAAAATTAGCTACTAAGGTTTTAGTGACCTATATAATTATATTCTAAATTAGTATCTAATGGTATAGGTCACTAAAACCTTGATAGCTAATTTTAGTTACCAATTATCTTGACTTTCATCACTTCTATTTTGTAGTTATTTAGTAACCAAATTTTAATTTGGTGACTATTTTTATCATAATTAACGATCATTTGGTAACTAAAAATTGATCTCTAAATAGTTTTTTTTTCTTGTTGTGATTATTGCACTTTTAAAATATGTAATTCACTAAAATGATTTAATTAAGCTATTTTTATATTCAATTCATGATTGTGTTTGTCAATGTGATATTAGTTTCAGTATATTATCTTAGCCATATTTTACCATGTAAAAAATACATCAAATATTTATCTATAAGGAGGTGTGTTGAGCCAATAGAGGTGTTGTTTCATCCATAAGGGAGTGAGAGGTGTTTTAGTATAAATATTGCATCAAAGGTTCATCCACAAAAGATATGTTTACGTCCCATGGTGTAGAAATGAATAAGAACAAAACATTATATTCGAGATTCACCCACATAAGTGTGACAAGTGCACTATGATATAAATTATATTGAACGTTTGTCTAAAAGGGTGTAATTACCCTCATATAGGTGTGAGGGGCACACTAGCATAGAAATTACATCACAAGATTAGCCATACCGGTCTAACATTTGGATAAGATATTTACTCATAGAGTTGTGGTTTTACCCACACTCATATGGGAGGCATGCTAGGCATTCAAAATACCAAATAGTCAAAACAACTTCTAAGTTATACATGATCTATTATATGTAGACAAATTCATTATATTTAATATATTATTTCAATAATATATATCTTCTTTTTTTATATTAGCAATAAAAAATAAAATAAATATGAGTATTTAAGGAGTACTTTAACCCTTATAAAGAAAAGGTAATTTATTGTCAAAATTTTTCAAATAAAATTAAAATAATTACACATCTCCATCCAAATAAGCCTTGTACAAAATATAAAGTTAATGATAAAAATTTATGCTCTTGATTTTTATCTCTTGTAACAAAATAAACTAATTATTTAAATATCTAAGATAATAATATGTTTATAGTAAGATTAATAAGTGAATATCTCATATACACAGAGGAATGAATACAATCTATGTTGAAGAAATTAGAAATTACAATGGTGTGACAATTCTCCACAATAATATAAGTGCTCTTAACGTTTATTTTTGGTATAAGCATAAAAACTTGTTTTTAATTTAATTGAATTTTTTATTTTCTTTCTTTTATCTTTAATTTAAGTAATTTCTTAATTTTTTTAAATTATTTGATATCATTATGAAAGAATTGAAAATTGAACATAATTATTAGAAATCTTTAATAGAGATTGTTCTTTGTTGAAATATTCGAATGAAATGAGTGAGTAGATTGATGTGAATAAGTAGATGTGAGACTGACTTCAACTATTGAGGTTTTTCTCTTCAAACTCAGACTGGAGAGTACTTTGATTCCTCATAATGTCTCTTTGTACTCGGTCTTGGCCTGCTGCTTTGTACTTGAAAAACTTCTCTAGGTGAACCATCTTCTCGAATTTGGTTTCTGTACTCAGATTGTCTTCTACGATCTGGATGAAATCTTTGAGTCAAATATCTCCTTCTTCTTGACTAGAGGGGGGAGAGTACCAGCAAAGACACTTCGATGATCAAGCCAGTATATGTAGGAGTAAAGATGAAAAGATAATCCTCTTACCTGTGGGGATGCTCCTTTATTTTTAGGGATGGTTGTAGGCTTTAGTCACTATTTCTTAAGGGTCATGATTATTAATTTCATTAGTTTGATGATGTTCACTAATTTCCACGGTTTGTACTTGTTTCAAGGTTCATGACATCATCTCTAGGTTGTGCTGAGAACTTGGGTTTAGGCTAACTTCCCGTACTGACTATGAGTGGTAGGTTTGTGGATCATTCTTAAATTGTGCTTAGAATTTAGGTTTGTGTTGACTTCTCAGACTGACTTCAAGTAGTAGATCTGTGAATTATCCCTAAGTTGTGCTAAGAACTTGAACTTGGACCGACAATCTAAACTGACCTCAAGCAGTAGATTCAGTACAAACTTAAATTTTGAAAAAAAAATTGGTTAAATTCTTCCCACTATTCAACAATATATTAATAACAAAGAACCTAATTAGATAATAAATAACCTAATTAAATGTAGGATTTGCCTTGATAGAGGTGATTTAGATTAATTAAAAGTAAAACTATGTCTTCAAAGAAACCTAGGATAATGTAGATTAAATAATTGCCTAGATAGAGATATACTAATTCTTCCTCTTTATTTATTATGTACCAAGTCACTTTCACAATTTTATAATTTATAATTTATGATACAATGTGTTAAAAGAAAATATTGAAAATTTATATTGCTGGTCACTGGTGGTCACAAGTCAATGTTGGGGACAGTTATTTTATTTTGTAATAAGGAAGGATCGCGTTAGGTTTTGTTATGAGTAACAATTTTCAATTCTATTTTTAAATAGAAAGTGCGTTCAGAATCCATACAAACCACAGAATGAACATGCTAAAGTGTGAAAAAAGCAGAAACAGTGTCTAAGACAAAAAAGTGGGTTTTGAGGTGTCTTCCACCATAACTTTCTACTGCTACCACTTTTTCAAAACTCAAACAAAAGTGCTTTAATTATAACCCTCTTTGATTTGTTATAGCAGATATCACTTCTTCATAAATAATCTCATATCCTTATCATCCATCCAGAACATGTACCACCAATCCCAAATAACGATTTTAAGCCACATATTAGATTCATTTTTCATGATAAAATGTGAAATAAAATATAGAGAAAATTTTTAATCGATGATTTTGGAAGATATATAATATCCGTTATATAATCCATTTTATATTTTAATTAAAATTCAATTTTTGTTCACTTTTTATATCGATAATATCTACATCAATTCTCTAATCGACATTCAAAAATAATTGATTTAAATTTTTTTAATAATTTACAATTATATATATATATATATATATATATATATATATTCACGCAATTAAAGCTTCAGAAGACCTATCATATGGGTTGTTTGTTAAGTAATGAATTTTTATTATTAGTGAAGATAATTGAACTAATAGTTGTAGTTAAATAATGTTAATATAATTTTAGTAGTGGATTGCAGAATAACATTTGATGCATTTAAAATTGATTTAAATCCCATAAGGTTGTTTTACCATGACTTCCTGACAATTAAAAGAAAAAGGGAACTAGAATCCACAATTGGGCTATTATTTCTTACATTTACAAGATTTAAAAAAATTATAAATATATATATATATATATATATATATATATATATATATATATATATATATATATATATATATATATATATATATATATAAATTAAAAAAAAAAATAAATGAGAAAAAAAAC
>Ga0099825_1007813_pt1 | contig 12892 bp, 9 predicted proteins | sample SiratroredBW_FD_76838 | JGI IMG/M metagenome (GOLD analysis project Ga0099825, IMG submission 76838) | Root nodule microbial communities of legume samples collected from California, USA - Siratro red BW | ecosystem: Host-associated > Plants > Roots > Nodule | place: USA: California | collected...
ATATAATTTTTATTTAAAAAAAAAAAAAAATTTATATAAATTTTATATTTATATATAGAAAAATAAAAAAAAAAATATATATATATATATATATATATATATATATATATATATATATATAAAAGATTATATATGTGTTATTGAGGATATTTTTATTTAATCTCTTATGAAAATGTTAAATTTTTTAAAGTTTTTAATTTGTCTTCAAGTTCAACTGAAATATCTTTTTCAATAATGATGAGAGATAAAATGTTTTAAATGAATTATATTCTCTTTTAATTTTTTGGATTTATTTTTGTTATATTTTTCATAAATAATTTTGAACACTTAAATTTTAATTGTCAATTTATAAAAATATAATTTATAATAATGTAATATATAAATTTATATCCTTATGTTCTACACTTTAGAAATTATACATGTCAAAGTCTCCATATCAAGTCTGGTATTCATGTGAGTATCCTTGCTACATAGCTTCCAGTGTGACATATACATTGCTTATTGCTTATACCTTATTGTGTGGTTGTTTTAAAGGTTTAGTGGAAATCACATATTTTCTATAATTGAACATATCATGTTTTCACTTAAAAACATGAAAAACAAAGGAAAAGGTACCTAGAGAACCACACTTATTTTTTCCCAAAACTTATCTTCCAAGGAAAAATATATCATAAATTTGCCTTCTCGTTTTGAATTGTGTTTATCTCATCTTCTCCCATAATTTCTATCACTTTGACACCTAAAAACTAGAGGCCTAAATAACATATCAGAACTAATATGAAAAGTTTTGCCAACTGTGTTACCTTGCTCTCACTGCTACAATCTACATATACACAACATAAGGATTGTGGTTCCAAACAAGATGGCAGTCCAATTTGCAGTAAACTTGTAATTTCTTGTACAATCTGAGTATTTTCAAAGCAAAAAAATTTGTCATGCAATATACACTACCTTGGTAAAATGTTTGATATTGTTACATCATTAACAGAAGGATCCTTGGATCCTTTTGATGTTGATTCTTCTTCCTTGGTCTTCCTTCCCACTGAAAATGCAGGATGATTAGGGTTGGGAAGAGCCACTGTGTCACTTGCCAACATGACAACAACTGTGGACATGGTTGGTCTATCAGCTGCATCTTCTTGAACACACAACAAACCTATGTGTATGCATTTCATAACTTCACTGGCTTTGTATGTCTTTTCCAGCACTGGATCTAACATTTCCAAGCTTTTTCCTTCACACCAAAGTCTCCAACTCTGTATGCAAAAGAGAAAAAATGTTATTTGCTTCTGAGAGAGAAATTTGGGATGTCATCAAAAAATGATGTTATGCAAATTGTTGTATTTGTATCACACCTCATGAAAATGTTTACAAATTCACTAGAATATGTCTTTAATAGTTGTTCTGATCTTAAGTCTGTTGAGAATTCCAAATTTCAAATTGAAAAAATACTTCACATGAAGTAATTGACTTTAACAATATTATCTTAATGGAGTTAAAAGTTAGAATACTGTCCATTTCTTAATGATATGATTTCAGGAAACTCACATATACAAGAAGACTTTGACCATGTTCTGAAAGATAGAATCCACTATTCCTTTTCCCATGTATGATTTCTAATAGAAGAACTCCAAAGCCGAACACATCAGATTTTACTGAATACAATCCTTCCATAGCATATTCTGGAGCCATGTATCCACTGTTCAAAATCAGAAAAGACTTAGCATAGCAAATTTGTGTAAATGATTACAGATTAATGTGTCATGACATGATATAGAGTAGTTGCCACCAACACATACTAGGTGCCCATAACTCTCTTTGTATTTTCTTGACTCTGGCCTTTTTCAAATGTTCTTGCCAATCCAAAATCTGATATTTTTGGATTCATCTCTTGATCCAGAAGTACATTGCTGGCTTTTAGATCTCTATGTATTATTCTAAGTCTGGAGTCTTCATGAAGATACAGAAGTCCTTTTGCAATTCCATTAATAATGCTCAGTCTCAACTTCCAATCTAGTTGCTTTCTTTTCTCCTCATCTGGCATGCAAGTGACACAGGAAAAAGTTGTTAGCACTGTAATATGTGGAATAGAAAACCATAACAAACTTGTCTGTGGAACTTGTGTGATTCAGAAACTATTTCTTTTACTGTCTATTCAAGCAATCCTATTGAATTCTAACACACACCAGAAGGGATGTACAAAATAAAAGATATCACCACTATACATATATTGAGAAAATTAGATAATCAAGATTTGGATATTCTTAAAGTAATAAGTCTCACCAAAACTATTTGATATTTTTACATTATATTTTGAAATAACTTTTCTAAACAAGGTGTTTATGTCAGAATTTGAAGACTGCCAATAATAGTTTTTTGTGGTTCTGTTTCATCATATATGCATACATATTCACAGAAAGGTGTAAAATAATTGTTTACTTCTAAAACAATTCAGTTTTTTGACAAAAAGTTACACCTGCAAACTCTACCACATTGCAATACTATCCTTGCTATTAGCATGTTCTCTGTAGAGTTGCATGAAATTCCTTTAACAACTTCTAAGAATCATGCAATCTATAGAATTGTAGAAACAATGAGGACAATAAAAAATGAAGGATTAAGTTTTGTCAAAACATACTGAACAGGTGAGAATCAAGGCTAGAATTTGGCATGTACTCGTACACAAGCAGCTTTTCATTTTCCTCAATGCAGCACCCCAAGAGTCTCACAAGGTTCCTGTGTTGCAGTTTGGCTATGAAGATTACTTCATTCTTGAACTCCTCCAAGCCTTGACCAGATGCTTTAGAGAGTCTTTTGACAGCAACTTCTGTTCCATCTTCTAAATTACCCTGAAAGAGAATGATGAAAGGAAGAAAGGAAAGGTCAAACCAAGAAAAGTCAAAGCAAATTGTGCATAGCTTGAAAGCAAGTCCAAAATTCAGTGACACCTTGTAGACAGGACCAAATCCACCTTCTCCTAATTTAGACAACTCTGAAAAGTAGTTAGTGCTATGTTGAATCCAGATTAAAGGGATTGTTGGAAGGTCTGCATTCAGTGCTTCCTCTCTTTGAACATGGCCATGAAAAGATCTAGGGGTGTTCACTGATATCAGTTCATCTGCCAAGGAAACTAGTCAGTTTTTTGTATTTTGCATTATTTCCACAGATGAAGTTTTTCAACATGTGAATGTAATGGTAATCACCTTTTTTTGTCAGATGCTTCTTCCAGAAGTAGTAGATAGAGCAACAAAGAAAAACCAGTGCCACCAATACACTCACAATGATTATGATCAATGTTTTTGAGTCAATGGAACCTCCATTCTTAGCTGCAAGTGCAACAATAGAAAAATATATGAACATGAAATATATATATATATATAAATGCATTCCAAAACTTTACATTAATTCATGTAGAGTGCATAATATTAAACTATTTTAATTATATGACTTCATAGGCTTCGAAAAATTACGGTGTTAACTGAATAGTTTTGGTGATACTGATATTTCTGCTATATGAAGCCTATATAACCCAAAAAATGGAATCACCAATAGTGTGTTGAGCTTAATCATAGACTCTTTTGAAACTTTTCTTATCTGCATACCATTAATTTGTTTGCTATTTCGTTTTGCATCTCATGATTTTCTCTTGCACTTCTATGGAGTCTTTAAAAGATAGAACTGTTCCCTTTCTTGCAACCACCCGTTATTTATGTATTGTGTTGTTGACTTCAAATTAATGTCATGATAGTGTAGCACAGTATATGTTTTTAAGTTTCAGATTGCAGATCCATAAAGAATTTTAAACAAAGAACAAAGTCAAGATTTCAATGTTTATGGGGTGCAGAAGAAAAACATTGGGTGCAAAAAGAAATTTCATAGTGTATAGTAGTACAAAGATTTTGGGGTATTTATTCCTGCACCCCCATGATTTCTATCTGCACCTCCGTGGGGTGTTTAAAACACAAAAATACCCTTAGTATCTCTCATCTCCTCTATGATCGTGTTTTTTTGTCTTACAATTTTTTATCTCTCATGCTTTCTTCATCCGGGAAACAAATCACACATTTTGAGGGAAGTCTTTTTGGTTTTCTAAGAGTAATTTTTAGATTATGTAATTTGAAAATAATTTTTAGATTTCACAATCTAAAAGGTTTTTTTAAAAAAGTAATCTTTAGATTCTACAATATGAAAGACACTTTAGATTATATAACTCAGAAGTTTTTTATGAAAGATTACTTTAATTATACCATCTAAATTTTTTTCCATGTAAAAAATAACTTTTGAACGGTCGAATCTACAAGTCAAATATGTAAACTAAAAATAACTGTGGATGGTTGTTGTTGTTTACGAATTATACATAAATATTATATTTCTGATTATTTATATTATTTTCCCCTGCTCATGTCCACCGTTTGAAGAATCATTTTCAATATTTTATACGATAGGCGATTTGATATTTTAGAAAAATATAAATAAAAATATTAATCTGATACGAATACTTTTCTGATGACAAGAAGAATGATTTACAATATAAAAAGTGAAGCAGTCTTTTCACCAATAAATTAAATGCAAGCTTTCTCCATCAAACACAAACGTTTTCTAAGTCATATATGTTCCAAAGTCAAGCCTGTTGAACACTTGTTGTCATTATTACAAACTTAATCAACAGTTTACCTTGACAGTGACACATATCAACTGTTTTATTATTACTATCTGAACCAAAATCTTCAAACCACATTAACCTTGATAGTTGTTACTCATACCAACTGGTTTATGGTTCCTAATTCAACAGACCAAGTAAACAAAATTGAATCTTTAAACTACATTGACCATCAAATCTAAATATGATTTCTTTGTTTGATAAGAAGTTCATCTAAACCAACTGATCTTGATGAAGTAACTATATGTACCTGGAGTAGGCAAAGGAGAAGAAGTTTGATCTGTGAAGAACATGTAATCATCATACTTTATGAGGCAACTTGGAGCCAAAACCTGCCATCCTCGCTTTGTAGCACAACACTGAGGAACTTTTTCTATCATGGCCTCCAAACACTGGCTGCACTCATCACTGGTGAGGTCCCTACTGCACTGCACCAAACCGTACCTTTTCTCACCATCACTCAGATTGAACCCTCCCATTGCATACAACTTGTTGCTCTCCACAGTGGCTTCTCTCTTCAAGCTTTGCATGTAGCTCTCAGCCTTCTGAAGCTCTTCTGGGTCAGTGCTGTTCTTATTGGACTCCACAATTTCCCATGATGGGGTTGTGGTGAGGTTCCCAAAGAAGTTTCTGTTTGAGTACCTGAGAATGCAGTAGTTATACCATATCACAGCGGAGGATCTGTTAGGGCATTGCCGGAGAATCTCTGAGGCTGCGGTGGAGACACAGAACTGGCAGAAGGGTCCTGTGACATCACCCCTGCAGTCATAGAGGCCATACACAGCATCATCAACTGGGGTGCTGCCATTTCCTGTGGCAGTGTTGTTGAAACCCTTGCTTGTGGCAGCATCAGAAGAGAGCCTTGAGAGGGTGTTGTTGAGGTTGGTTTGGAATGCTAGGGTTAGGGTTTGTTCTTTTGTTGTCGAGTTGTGGCAGTCATCATTCACATAGTTCAGGGATTGTGCATTTGCCATAGTGAAAAGGGCCATGATGGAACCAACAAATCTTGAGATGGTTCTTCCCATTGTTGTTGAGTCACGAAATGATCTAGTGGCATAGCAATATGTTATAGTAATATAGGACAATTATTAGGGTTGCCACAGTAGAGTATTAACAATAAAGAAAAGATAATAGTCTAGATTCAAAGCCAAGAGAGGAACTTAGGATAATATTAATGCATATATATATATATATATATATGTGTGTGTGTGTGATGAAAGTCAATTGCCAAAAACTTGAGTTAACTGAAGAAAAGCACTGCATTGAATTTAAAATGATATAGTTGAATAAGCTGATTGCTCATGTTTCCCTAACATAATAGAATAATAAAGTGGTGCTTTCCGATTACAACTCAAGTTAACCTTCTAGAATATGAAAGCATATCACAAGTCGTTGGCTTAGAAGTTGAGGTTATTGAAGAAAGAACCACTTTGAATTCAATATTGAAATGTTAATGACTTGAAGTGGATGAATCATCTGTTGATTTGTTATGAAATTCTATGGATTAGAAAAATCACCATATTTCTACATTGTACATCATCATGTAAGAAAAATAATAAGTTGGGTTCCACCTTTTTGAAACTTGAAATGTGCTTCTAGTTTTTTAATAAATTTATTTTGGACTTTCTTAGTTCAAATTTTAGTTCCTTTATCTAATAAATGGTTTGTACATCAAAATATTTCTGTGCTTTGACTTTAGTTGGCCTGCATTTATGTTACTTATCGTAGTATTAGCAACAAATTCTGCATCAGTTATGGTAAATCTAAGGTGTCCTGTGTATCATGGTCGGGTGGAAAGAGAAGAGAATGTATAAGGGATAATCATAAGAGACATAGTCATGAAAAATGTTACAGTGCGGAAATTTCCTAATAGGTACATAAAATTCAGATGGCAGCAACATTTATGGTATGAACAAATAATATGCAGAGTAAGAATTGAAGTTGTTATCAGTGGTACAAATGTTTTGTATCGTAGAAGATTTAACTATTTTTTAAAGAATAATAATACAATATTATTAGAGTCAGATGCAAAAGCAATTTTTTTAAAAATTGAAAAAGCGTGTAAAATTATTTTTAGATTTAATTTTATATTATATAAAACATATATTTAGGTTAAGCATATGCTAATTCCAGAAATATAGAATGGACTTAACTAGTTTTAAATCCACGCTAACTTTTTAATAAATAAGATTATTTATTATGGTGTTGGATTAAAATCAATTTAACTAACTAAATGAATATGTTTAATATAAGATATTAATAGAATTGACTTAGCCATTTTTAAGTCAATGCTAGCTATTTTTTTATCTTTTTAACAATTTTGTGACTGGGTATTTGGGACTTGTTTAAGAGATGATGAGCTCAAAATATATTTTCTATTTAAAACAATTTTGTTTAGTGGTTGCAAGATTGGTTAGTCTAGATAATCGACGAGTCTTCGGTTGGCTTTAACTGTTTCTAAGTTCTAGTTGTATGCATTCTTGATTCAGTCCTCAGTTCTAAAAGAGGTCTATGCAAATATTTGGATGCTCAAGTCAGTTAACATTATGATATTTTAGGATATTTAGGATGAAAGTAACAATACGTTCTATCTTGAAATCATCTTCTAATTTATAGTCTTCCAAATGGGTCTTTCCTGAGTGGACCAGCGGTCCAACTTATTAAGGATAGTGACATTCAGTTCTACTCAACACTTTAAAATACAAATTTTGTTGAAAATAAAGTTAATTTTTTTTACAATATTATAGAGTTTTTTATCATTAATAGGGTAGTTGGGAAAAGTCTACAATGTTTTAGAGATATCTATGATACCTATAATTAATAGGTTAGTTGGAAGAAGCCTACAATAAATAAGTTAGTTGAAAGAAGTCTATCATTAATAAAGTAGTTTGAAATCTTTAAATTAATTAAGAGTCTAGAATGTTCTTATGTAGTGTAAATAAAGTCAACCATTTATCATTTGCATCTAGCTAATTAGAGAAGCAAGAGTCTTCTAATAAAAATTTCTTTTCCATCACTTTTCTCTTAACTCTTATTTTCTAGGTTATTTAGTTAAATTCTGCTAAGTCAATTTTATTCAACTACTTATTTTTTTTTCATTAAAATTCATGTAAAATTGGATTAAAAATTGCAATTAACTTTTTTGAATTAAACATTTTAAAATTCTAGGTCGGTGATGAGTTTTTATTTTCAAAAATAATTCTATTTGTGTTGTCTAAATCATAATTAAATAAAGTAAAATTCACATTTATTAGCAACCAAATTTTTGTGTTTCTATTCTATAAACACAAAATATCACCTACACCATGAATCTTATCATATATTAATTTAACAATTATTTTATCAATATTCTGACACCACAACACTGTAGATTTACTGCAAATTTTAATTTTAATGATTTTAGTTACCTAAATGAGGAACAAGTATTTGCTAAGTACGAAATAAACTATATTGTTTGATAGAGAAAAAAATGCAAAAAAAAAAAATGAAAAACTTACTTTTTCTTAAGACAACTTCAGTTTTTGCACTTGCTTTCTTAGCCAAACCTTCTGGATCTCTTCAACTTAATCTATCCTCCAAATCCATGCTCGTGTAACACTATAAACACAAATTATATTCTTTCAATTTTATAGCAACGTTAAAACTTAGTGTACTAGCTATCCTCACAGATGAACTTGGTAATAGATCTAATTCTCAAAACCAAAATCTACAATAAAAAAGTTATTTAGAAATCAATTTTTAGTTACCAAATAAAATGGTTATTAATTGTGACAAAAATAGTTACCAAATTAGATTTTGGTTGTTAAATAAATACAAAATAGAAATAATGATTGAATTTAGTGAACATTAAGTCAAGATAATTGGTATCTACCATTAGTTACTAAGGTTTTAGTAACCAATACCATTAAATTCTAAATTAACCTATAACTTAACTAGATATCAATTTAGAATCTAATAGCATAAGTCACTAAAACCTTTATAGGTAATGTTAGATACCAACTATCTTAACCTAATTGGTCACTAAATTAAAATCATTACTTATATTTTATAATTATTTAGCAACTAAAATTTAATTTGATAATTATTTTGGTCACAATTAGTAACTATTTTATTTGATAGCTAAAAATTAGTCTCTAAATAACTTTTTTCTTATAGTGAAAATGTAATTGAAGAGGACATAAAACATCTTCATTTTCAATTTTAGGTGGAATCAACGAAGATCTTTTGGAAGTTTTGGATTTGGAAACCAACGTAGATTTGGACGTTTGGAAAGTTTTGTTTAGGCATATTGTTCTCTTGCTACTCTTAAACACACCAAGATTTATGTTATTTTAGGAGTTAGGATTTTTGTTAAGTGCTTTCTCAAGCAAGACTAAATTCTTTCACCAGCAACTATAAAAAGGTTGCAACATTAGGAAATCAGAAAATAGTCATACACTTAAAACTTGCGAAATAAATAATATGTATTGTATTTTTTTTATATATTATCTATTTTCTCTTATGCCTGCAACTTAAAACTTGAGAAATATATAACATGTATTGTATTTTTTTTATATATATTATCTATATTCTCTTATGCCTGCAACTTAAAACTTGAGAAATATATAACATGTATTGTATTTTTTATATATATTATCTATTTTCTCTTATGCCTGCAACTAAAGTAGGTAATGCAATTAAAACTTTTTCTAGTTAAATTTGTTGTCACTCTCACTCTCAGTCCTATCTAACTAAAATTAATACAATCAAAATTTAAAATAAATTTCAAACCTGGTTAAAGATTAAGAATATTTTCTGCTACATTATTCACCTTCTTAATTAAATTAAATGAGTTTCAATTATAATTTAAAAAAAAATCAAATTAAGACAATATATTCTCATTTCTTTTATTTTTCAAAAATATCTCTCAAATACTTTATTTTATTTTATTTTATTTATTTATTTTATCTGTAGATACAAAATGTGTTATATTATAATTTTATGATTTACGATTTTGTTCATTAAATTTTTATTCAAATTTTCTTTTTCATAAATGTTTGACATATTATTTGCATCATATCAACATATTTATTTTATTGCAACAAATTTATTTAAGGTATATTCTCCTTGCAGTTATAACTTGAATTTATTGTGATGAGAAAATTTCCATCCTCTAAAAGACCCTAGTTTTAGTTGGTGCAACTGGTAATGATAAAAATGCTTCAGGAAGTAGTATTTTTTGAACAAGGGTTTTCAAATCCAAGACCAGTTCTGCTCGTGTAACAGGTATTTGTGAATTGCAAATAAATGGATTAATTATTAAGGTTATTGATCCTCCTGATAAATATAATAACTTTTCTTTCTTGTATATTAATATTATTTTTATCCAATGAAAATCTATGTTTATTATCTTACACATTAAATGTAAGTGAAATTGGCTAGTGTCTTTGTTTACTTGACACACTTTATTTATATTTTTTTTTTGGCATATCATATCAATCTGGAGGCTTTGTTTTCACTACTACTAGCCAATTAGGGTCTTTGGTATCTTTAACATAATACATTTATTGAGCTTGATTGACTAAGACATGTGGCTCATTAGTCCTCAATTTACAATTACTATTAATAAGAATAAATTCTTATTTGTCTTTTTTTATCCTCTTCACTTGGAATACACATCCAACCAATCACATCTAAATAAAACAAAACATCATTTCCACCATAGTAACTTAATTCAATAATATTTGTCAACACACCAAAATAATCCAAATTACATGTATTCTTATCATCATGTATAACTAAAACTTCATTATTTTATGATTTTAAATACATATCTCGATCTTTTATATTAAATCTCCAACCATGTATCAAATAACTTGTATTGGGAGATACATGAATCTGGTTCGCAAGCCAAGTAAAATAATGACTAATTTATTTATTCTTGTGTCGCCTTCTCTTTTCAAAAGCCCAACTTAATGACAATAATAATAAGATAATTGTGCTTAACCTATTTAATAATAGTCAAACATATTTAAATAATTCTTACATATTTTTTGAACTATTGAAAATTTTCATTTTGATGTCTTTGCTCCACATTGTATTATACTTTGAACTTGTTGTATACCTTGTTTCGTTGCTTTGTTTGGTGTCTTCAACATCACTTTAATTTTTCTTGTCATCATCTTCATAAAATTTCTTCGCTACTTCTCCATGAAGATCCCATATAACATAATCTCTTTTTATCTCAATTGTGATTGCTCATATATGATTCTTTTAGACTGAAAAGATTATTATTGAACTTTTTGCAAGGGTATCTTATTAACTTTCCTTTCTCAAGATCAGTAAATGCAAATTCAATAAAGTCTATAACTCCTTTTTTTTTTTGTAAAAGATGTGTTCCATCAATTATTTACATCCAACTTTTATCTAATTCCATACCTATTAAAGAAAAATATTATATTAACAGTACCAGAAATTTTACAATTAAATGTGTTAAAGTGCAAATAAAAACACATATTTTAAAAGCATGAAATCACATAATAAATATTTTGTTTGAAAAAAATGATAACTTTAAATTTAAGATAATTAAATCTAAGACCATGTTCCAAATAATATATATTTATATATAAATGCATAAATATAGGGAACAAAGAAATTTAGTTAGCTTGAACACTTATATTAGAAAAATTAATTTGCCAATAAAATCAATTTAAATAAAATTAATGAATGCTCTTATTATCGAGAGGAAGCGTGAATATCATGAGATAAAAACTTAATATTTGAAGAGAAAAATGGTCACCAAGCTGCTGAGAAATATCAACTAGAGATCTTATTATAAAAGATTTTCAAATAGAGAGAGATTTAAGAGTAAAAGTATACTAGTAAAGATTAAGTAAGTACTCCTTAGATAATCAATATATAAGTTTTTGAGTTTATCTAAAAATTTTCAAAAATAAGTTTGTTACTCTTAGGTCAATTATAATAAAATTAATTATTATGTATATATATTAATTGTAAATAATTATCTTTACATATATCTTAATATTAAATAACATATTTAAAATAAAACAAGAAAAAGATGTTACTTTATTAGAAGATATATAAAAAATATATTTTAATGATATTAACAGATTGTGATAATTCCATGAATTATCTTTATCCATTTCTATCCTTTCAATTATATTAAATTATGTATTTTTGATATTTAAAAAAATCAGTATAATTATACTTCAATTTTTATTAATAAATATAATTATATATTAGTATATTAATTAATATAAAATATTCTTTTGACACATTTATTTGGCGCTCTCACATATTTTCACAAAACTTTTGTCATTTTCAAATTTTCAAATATTATGTACTTCTCAATCTAATCAGATCTTCACAAAACTTTAGTTGTTTTCAATTTTTCAGATACTGTCTGTTTCACAGCCTAATGAGATATTCACACAACTTTTTCTGCTTGCAATTTTTCAAATATTGTATGCTTCCCAATCTAACCGTTTCCAAATCTCAAGCCCAACTTGATTTTGAAGTTGCATCCATAATCGATCCTAAACTCAAGCCTGTCTTCTTAATGTTGTTCCCAAATCTTAAACTCAATTCTTGATTTTGAAGCTGCAACCATACTCAAACTTAAATACAAGCCTTCCTTTCTAAATGTGATAAAATCTCCAATCAATGCAAACCCTTATATTAAATGAAGCAGTGAGGAAGGATCTGGATTTTGTATCTCTGTCCATGAATCAGTGACTTCCTTAAATAACTTCATCGTGTCCTGAATCAATGGTGAGTTAAGAAATCAGAGCTCAAGTTTTGATTAGGAATGAGACATTAAGAGTAATACGTGAAACTCAAACTTTGACTGAAACAAGATTTGGTGGAGACAAATAGAAGAAGAACTTGACTTTCTTTTCTGTTTAACCTATTGAATATATTCTCAGACAATCGACTTCAACCTATTTGTCACATTCTTTAATCATATCATCTTCAAACATTTCCAAATTATATAAATATGTGTAATGTTCTAAATGTTATAAATATACACTAAGGATTGCTATTTAACTAGATTGTATTTGAATTAAATTTATGAATTTGTATTTTTTATGGATCACAAAAATGTCTTCGATTTTTTTTTATCTTTTAAGAAGTCCTACACGTGGATATCTTCTTGAATCTTGGACGAATAGAGTTACCTATAAAAGATTCTTCAACACTCAAATAAATAATTTATATATATATATATATATA
>Ga0099825_1007814_pt1 | contig 12892 bp, 6 predicted proteins | sample SiratroredBW_FD_76838 | JGI IMG/M metagenome (GOLD analysis project Ga0099825, IMG submission 76838) | Root nodule microbial communities of legume samples collected from California, USA - Siratro red BW | ecosystem: Host-associated > Plants > Roots > Nodule | place: USA: California | collected...
AATTCTTCTGTTGGCCTAGACCTTGCAGCAAACTCATAGTCAACAGCAAAGCTCACTGAGCCCTTCTCCTGCATTCCCAAAAACAGCCCAAAGCAATGGAAAGAGCTTTGCTGATCCATGTTGCAATGTGCTGATAGGAAAAAACCTTGTCCACCCAAATGGAATGCCTGAGAATAAACCCGGCCAGATGGGAACAGATTGGCGCATTCCTCACGCTTCAGATCCAAGTACACCACACACTGCTGCCGGGGAAGTTCAAATTCAACCACCTTCACTGGGCGATACTTATATGCCCTCTCCACAAATCGACGGTTTGAAGAAGCAGAGTCTTCTGCTGCCAGTGCCCGTTGGCGGTGTGGAGCCTCAGCCTTGAAAAATAGGCCCTCCAGTACAAGCTTGGATGCAACATCATGGTCAAAGTCAGAACAGGTTAATACCTTCTTAAGCTTTCGGCAGGTCATGTAAGGGAAGCGAATTAAACGGGCAAGGTGGGCACCCAAGACTTCTCGCCTTTCTTCCAGTTTAGGGTACTGCTGTCGAGACCACTTCAACACAAAATCATATACAGCATCTTCTGATGCAACCTGAAGATCATCGCTAGATAGTATTGCCTCTACTCCAGCTAGGGGCAAGCCCATAACCTCTTCCTGGAACCTGGTTATGTACAAGATTTAGTAGCATTCATGAAAAAATATGATAATAAGATGAAAACAATGAAAAATGGCATTAAAAAAAACAGGTTTTTCACAAAAGAATGGACATTTAGAATAAATAATTCCACAAAAAGATAAGTATTTTTCAAAAGACGTTTTGTCATGGGATTCTATAAAAGAAAAGCCTCTAAATTACGTATAACCCATTAATAAATTGTTTGGACACTTCTCTGAAATGGGAAATATCAAGTCCAATATAAAAAATGCAGAATATACAACTGAGCTTCAGGAGAGACATGCATAACAGGTTATTCAAAATCAGGACCTAAATAAATCATAAGTTGATTAACCCAAAGTAGACCAGATGTATTATCTAAAAGGTACCAATTATTAGATGCAATACAGACACATTTGAGTCACTTTCAAAAACATAACTTTTATTCCCTGCCTCTTTCCAGTTTCCAACGACAAATGGAAAGAAATTAAAACAAAATACAATAAAGCAGCTACAACTGAAATCAGTTCTAATACCAGCAGCTAACAGGAAAAGCAAAATGAAGAGGAAGCACTAAATGCCACTTGATACAAGTAAAACACCAGAACTAGACAAGGGTTTGTTTGTAATCATTGAGTATCAGATAATGTGACTGAAATTAAAATAAAAAGCTGAAACACTTACTTGGTTATATCCTTGTATCGACCAGCCAGATACTGCTTTGCAGCATCAGTCAATGGTTGGACTGCATCAGCCATTAAAACACTAGAAGGAAGCTCCAGATAAAGCAAAGCAGAGTCTGGTGTCATAGGCATGTTCCGCAATAACCGGCTACAGAATCTCATGCACGAAGCAACTTCAAATTTGTCAGCAGCCATCAACACGTCCAGCAAAGCAGGTGCTGTAGTAGTGGCCAAGGTATTACTGTACATAAAGTTCAGCAGCTCCATGAGAGCAGCTTCTTCTGCAACATACAAAAGTAAACCATTTCTAAGGTAACCATTTGATGGAAAAGAAGCAAAATTGTGCAAAGAATCTAAAAAGTACATTCCTATACTCATACCTGAGGCATTAATTCTGAGGGAGACATGTCTCTGCTCTGACTCCCTCATCCCATTTGAGAAAAGCTGCATAAAGTAAATAAATACTACTAAGCAAATATATTTTTTGTAAAAATTTCAAATGTACCCTATAAAGAAGAAAGATCTTCATCTACCTTGTAGAAGAAGGGACTTTTAGCAGCCAAGATAGGAGAACTTATGTGCAGCGTTTTAACTCTAACAACGGCACCTGCATGGCAGTCCATGCCCCAGTCTGAATCATGACTATTTGTAGCTTCATCACCTGCATTAACCACGCCAGACTCAAGAGTATTCATAGAGCGAAAATGATAACTTCATATTAAAACAGAAAGGAACCAAAAGATATCCAATCCGTGCCTTGTTTAAAAGCAAGGGGAGAATGTCATGTTTTCTGATAACAAATAAACTTCTTTAAAAAATCACACTCATGTTAAAATCATATTATCCATTTACAGTTAAATTAGAGCATTTTCATAGCAAAAAATGTAGAGTCCTAAAAAGACTACATAATTGGGAAACTAAGGGCATGTTTCATTCCCTTCTCATTTTTCGGATTTAAAAACAATTTTCTAAAACAATTTCACACCTATTCAGCAATCCATTTCTCATCCAACATTTTTGAAAATGATTTCCAAAATAATTACTTTAAAAAACCAATAAACAAAAACAGCTAGAAGATATTTTCTCATCTTCTGTTTTGATCTTGTTTGAGTTCTACCTCAATTCCACACTCTACTCTCGCCTTACACCACCCTCCATCAACAGTCCGGACAACATTATTTAATTACGTTTTGAAAACAAAGAACAGTTATTGAAAATACTAATCAAACACCCTATATGTCTAAGACTTTTAAGGTATTCAATTCAAATACCAGAATGAGGTTCTTCAACCATTGCAACAGCCTCCTCATCTTGGTTTTCACGCTCATCCACATCAGGTTGATTCCCGTTCAAAACTTGCTCGTCTGGCATCGCAGCAGGATCCGTGCCTGAACCCAAAACAGAATACATATCTATATCAGCCATACAATGAGAAAACACACGCTTCTACGTAATCAATATCTAGCATTCCCTTTTAAGAAAAAAAAAAAAATCTATCAAGTCTATACAAAATAACACACTCAATCTGTATTTCCAATTTCAAAACACTTCAATGGTCCCTTTTTCCAATTTTGTACAAAACACGTTGTACATGGAAACCAGAACCATTTCTACTTCTACCAGTGAATAATTCTAGAAACCCTAGAAATTATTTTTCCCATAAAAACAACAGAAACAGGTAGAGAGAGGGAGTGAGAGAGAGAGAGGGAGAGGGAGAGGACCTGTATCCTTTCTGATATCCTCACGGCGACGCTTGCGGTGGCGCGCCCAATCGGCAATGGTGGCGCAGCCATCCGAATCCGGTCCGGCGTCGGCAGGGTCAGCCATGATCTCGATCCGGAGAACCCGGTCGGAGAAATTGCTGTCGTTGAAGGCGAAGGCGAAATCGGCGTCGGAAGTGGAACCAGCGCGAGACCAGTCGGATTCCATGGTCACAACCGGGTCAAATAGATCCGTATTCGAATCTTTCATGCGACTAACGAAGAATGGAACCTATGATAAGGTCCAAAAACGAGAAACGGATAAAAGGTTATGGTTTAGAAGGGTTTAGACAGAGCTCAGTGTTATGTTTGACAGAGAAAGAACTGAGAATAATGAGAAGGAGCAAAAACTGCATACATTTCTGAACTCATAACCAAACTAAAATTGTTTTCTTTTTCTTCTCTCTCTCAGATTTCATTCTAATTATCTAGACAAAGCAAAGTGGCCTTTTACTTCTTATCAGGCTGTCAAAAAATTTGAATTAACTTAAAGAAATAATTAAACTGGATTATTAGCTTTAAAAAAACTAAAGTATTTTGTAAGAAAAATAAAATAAAACTAAATTTATTGTATTTTTTAATTTATCGATTTTTTTAAGTTGGCAATAATATTACTAAAACTAATAGTAAATTTTGTTTAAATTTAATTAGGTTTCAATTTTTTTAATAAATTTAATTATTTTTTAAATTTTTATATTTTTTAATTGAGTTTCTCTCCTTTAATTTTTTTTATTAATTATGTCACTTGATTGTTATTTTTCTCATCATTTTAAGTGTTAAAAAAAATATAAAATTTGATGGATGATATAAAATTATATGAAAATTACTGATAATTGATTTTTATTATTATAATTGAAAACATGATTTTCAAATAAATAGAAAATTTACAATTTTACTTTAATTCTAAAATTTCACTCACATTTTTTAATTCTTTTTCAATTTTCTAAAAATGGTATGTTTAATATGTTTTCTATGAATTCATTATGTCTATGCATTTAATTAAACATGATCAAATCTTTATTGCATTCATGCATTTTATTTTTCAAATTAAGAAAATCTTGAATATATTTTAGGTGATTTCATTATTTTTAAGAATTTAATTATACGTGACCAAATATTTAACATATCATTCATGAATTTACTTCTCAACTTTCTTAAAATAATTGTAAATTTAATATGTGTTTATGAACTCATTTTGTTTATGCGTTTAATTAAACAGATTTAATCTTTATTGCATTCATTCATTAATTTATTGTTAAAAAATTTCTATGAATTCATTAGGTTTATGCATTCAATTATACATGGTAAAATATTTATTACCTTATTAATGAATTTATTTTCTAAATTAGAAAAATTATATTGTGCTCACAAATACACATATTTTTATTAATAAAAAAATAAAATTTAATAATGATAAGGATAAATTCACTATATTTAAAAAATTAAACTAAATTATTATATTTATTGAATAATCATATTATTAAGTTGTTCGATATCTTATATTTTAAAATACTATGCACCAATGTTAATTACTTAATGTTTAAGTGATTATTTCGTTGTTTGAGTATCATTTATTATAAGAGTGATAAATTTATTTTAGTCTATGAAGTCATCTCTTGATTTATAGATACTATCACTTGAAGAATAATAAACAATGTATGTAATCATACTAATTAGGTGTTGCTTAAGCAATAGTCCATCAATTGAGCAATATAAACTCATAAAACATTATTCTCACATAAACACATATAACATACATTAAAATTAATTTAACATAATTTTTTCTTCTTACAATTATTCCTCATAATTCACCAACAACTACCATACTAGCCACCTTCATGTAATTACCTCCAAAATACAATTAAACTTCCAGCAAGAAAACATACCTATAGATTTTCATATTTCCAAAAAATAAAATTATACATCAACATTAGAATTCACATATGTAGTTTAATCCCAAATTGAAATTGATAATAAAATTAATACTCTTTGTTGGTAGTAGCATGCTTACTATTAAATTTTTTTCAATAGTCTTTTGATAATTCAAAATACCAATCTCTACATTGACAACATCTCCCTTAACCATAACTCTTACAAAAGAAGAAAAGGGTAATAAATTATTTAGTAGAGATTGAATAACTAGTATTCTAAGACTTTATTTTTCTCGTTTTATTTTCTCGCCCATATGCACACTTTATTTTCATTCTCTTTAAGATTTTACTCTCCCTTCTCTTTATTTTTTTAATATTTTCGAACCTCATTTTTTTAATCCTTATCATGCTTTACAATAGCTAAATGATTCAAAAATCGTCTAAGCCAAGCAATTTTCCACAAAGCTTCCAGGTGTTGGGCGTCCTTCTTACTTAAGTTGAGAGCTTTTTAAGACTAGAAAGTTTTAAGTAAGGAAGTTATCTTAGATTATCTTAAGTGTAAAATTTTTAACTAGGATCCTTTTGTGTGAAAGTTTTAGTAAGAGAATCGTTGTTGCATGTTGAGTTAGAAACTCTTTTTTGCATGTAAGTTGAAGCTCCTTTAGTTAAGATAGGAAAAACTTTCGATACATGTACATTTAAAATCATGGAGTTGCATGTAAAATTTGAAGCCCCTATTTCAGATGAGGGTGGAAGGTTCTTCCGTTATACATAAAAATAGAAATTTATCGATGACATGTATAGATGATGTTCTTTAAGTACATATTTAACCTGGAGTGTGACACTGCATGTTTGACTAGGATTTTTGTCACTTGTCTAAAATGAAGTTTTCATTTTTTTTTTTAAGTTTTAAAGTAGGATAAATTCATTTTTGTATTTTAGTTGGAAAAATATTATGTATCAAATACAAGTACATTCATATATAAACTCTAGAGTTGTGTCTAAATATTCAAGAGTAAATACTAGAACTACATCATCAAACTTAGCATTATATTTATTTTGTAAATATATATATATATATATATATATATTTTGTTTAATTTAGCATAATATTAACAATTGATATGGTTTGATAAATTAATTAATATATGAAAAGGTGCAGAATCATTCACTATTGATCATAATCAAATTTTTAATTAATTAATAATTAATGAATGTACGTGTTGTGTGCGTGGCAGAGAAGAATGTGTCAATGGAGGAGGCCAGTCATCTTTGGACTACAATTCAATTAAAAAAAAATAAGCAAATTCTAATAGCAACTTCATTATTTTTATTAAAAATCATGATGATAAGGATTAGGACTTAGATAACATGGTTAAAAAATGTATTTTTTTATATAATGGTATAAATGTTTCAATTTTTAGAAAATAAAAAGCATTTTTAATAAAATAATTTCAAACATATTCAAATAATAGAAACAGTTTTGCTTCGTCTAAAAAAGGGCAGATGAAATAAAAACTTAAAAGTTATTTTTTTCTATAAATAAATACATATAAGTTTTTATTTATATACATTTATTTAAAAATAAAACACTTTTAATACAAACAAATATCTTGTGTTTATTGTTTTCGTTTCCTAAACTTATTTTAACCATTATCTTAAATATTCTATTAAAAATATTTAACAAAATACTGAATGCGTTTTTTATTTTCCCTTCATAATTAAGAAGATAACTAGAGTCTATTAATATTTGAACTCATTTAGTCTTTAATTATATTTCGGAATTCAGACTCAATCCTATAAAATCGAAAATCAACGCAAACCAATGTTTGGACTTCATTGGAGAAAAACAACAGGGCAGGAAAAAAAAAAGAACTACATAAAATATATATTTCATATGCAATGATTTTAAATCTGATTATTCTCTACTAAATTTTGTGTGATGTGCCTCCAAGTTACACTACTTTAATATTTTAAAATATATTAAAAGTTTTCTAATATATCAAAATCAGTGTATTTTAAAATATTATGAAATGATAATTAATATACAAAAAAAACTCAATAGAAAATCTAGATTCAGTGATAAACTTCCATTTACTTAGTTTTACTTAATGCAATTATATTTCTATAGATTTTCAAAAACCTTTGTTTAAACAGCATTTTTTGGTAGATATATAGTCTTCTATCATTATTATCAACCAACATCTTATGATTAATTTAGCTTCTATATAAGTGATTTTTTTCAACAACTCCTATGTTTAATATTACAAGTAGATTCCTCATTGATAATAAATTTGATAATAAATGGAGCACAGGAAGTGGAGTGAGTTGTTTTTATCTATCTATATAACAACAAAGAAAAAAAAATCACTTCAAGTAGCCCTAATAGCATTTTTACTTGTGATTTTAATACAATAGGGAATGTCTTTCACATAAATGTTTTACTAGTTCCACCACAATCATAAAAGGAAAATTCTACTTTTCTAGAAAAATTTGATTTCATAGTTTTAGACACTTAATTTTTATCACCCAATTTAAAAATGGAGTGTGCAAGTTAATTAATTATTTTTATCATAATTCAACTCTTTCTAAAAATAGTCACACAAATGATTAGATTTGTTATTATTTATTTGATAAATACTATAATAATGAAAATAAATTTGTTACCTTTTTATTATAAACTCTAATAAGAACATGAATATGGGTTAGATTAATTCAAACACTTTCCAATGGGTTTAAACTTTATTAACATTACACGAGTTCAACTTGGAAATTATAAGTTCGAGGATTTTAGTATTTAATAACATCGTACAAATTATTAAAATTTATAGCATAAAATAAATTTTATTGATATCGAATTAGTCTCTTACATCGTTTTTTTTTTTTTCTATACTTCAATTCATGGAATTGAATAATTCAATTCTTAATAGATTCTGCCTTCTTAACCTATATGTTAAATTGGATCAGTTTTCACTTATTTTTTAACTTAAAAGTTTTCAAAATTTTGATGAGATTGCTTCAAATAAATGGAACTTTCAACAATTTGAGATAGGGAGTTAATATATAATTTTTCTTAATTTCAAATATTTTTATCCCGGTTAAAGACTAATATGAAATGAGGCGGCTGATATGATGCATGGAGAATTTGATAAGCAACAAATAATAATATTTTAAGCAAAAGTCACTTTAGTATGATCAATTATTTGTACTTTCCAAAATATATATCATCACCAAACTGATTAAAGACACAGGAAAATAAATTAGATATTCATCCACTAGATAGATATTATATTTCATAAAATGTTTGTGAGATGATTGGTGAAGTAGGTACCAAATGAACTTAATTTATAATATTTGAGATTTAATAATATTTTTGGGATTTTCGGTTTAAAGTTTTAGAAATAAGTAAAAATTGTGAGTACCAAACTTAAGCTTAAGTATTTGATGATAAACTATTATTTATATAATATTAATTATCACAATTAAAAAAATATACCTAAATTTATAATAATAAGTGAGTAGAGTAGTTTAACCTTTCAGATCAACACTTTTTATATAATTTTTTTAATAATCTTTTTGTCTTTTATTGATAACCTGATGTTAAAATAGAAAAAAATATATAACCTCACATGAAAACTTAACCTATTTATGGAAGTATCTTTGTTTTTAATAAAAATATAATTACTGTTTAATCATCATATATTAAAAGTCACAATAACCTTCGAATACATAATTGATAAAATATTTTAATATTATTTTATTTTAATTTAGCATAAGACTAACATAATATAACAGATGTTTAATATATTTAATATATAATTATTTATACATAAGATTATTGTTGGATTAACTATCCAACAATATCTTACTTGTATTATATACGTAGCTTTATGATTATATATTTTGTCAAATATATCTTTCGTCAATTTAGTTTTACAATCATATGAATATACAAAATGATCTTTACTTTATTTATCGTAGTTAAAATCCACCAATAAAAATATAGATGTATATAATAAAATTTTTATATAATGTTTAACATGTCTTATTTCACTAGTCCTTTTTAATCTCGAGTGAGATCAATCAATAAAAAAAAATCATAATTTAATATATCAAGACTTTATTCATCTTTATAAAAATATACTTTAACCATATATATCCATCATGAAAACATCCAAAATTATAAATTTTCACTAGGACCGAACAACATTATTGATAACACTTAAAAACTTGAAAAACATATATAATCTTTAATTTATCATGTTAATCATCAAAACTAAAAGCAAACTATACATAAATTCATAATGATAAGAGAGTGGACTAGTTTGACCTTCCATATCAACACATTATCTCCTAAGAGACCTTCAATAATTTCTCAACCCTCTTATTTATGATAAGTATGCCAGAATAGAAAATAATGTAATGTGATTGGGAGATGTAACTTATTTTGGTATTTCTATTATTTGATAACTTTTAACGCATAAGAACAAGATGCTAATATATGTATATATGTGTGTGTATATATATATAATTATTCATATAATGTTAAGGATGAAAAAATAGCAAGATAACAAATATGAAGAAAGACAAACTTATTTGCTATTTCAAAGTTTTTTTTTTTTTGTTAAATGTTATTTTAATCTTTTTATATGAAATTCTTTATGATTTATTGATATTAAATTTTTCTAGTACTTTTCCATCAAAATTTATAGTAAGAAATTCTTAAGAATTTAAGTAAGCTTTTTTTTCATATTTTTAAGTGAAAATATCTTTTAATTATAGGTATATAATAATAACTTTTACTTATAAAGCCATCTATTATATTAAGATAATTTTTCTGTAAAGAAGACTTTATATATTGTTTCAATCTTTGTTTTACGTTATTATATTTATAGATTAATATATTATATAAAGTGAAATATTATAAATTTATATGAGAATTTTTTACAAAGTATTTGATTAATAAATAAATTTTAATTTACACAAAATAAATTTCATTTTTCAAAATTTTTTTATAAAGAAATTGGTTCGATCATGCAATAATAATTTCTTATAAATAAATTTTTAAAAAGTAAATTAATCACATCTACATGCAAGAATTACATTCACTGTTGATTTGTATGAAACTCCGATAACAGACACAATATATTTGAATGACAATTGAATTTCTTTACAAAATAATTTTGCACTTCAAACTTGCTAAAAGGCTTTAACATTTACTAAAGACAACTAGCACACATTTAAGATATTTGAATGACAATTGTACTTCTTAAGAGGAAAAATTTAGAAGTTAAAGTTTGTACAAGGCTTGAAAACTTATTAAACACTAATAACACCAAAAATCTTTGAATAAGAATTGAATTTTTTTTTTTTTACATAATACTTCTGTTCTTAATTTTATTAAAGACTTTAAATTCATTAAAATTGTTAATACACACTTATAATCTTTGAATCACAATTGAATTTCTTAACAGAAAGAATTTTGAAGATAAAATTTATTAAAAACTTTAAAAATATTAAAAACTAATAAGACTCTAAATATTAACGAAATATATGGGTTTTGTTAATTTTTATGAGATTATTATTAAAAATTTAAATATATAATATTATAATTTATTCAAATAACTTATTTAGTATTTTTAAATAAATTATATTTTATATTTATTAACATTTAAAAGATATATAAATAAAAAATAATGAACTAAACTCTATAATAACGAAATATATGGGTTTAGTTTTATAACATATAAGTATAGGTATGTTGTGCTTTCGATTTGGTGCCATTAATACAAGACAACAAAAAGCATGATTAAAAAATTGTTTTTTTTGTTTTTTAATGTAAAATAATAAATTAGAATATATTTTCAATTAAAAATTATAAAACTTAAATTGTCGACTTAGTTTAAAATTACTTGATTATACAATATAATAAATTTAATTAAATTTATATAAAATTGATAATAAATCAATTTTACTTTTTAGCAATATTTTGTATTATTAAATTATGAAGTATAATAAGTAGATAATATAAATTATAAAAATATTTATAAAAACATATTATGAATTATAATTAAACATGGAAATATTTCAAATTAAGTCAAAAAAAGTATTTTAGGAAGCAATGAAGTATTGTTTGATGGAAAATTGTTTAATTTAGCAAGATTTTCAAATAAATTAGAGCGTTCTTGTGAAACTTATTTTGCTTAAATTGTATATTTACTCAAAATTGTATGACTATTTTCGTGTCTTGAATTAACTTTAAAAGAATTATTATAATTTGATTTCATTAACTTAAAACTTAAATTAATTTTTGTAACCATGATTGTTTGAATTATGCTGATAGTTGATATATGTATTTATAAGTCTCTTTTCTAAAAAACCTATCAACAATAAATGTATGGAAATTATAAATTTTTATGAAAGATTCTTTTTTAAAATTTTAACTCAATCCATTCTAACTTACTTAAAAATAGATTGAGTCTAACACAAAAAAATATAGAAGTTCAACCCAACTCAATCCAAAGATTTTTTTTTTTAATTGAATTAGGTAATGTTTTTGGCTAAATTATATCGAATCCAAACCACTTGCCTCCTCAAATACGTATAGCTTTTTCTTGTAATTAAAAAATAATAATTTACTAATTAAATATAACATAAATTTGATAGGTTTTTACTCTCTGAAATTAGATTCAATTTGGATTTCGACAATAATAAATAAAATTACTAAAACTAAATCTTCCAATTTCAAATACTCAACTTCAATTCTAATTTATCTTTTGACTATTGGATAACAAGTAGATTGATTTCAAGAAAGAAGCTACAACATTTTTTCTTTTACTTTACTACGTTAATTTAATCGGTATTAATATTTAAAGAGAAAAAACATTTATTACAAGACTTATATAAACTAGACTTATTAATACATTCTTAGTTGTCTTCCATATATACAAATCTTCTCACTACTTCATTAAATATTTTTGAAAGAAAATTATGAATTGTCAAAAAATATTAAATATGGTAATTTTATTAGATGAAAAAAAATATTAAATGCAAATGTCTTTATTATTTTTTTCTTCAGACCAATTAAGATGCATGATTTTTTTTAAACTTGTTTTAATGAAAATTTGACTTTAATAACCTAAATATTAAATGTCATTGAAATTTCTTGCTCAGAATCTTAAAAGTCGAAAAGTGCTTTAAATATTACATTTATAACATTTAATTTAAATCATATATGAAGATGCATGAACAAATTCAATTTTATTTTTCATGCCTATATAATCCAAGGCATACTAGTGTTAAAACGATTCATATTACAAGTTAAATACTTTCCATCATGTCAAACTGGTATTAGAAAATGTGTTAGGTGTTCAATGGATCAAATTTGAGCTATCTTTGCCATGAAAATTGAAAGGAGGTGATTGTAGACCATGATTGAAAACTCATATATACCTCATGTGAGTGAGCACAAATATCATTATGCACTCTCTAGGGTGTGCATGAGCTTTGAAACATGGCTATTTTGATCTTTTTATTTTGTGGTGAAGATAGCTCCAATCACATTTAGTTAGGGTTTTGTGCACCTTTTCCATTCAGTTTTTTTAACAGTACATTATATATATATCACTTTAGTTGGATGATTACACATTTCAATTTAATGATTTTCTCTTCCAGCAATTTTAATATTTTCATCATAGTTTTCACTTCAATTTACAGTATGTTTATCATGTCTGGTATTCACATTCTAGCTTTATATCTTTAGATTTAATTAGGTTTAATGTAAATCTTGATTGACCTTTTTACTTTAAACCATTTTGGTTTTCTCTTTGTTTAGGACACAATTTGGATCTGTTTAGGACACAATTTGGATCTGATATTGGGATTGAGGTGATCTTGGAGTTTGTGAGAAGCTTAAAGAAAACTCACTTGT
>Ga0099825_1007815_pt1 | contig 12891 bp, 6 predicted proteins | sample SiratroredBW_FD_76838 | JGI IMG/M metagenome (GOLD analysis project Ga0099825, IMG submission 76838) | Root nodule microbial communities of legume samples collected from California, USA - Siratro red BW | ecosystem: Host-associated > Plants > Roots > Nodule | place: USA: California | collected...
AAAAGGGAAAAAAAAAAAAAAAAAAAAAAAAAAAAAAAACGAAAGTTCATTTAGTCACACGAAAAATTCAAAATTTCTTTTAGTGGTATGTGTATACATGTACGTAACTAAAGTTATTTTATCCTCCTAAATTAGTCCATTCTTTTAGTACATCTTTTACTTAATATACATCTTTGTACTTAATATACTTATTCTTTTGTTTATAACAATATTAGATGGATATTATTATTTCGAAATGTATGTGTGGATAACATGTATGATTATGAATATATAGATACGATAAAAATTTAATTTGCTACTGCATGAGTATAAAATCAAACAGGGTATTCTTTTATCTCTAAATGGACCTGCCCCATATGTAATGTAAAATAGAGGAATGTTCATCTCATTACCTGAAATACTAATCTCACATGTTACACATTTTTTGTTTTTCATCTTTTTTTTCTCACATGATATCTTCAATTTACCAATCATTTATATCTCAGTCTAGAATTTGAATACGATGATATCACTCTGATCTAGAATTTGAATACGACCACCTTGAGTGTGAAATAAATCATACATCTTGAAAGGAAAAAAATAAAATAAAAATAAACCATACCTACTGAAAGAAAAACATTCTCATTTTATGTATTCAATCCAATTGTTCTTTCTCTTTCACCTTAATTTTCACTTAACTTTTTCTCAGTATCATCCTATTTCACCAAATAGCTTGCTACATTCTATCATTTTCCCCCATGACCATTAGACCAATCACTTTTTTTTATTTTTTTATTTCTTCTTTCTTCCTTTCCCTTTCATCACAACCAAATCATTCCCATTTTATCAAGAATTAAATCACAGACAATTATGTTATCAGTAATTTACTCTAACTATACAAAGAAAAAACCCTACTGCAGAAACATTTGAGACGATCATATAACAAATTTTAATGGCAGTAAAACTTTGGCAAGAAAAAATTGAATTCCTTTGTAGAATAATCTACATTCATTAATTGATATAAAAGAATATATGTTCAGAAGCTTTATCTAAAGTTTTCTGCCATGGCAAGCCAGGTGTTTGATTAGAGGCCAGAGGGCAAGCTCCCACTATTCGGTCAGGAGTAGGTATTATCTTATCTGCTGTTTTCTGTCATACATATACATGTATGCCAGGTGTTTGATATTAGGGTGGCCACCGACCCTCCACAACGGACTGGTGTCAACCCTCCACCGACCCTTGCACTTGCTCCATGCAAGGTCCAAGTACTAATTGAACCAAGACACACGTGAACTCACAATTACAAGGAATGCTAAAATAAACTTTGTATAAAATGTTGATTAACAGCGTAATTCTATATTAGAATGAAATAGTTATCAGACACTATTCCTCTGAGAGAATTCAGAAGCAGTAAATCACAGCAGAGACCAAGAAAAGTACAATTAGTAAATTGAACCCCAACTACCAGCTACCATATACGCATTAATTCATGTGTATTAATTGTCCCCACAGGTTTATATGTGTGTGTTACTTAAAATTATTGAGAGAAAGTTGTTTCACATATATAGTGGTTTTCCCAAACCAACAAATTAGTGTCCTAAATTAGCTTTAACCATTAACCACATACATGCGAGGGGGAAAGGGGTTGTCTTTAGCAGGTAACATTTTTTAGCCAAGGGAGGATGCATTTGAAAATATGGTTTGCCTGTTTAGTGGAAAACCAGGCTGTCATCTGAACTATTGCTCAAGTGGCCTAGGGTTTTATTTCATCGTATTAGACAAACTTAACCCCACTAATATTGTTAATTTACATGCTTTAATTTTCAATTTCAACAAATGTGGGTATCCTTCTCTGTTTCCCTTATCACTTTGATACCCTCCAAGCCTACAACAAACATCAAGGAGACTAGGACACATGCTACAAAGATAAACAATAGCATTCATTGGCCAAGTATATTGTTCATATTTCATGCCCATCAAGGAACTGTCATAGGCATACTTACTCCATTCATCACTATATCCACCCCTTAAATCACATTAGTCTCAACAAGAGTAACATTAAGACACCACTAAGTAAAAATGATGGATTCACACTAATTTAGAAGCAATCTGTGAACAGATTCCCAGAAAAATTGCAATTGTCACTAGCCAATTACAAACGTTCGTTTCTACTATTTTACAACACTACAAAAAAATACTATGAATCATATTCATCTTGGTTTGCATAAGTTGGTAAAGTATTTATCTGATAACAGTTAAACTCGGTATAAATTACACTAACCGTTAGTATAACCTACAAAAATATCTAATGACATGTATCGATTTTGTATACATCGGAATTAATAGAAACATCCTCTAGGATGACCAGAAGTTAATGCTTAGAAATGTTTTTTTGTTTCTATCTATATAGTAACTCGTAACAATATTTTCTCTCTCTATCGTATCCTTTATTAGATCTCGTATCCCTCTCTTAGTTTTGTTCTATAAGTAACATTTCTCTAATATTTATATTCACAGTTTAATTTTGGTGAAACAAATGGAAGTAAACCCAATGGCTAACAGTGTAATTTTTCAATTAATGTATGACATTTATATAGTGTTTAAATAATGCACATGGATTATGAAAGAAGTTACAGTTTCCCCTATATTCCAAAACATACGAAAATGAGAATATATAAAGTGTCAAATTGATGAAGAAATTGAGCAAAAAAGCAAAAATAAGATATGAAAAGGAATACCTAAGGATGAGTGCAAGATATTGAACACACTTGGTCCGATGAATACCAAACAATTAAAAATACAGTGGACACAATTATGCTACCCATCCCATACTTGATGTCCATCGATAACTATTATCTAAAAAATTTAAAAAAAAATTATAAAATGATGTTGGCTAGATGAGTTTCTAGTCACTGAGTGACACAAACCAAAAGACCAAGACCATAAACAATATTATCCACTATGGGTCCAACTTGAATGGGTGCAGGTTGATTCTTAGAAAATAGTAAAAAGCAAACCCAGTAAAACCTAGAAAACAAAAACAAGGGGAACTACACCCAGACAACCTTTTTTTACCGCAGCTCTACATGAGGCATAATAATGTTGACTGAGTTTAAGCAGCATGGTCTATTCTAAAGTCCAAAGAAACAGCATGAGAGTGATTTGATTCATTCAGGGAAAGGGAGATGAACCGACCATATCACTGTCACCCCTTCCCTTCTCTTTAAAGAAAAGTTTTCCATTTGAATGTAGCAAGTGCAAAAACATTCAATGCGGCATAGACTCCAATTAATGCCATTTCCCACAACTTCCTCTACTCAATGAAGTACTAAATGTTACTTGGAAGAGTCAAACAACACGTTTGCTTACCACAAATTCCGGCACACAGCTAGTAGCTCCACTCTTATTCCGGACCATTTCAAACTCCATCCTTATTACCTACACATAATCATAATCCAACTCTTTCACCAAAAAAAAGCAGATCCATTAGACTCAAGAGAAACAAACAAATAAAATAAGCAAACCAGTGCTGCTACAAAGTGTCTTAAAGATGATAATGATAATAACATCTACTTGACTCCAGTCTCTTTCAGAAGCAAAATTAACAAAACGAACCAAAAAACATCCTAGTCTTATGCTTACAAAGAAAAACCGTCAGAAAGATTAACATACTTAATTCACATGTCAGTAAGATTAAGCAAATCCATCTCAGAAGGAAGGAGGAGGACGAGGTGGAGCAGCTCCCCAAAATACATCATGAGGCATGTTCTGACCATTGTGTAGCAAATTAGGAGGCAAATTATACATGGCCATTGAAACTGGTTCACCTAAACCCTGAGATTGTTGTTGCTGCTGCTGCTGCTGCTGCTGTTGCACTTGCATTTCCTCTTCACCTTGTTCATCCTCCAGCGGCAGCCTCTCATAAGTAGCGTTGGCGAATGTGGCGGCGATCACCATCACCGGCCCGGAGGCCACCAGAGAACCCGCGACGGTGCCGCCAACAACCTGCCCCTGCCCTCCGGCCAAGTAGACGGAGAGTCCGGTGGCGCCGGGAGGCGAAGGGGAGGGCAAAAAGGCGCCGGAGAGGGAGAGAATCTCGAACCGTCCGTGGAGGGTGATGACTCCGGCGGGCGCGGCGGGCTGTCGGAGAGTGACGTTGGTAACAATGCCGCTGCCGCTGAGGACCGACACGCCGCGGTGGCGGCGGTTGGCGAAGGCGGCGATGCTCTCCGCGACGTCGCTGCCGCTGGCGATTTCCAAGACGTGGCTGCGGAGCGCGTTGGGGCTTTCTTTGGTTATGACAATCGGCGGCTTGGGCTTGTTCTTGGACCCGGGAGGCCTGCCACGTGGCCTCCGACCACCGCTTCCCGGCTCCGAACCTTCGTGGCTTCCGAGGTTCTGGTTCTGGTCGTCTCCGTTGTCCCTGTTGACCTCTTCCTCCGTGGTGTTGGTGTTGGCGTTGGTGTTGCTGTTGCTGCTATTGGTCGGAGTAGTATTCGCGTTGTTGTTGTTGTTGTTATTGTTCTCCATCAACTCTTGCTCTCTGATCATTCCCACATTCCCAGCCCACCACCGATTCGCCATGTTCAACTCTCTGAAGCTTTATTTTATGTTGAAAACAGATAAAGGGATGAAAAAAATAAACAACTCAGATCTGTGTCTCAATTAGGCACGAAAGACATGCTTTTTTGCATGTAAACCCTAACCACACATGTAAACAGGAGTGGTCACATCCAGCTAATTGAGAGTGTGGCACAAAATTGACTAAGGTGAAGAGAGGAGGAAAAAGGGGTGTGTAGAAGTACAAGAGAAGATAAGAGAAGAAAGGGTTGAAGTTGAAGGAGGTATTTTTTGTTGACAAAAAACGCAGTGTTTTCGGGGGCTGTTGTTGCAGCAGAAAGGATATAATACGGTAATATGGTAATATGCTTTTGTAATTGTACCTCAATCTATGCCACTAAAAGGGTCAGATTAGTACGGGCAGAAGATAGAAACAGTGGGAAGTACCTTGAGAGTGAGCGGGGTCCTCTATCGTTGTTTTTTATATATATTTTATAGGAGAAGGAAGATGATGTTAGCAATAGCAACAGCACCTTCAGCAATAGCAATAATGGAATAATGGCTATGTTGTTATGATATGATGATATATGCATTAGATTGAAGAAACGAAGCGGTTTGGAAGAGGGAGTGGTTTTGGCTGTCCCTGGTAAGCGGTTCTTGAGTTGCGTTCAAAGTTTTCAACTTCCGAAGCAAGCAGAACTCCATCCACTTGTTGATGTGGTGTCACCTACTCACCCAGCTTCGTTCAAAACAATATTAGAGAGAGAAAGAGAAGCAAGTTGCGCGAGATGGGCAAGAAAAAAGAGTTTTGAGTTATGATGGGGAATTTACTCTGCTACCCTCTTTTGCTTGGTGGCTTGGTTGGTCAGGTTAGTGATTGAGGAAGTGGTACTTGCTAGCATGGTGGCTCGAGTGACGCGTGGAGTGGGCCTTCCGGGCCAAAATCAAATGCAAAACTTCTGCTGTTGCTGTTCTTACTGTTCTTACTGTTCTCACTGCTCCTGTGCTGTGTCTTCTGAACTCCATTCACTCTTCTACTTCTCCCAATACTCCCACCTCTTACCCTTTCTCCTTATTTCCTTTTCATAACTTTTTACTCTATCAACACACCCTACAATCTCACTTTTACTTCTACCACTAACAACAACATAATAACCTGCATTATCAACTTATCATCCATCCCTTTTGGAATCATCATTATTTTTAAAAACTCTTCCATTTTCTGACATCTCAACATTAACTGCTGTATTTTTAAATAATACTATTTTTTTCAATATTCATTACCTTAAATAGTCAGAAGCTTGAAAAAATGTAAGTTTTTTTTAGCTAATACTTTTAACTCTCTGGTTTCAAGGGGTTTGGTTAGCATCTTCATATATTTATTGGGATGCATAAGTATAAGTCAATTCAAGTTACAGGTTTTATGATTGTATAGGTTCTGAAAATAGAAATACGTGAGATGTAGATAGGTTGACAAGACAGAAATAAAAAAATTAAAGACATTTGGTTATAAATAAAAAAACGATTAGGTCTCCCTATTTTTAAAATCATCTCATCCTTTCAACTAAACAACACCCTAAGTTTGAGGAATAGTTATTAGTGGAGCTTAATAGTGTGATTAAATATGGATGAGATTTTAAGGTTATTAAAGAAAATATGTTTTTTTAAGTGTCTGAAATAAATAAAAATATAAAAACAGTAAGAATAAAGAAAGTTAGAAGGAGGGCGGCAGGAGCAGGAGTGGGACACATCAATGTCTGCAAATGGCGACAAAAATAACGAATGCCAATGTCTCTGAAACATCACCGCCAACATTATTTCTTTCTACGTTCCCTCTCTCAGGAAAATCACTTCAGAATCAGTAATCATTTTTTTATTATTATTTCTTCAAGGTAGTAATTATTTATCTTTACCTTCTAATTATACAAATTCACTTTATTACATTTTTTTTATTAGTGGAGCAGAAGTGTTTAACATATTCACCTAACATAATTAGTGATAATAACACACTGATATAACCAAAAATGTAGTGTGTATAGTGTATGAGTTATTGGAGATTGTCTTGTTTTTGTTTGTTTGAGCTTTGAATGCAATTGTAGTGAGTGTGATATGAATGAGCATGGGAATTGGGATCATGCTGCCACCCCACCAATACGTAAGTAATGATGCTACTTTTGCAATGAATCTACTGTTCGCCACCAGAAAAGTGAGAATGGAACCCAGAAAAACAACTCGAATAAACACATCTTACAACAAAGTAGATGCTTGTGAAAAAGGGAGACAAAATAATTTGGTATGTACAAATTAAATTCATATAGTTAACAATGAGTATATAATTTATTTTAAGATGAAAAAAAAAAATGAGAGTGACAGGTGCAGGTTGTGTATGCAGCAAAAAGAAAATAGCAATGGGTGGTTAGTGTCTTTATCAATGCAATCCGTGATCCAATAGCAGACTAAAATTGAGACATGATAAAATTCAGAAAATCTAGAGTGGGAAGAGATAAGCATGTATGGTGACTAAAATTCAAATACTATCAAAATACACAGAAGGGTAGGAATAAGTGTTCTCAAGATTGGTTAGATAGCATCTTTGAAAGCAACACCAAAGCAACATCGTTATCCATTCTCTTAACATAAATGAGGACAAATCTGAAAAGTCAAGTTTTTGAATACAATGATGACACGTCACGAATAGCAGTTGAAGCAAAGATTCGTGTGTTTGGGTTTTCTGTGAGAACACGATAGATTTGATAGGAAAGACTTATGGGGTTTTCTTTTTTTACTGAAAGAAAAACTTGTGAGTTGGTTTGAAATTTGAACACTGAAATTAGAACAAAAAATTAGTCAAACAAGTGGTGTGCAGAATGAGATAGCATAGCGTGGAAGTAAAACTCATTCGGTTGGTCATCCAAAATCCAATTGGCGATAAACTCGAAACAGCTCAAAATCCAAAATCTAATCACCACGCAGTCACTGGTTTACCTTACTTTGGTATTTCCATCTTATAACACCTCCTCTTCTGACAAAGAAAACATTGAAATGATACAAAGTTTAAAATTATAAATTATAAAAAAAAATACATGATATCAGCATGTTTTAAAGAAAAGATTTTACAAAATTTAAGTTTAAATATAATTATTTATAATAGTGACCGTCTTTTTTTTAAACATATTATACTATTTTTGTGAAGATAGTTTTTTGTTTTCTTAAACTTTTTATTGAAATTGATTTACTTATTTAAAAGAAGAGCCTTCTTAGTGTTATTAAAACTACATTCAATTATGATATATTTGATTTGTTTTATTAACCTAATTACTTATAAATAAAATCTTCAATTTTTGTAACAGGTTTATCACCTAACAAAATTAAACCAAAGTAAAAGTACATAAAATATTTGAAAAAATTAAGAAGGGAAAAGAAACAAATAAAATAACCCTAGAAACAAATGAAAAAATAATGTACATAAAAAGCATAATTTTCATAAATAAAAGAATCAGGGTCAGAAAAAAAGATAAAAAAATATGTGCATAAAGAACACAATTTTCATAAAATAGAAAGTATCAAATTCACACTTAAAGACATGATTTTGTAAAAAAAAAAAAAAATCTAGTAATTGTTTGAAAAATATAATAGATACATTTTACTTTTTAACAAATCAAATCATATGTTTATTATCTGTACTGGTGGAAACAAAGAGCCTCCAAGTTTTTTAATAATAAAATACAATGAATAAAAATAATTATTTTTATATAACTTTTATTAAAATAAAATAATTAGAAAAATATAAAAAAATAAAAATATAATAAAATATGTATACAAAATAATCATTTTTCTTATTTTTATTTTTTAAACAAATATACATAGATAGTGTTAATAAAATGAGATTTAAATTTCCATAATTACTCATAGAAGGGCTAAATTATTATTAATAACCACTATTATTAATATTTATTATTTATTTTAATAAATAAAAACATTTGCTATAATTTTAAGGATAAACCAAGTACACCAAAAAGGAAAATTGTATCTCTTTATTAATTGTTATTAAAATAAGAATTTGATTTCCATAATTACTTGTAAAAATATTAAATTATTATTTATTATACTAAGTAAAATAGTTATTACAATTTTAAAGGTGGAATTTAAGAAGATATGTAAAATAACAATTTGCAAATCTTTTGATTCTTATATATATATATATATATACCAAATTTGAGGAGAAAAAGCATATAATGTGATGAATTTTCTTCTTTGATTTATTGAGTTTAGTTAAAAAATTTAATCTGATTGGATTTACTTTTACTTTTAGTTTTACTTTTTAACTTTTCAAAAATATTACAGAAATGATAAGATATATTGTAATATAAGAAAAAGTAACTTTAAACATTTACATATCATTATATAATTAATAATAGTATAAATTTTACATAAAATACATTTATATAACTTGATAATTATATTTCTGTCTCTTAGTTCAAATTAGTAAAATTAACTAAATATTTTTTTAGTAAATAAATATAAAGTATACAAAAATTTTACAAATATGTAAAAAAATATGATCTAATCTAATAAAACATTCAACTTTTTCAAAACTTTACTATATACGGATTTTACTTTCGATTTATTCTGTTTTTAGTGCTACAAGTAGAAGTTATCAGCTCTGATTGAATTAGGTGAGTTTATAATCACCGGTAGTAAACAGCAAACAGAACTCGGTGAATATCAGTAATCAGTGTACATGCCCAATGATAGAGGATATCTATATTTTGGTATAAAATTCATTATTAGTGATTGACTTCATCTGAGATAAAAATCAAATTTGTTGAAAGATCTGCATTTGATTCAATCAGTGGCAGATGAACAGCAATAATGTTGCAATACAGTGTTAAGGCACTTGGCACTAGTTAGATAGTAATAGATAGATATATTGAATGATGTGTAAGGAGCTCCAAGTACACCCATAATGTTACAGTGATGGCACCGAATATGACTATCTAATTTTTTAAAAATACTAAAATAGTTCATTCACCAAGTAAAGTGGTCACCACTTTGTTCACATAATCCAAGAACAACAAATTTCATTTTGCTTTAAGTAATTCGGACGCTGGGTTGAAATCCATACACAGTAAATCCTCCATCAACAGAAATAACTTGTCCAGTGATGTAAGAAGCTGCTGGCAAGCAAAGGAAAGTCACCAAGGATGACACCTCATGTGCTTCTGCAATTCGCTGTAGTGGCGTACGAGATATTATCCCGCTAGAAACTTCCTTATTTGCAAGCACCTGGTAGATGCAAGGTAACAATTAGCATGCTAACGTACATGATATGTACAGGTATAATTCATCAGCACAAATCTCTCTCAAGAATTTGAATTTGGTACTAAATTAACCTAAAGATGTGGAAGACTAGACTAGACACCTTGAATATAAAGTTTACTTACAAAGATATTTTAATAGAGTATGATGTGATATGATACAAAATTGGATTTAACTCAGCCCAAAAACTAGCTCAAGCCTATCCTCCAAACTCATACACTGTTTTTATCGTATCTCGAGTTAATATGAGATCTATCATGATGATTGCGTTAGACCTCTTAAATGTTCTTAAGATTAAGCCACCTTAACTAGGTATCTCAATATGCAGGCTAATTAGATTTTCTCATACCATAGAATAAAGGATTAGAGGGTGTAAAGACTGATAGACAGACTCTCTTTTTATCTGAATACTCTTATACTGCTGAATACACACAAGTTAAAACTTGAAAGGAGCATGAATGTAAAACTTCAAAGACAGATTATATATTGACAGGATCAACAAATTACAGAACATAATATCAGCTTGGAATTTGTTTACTAACGACCAGTTCACAGCAGATCGAATTCAATTTTATTTATCAAAATAATTAACCAATCTTCAGAAAGAAAAGACCATTATTCCTCTTGGAACAGAAAATAAATTGGGTGAAAGAGCATTACAGGTTCCGCAAGTGATGTTTTGGTGTACCAGGGTGCAACACCGTTGCTCCTAATATTGTCTTTCGCCCATTCACATGCAAGATATTTGGTAAACTGATCAATTGCAGCTGAAGAAAACAGCACAATGAATCTATTTCGTCAATATATTTCAAAATAGTTTGTAATCTATGTTTGAGCCGGAGATGATATAATTATACATCACCACACCTTTAGTTGCTGCATAAATGGCTCCCGAACCTACACTTGTCTGACCTGCAACTGAGGAAATGAACACAATACTTCCGTTTCCAGATTCTTTAAGAAGAGGATATGCAAGTTGGCACAGATGGTATGCAGAGTCCAAGTTAGTTGCCATCAATTTTGAATATTCTTCAGTTGTATACTCTATTGTTGGCTTCCTCACATTTGTTCCTACATTGTTTACCTAAGCTCACAAGATGATCATAGAAACAAAACTTATTATGTGCTGAAATCTTTCCCATAAGAGAAACAAGTCTTGCTATTTGAACATTTTTAATTTTAACAGTTTTATGCTGAAATGATCACGAAAGGCAAAGTTATACATACTATGTTTTTAACTAACTATTTTGTGCAGATACTAATGCTGCCTACAGGATGGATTTCAAACAACAATAAGAACGTCTTATTTAGGCAAAATATGTAAAGAAATTGCAATTATTTATTTATTTTATAAGTCGGTAACCACTTGCAAAATGAGTGCATGTAAGACGAGAAAAGGATGAAGAACAAAGACTAACACATTGTGTGTTTTACGATGATGTTATTACAATACATGATACAGTATTCAGCAATACACATCATATTGAAATTCCCGTTTGAATTGAAATACCTGAGATCAATCTCTAACAATTTCAGTAACTAATATCCCAAAATAAGAGAGTCATAAATACAGCTGAATACACAAGTTATCCTGCTTCTATCCTAATCACAGGCAAAGCAGCTGGGTTGCATCAGACGACATGACAGGGTAGGTACAGAGGCTCCAAAATATTTTGAAAATTTGCACAATAAACAAATTAGTAAGTGGTACATTCATTCACTTAACACCGGTATTCCCATTTTCACAGTATAGTTTCTTGATTTTAAAGGTTTTATCTTGAGATGTGTCATATTATTATTATCACAAACTCTAAAATTGTATTTATGGTGCTGCAGTTAACATTTCCTGCATTCACACATTTAGTTAATCAGAATGGTTGGATGAAGATGCAACGACTCATATTTTATCTTGCCAAATCTAATTTTAAGATATGTATTTGACATGTGAAGCATTTGATCTTCATCCAACAGTTCCTTTTCATGAATGCATGAATGTTAGAGATCGCTTTCATGAATTATAATCAGTGATGACTTTTATAAAGCTGAACACTCAGATTATCCTGTCTACTATTCTAACCTACTTTATGTAAGACAAAATATTCCAATATATAAATATACAAACAAAAAAATAAGAAGGAAGACTCACAAGTATGTTGAGCATGCCGTTGAAGGCAGAGGCCACTTGTTTGATGAGATTCTCCCTTTGGGCTGGAACAGACGCATCACAAACCGATCCAGAAACCGAAAACCCCTTCTCTTTCCATTCCTTTAAGCATGCATTCAGCTCCTCCTCATTCCTGGAACAAGTGTACACAGTGGCACCAAACTCCGCCAGTTCCTCCACCACAGCATGCCTGAATCCAAGAGTGAAACCAAACCACACATCACACCCATAAAAAAATAGCATGCAAAAAACTCAACTTCAAGTCGTTTTAACAAACCCCAGAATCAAGAAACCCAAATCAATACAATACCAAAAAAAAAAAAACAATTCCGAAACGAGAAGAAAGAAAAAGAGAAAGGAAGAAAAAAAAAAAAAAATAGGAACCCGATTCCACGTGTGCCTCCAGTAACAAGAGCAGTGGTTCCCTTAAGTGACAATCTTGAAGCTCTGCCACTACCCTCTGGGTTCGCCATTGTTGTTTGCTTTTGTTCACGATCTTATCTTGTGAGTTCTGACCATGAAAAACTGGGAACTGTTCTATCTTGTCTAAAAAAACCATGATTTTAGATATTTGCTATGCTAGCGCCAATGTTCCGATGGGCCCATTTGTGAGGGTTGTTTGTGTGGGTTGTTGTCACTGCTGATTAGGCAAAACAGTGAATGCATGTTTTCTTTTAGTATTTGGAAAAGGACTAATTTTTTTTTTTTAGTAATTATTGTATATTTATAAAATTTATAAACTTTTTGAGTGATTTGTAATATATATACTATTAATTTAAAAATTAAATCATGCTTTTTAAAATTAAATTTTATACTATTACACATTCTCTAATAATTTTAAAAATCTTAATTTCAACTATTTACCTTAA
>Ga0099825_1007816_pt1 | contig 12891 bp, 8 predicted proteins | sample SiratroredBW_FD_76838 | JGI IMG/M metagenome (GOLD analysis project Ga0099825, IMG submission 76838) | Root nodule microbial communities of legume samples collected from California, USA - Siratro red BW | ecosystem: Host-associated > Plants > Roots > Nodule | place: USA: California | collected...
TATAGTATGATGTAGTATCGATGTTTGTGAATGATATAGAATGGGGGTCGAGACACACTATCTTCAGGGAAGGAGATATACATGTTTAGATTATTAGGATGTGCATTGTTTGGGGATTTGATCTATCTAAGTAGGTATTCTGACTTTACTGGTACATTGGATTCATATAGATGAAGATTATATGAAGATTACCAGTTAGTGAAGAGTCGAAGGAGGTTCATATGGCCATGCCCGATATTTGAAGTATGACCTGATAGGAATATGACATATGGATTAACCTGTATCTGAGGTTTGAATTAGGAACTGATTAGAACAGATTGTATCCGAGATTTAAAATAGAAACTGATAGGAACAGACCTTTGAGTCTAACTCAATACACTAAGTCTTCCAAAAGTACAAAGTCTAGTGTCTTTTTATGTGAGATGATTTATGAAAACTTGATTTGTTGTAGTTTGATTGAGATAGAAATTTAATTTATGAAAATATATTTTAAAAAATTCTCTAGCTTATCATTTTTTTTTGTGGTGTTTGTTTTGGTTTTAAATCTGATAATGGTGTATTACACGTAAGTAGAGGATTTGACAGGTCATGTCACTCCTCACTGAGCTAATAGAAAAAATTTATTTTATTTTATTTTGTAATTATAACAAGATATTTCTATTAAATCCTCTTTGGACAAATTTATTTTGAAATACTATGATGAGCGTAGAGATATTTATATTTAGGTCTATTATATTATTTCTATGCAATATAGTTTCTATTATATGAAAAATATGAGATGTTACAAAAGAGGTGTTTTGTTAGCATTTCTTGTACAAATAACATAAATTAGGTGTTTTGGCATCTGATATCACTTGTTTAATCCATATTTTCTTTGTCTAATTGCATATTTTAAGTATTATTTTTGTTCTTATTTTTAGTCTTTTATAAAAAAATTTGTTTTTCATAAAATTTAGATATTTTAGTGAAAATTATATTAATCTTCTATTTTAGATAAATATTTTCTTTTTAATATTCATAACCCATGGTTTTGTTAAAATTTTCAGGTTCAAAATAAACAATGTAAAAGAAGAAAAGAGAAGAAAGATGAAGTTTGTTGAAAGGAGAGAGTACTGTACATGTTGGGCATTACATGAAAGAGTGAGGGGCATTTTTAGCAACAAAAAACTCTGAGAAGTTAAAAGGATAAAATTGGAATTTTAATAATAAGGGGAAACTTAAGTTCTGAAAATATACCTCTTGGATTTTGAAAAAAACCCATTAGATATAAAATCCACGTAGGGTACAGAGGCACACTTTAGTTTTTCAGGGATTTGTTTTAGGGTGCTTTCTTTAATTTTATTTTTCTTCTTCACTCTATTCAATTTGCTCAACTATCTACACAATCTATTTTCATTTAATTGTTTTCATTTACAATGTGTGTTGAAGATGATTGCATACTTTCTGGATTTCAATTCTGCAACTTATTGTTCTGATTAGTGGTTCTTTTCTTTTAATTTTCGATTACTCATAAAAGAAGTTGGCAATTAGCAATTCATGAGATTTTGGTTTTCTTTCTCGCTTATGTTCTTTGATTTCTATTACTTTCTTTCCTATTCTTTTGTTTTTTTTTTCTTTTTCTTTACTCATTTTCTAATTTTTCAGTTTTACAATTTGGCTTTCTTTTTACTATGCTTATCTCATTCAACTAACTTTTCTTTACTGTTTTTTCTAAAAATTTTGTTTTACAATTATTGTTTCAATTTTAATATGTCAATCCTTTATTTATTTTTTTTAATTTATTAAGAAAAGAAAACGTACGTGAAATTACTTTCGAATTCTACAATCCAGAATGATTTACATTTTAAATATGTAGTTACGGTTTCCAAAATATAAAAGACATGTGTTTTAGATTGTACAATCTAAAAATAAAATCTAAAACATCAACAACTTTTGAACTCTACAATCGAAAAGTATCTTTTGAATTGTAGAATCTGAAAGCTTGTAAAAATTTTGAAAAAACCCACCCTCTTCTCACTGCGGTCCACCGTCATTCCAATACACCTTTGCTTGAATGGGTGTGCAGTGCTTGAATGGATGCTTCAATGTTTAGAGAAAATCAGTTTTCAATCACTTCAATTCCTTTAAATTGGATCCGTAATGCAACCACAAGGTGCAGGGTGAACAAAGAACGTGAATTAGTGAATGAAAAAGGTGTAGGGTTTCGATTGGAGGTGGAGGAGGTGAATGGTAGTTTTAGATTTTAAATTTAATTTTATGAGTAAATTTCACTTTTCATTTATACTATGGAAATGCAAGAAGATGCTGTTGAGCTGGAAGAAGAGGCTCTCTAAAGTGTTTTGTGAAAGTGTGTGAAATGTTTATAGTAATTACTTCCTGTACCCTCTATTTTTGAACCTGCACCTCCACAATTAGATAAAATGATTAAATTATCCATTTTCTTTTTATGCACTCCACCATCGAATAAAAAAAAAAGGAGAACCTTGTAGTTAAAAGAAGAGAAAAACGAATTTCCTTAAATTCATTCGGAAAAATACATTCCAAAAGATATTGTATATATATTTAAAAGTTTTTATAGAAATTTTGTTCTAAAAAACTTGTTTTAGAATATATTACATATATTATGAAAATTTTATTTTAGAAATCTTGTTCAAAAAATCTTATCCTATTCTAAACTATATTTCATAAATTTCATAAATTGTATTCTAAAAATATTTTTAGAAAAAACAATCCACAAGTTATTTTAAAAAAGAATAAAATTATCATTTTAAAAATTATGGGGTGCAGGTTAAAAAATGTTGGATATAAGAAGTAGTTACCAATGTTTACAAGGAAATGCCCAAATCCAATCATAAGTATACTTAAAGACAAGATTGAGGCCATTACTTCTTGCACCCTCATGGTTCCTTCTAACACCTGCATGGAAGATCTAAAACCTATGTTTTACATTTTGATTACAGAATTGGAAAACCTGTTTTGAATTACACAATTCTAAGTATTTTTTTTCAAATCTAAAAATGTATTTTAAATTATAATATATTTTTAAATTTCCAGATTATGTGTGAAAATATATTATAGATTATAAAATCTAAAATACATTAATATATTATCTAATCCGCAATATATTTTAAAATTATGTAATTTAGAATGCGTTTTTAAATGAAAACAAATACCGTAATTTAGAAATGTATTATAGATTATTTAATACAATCTAAATATATTCTGATTTATGTCATTTGGAACGTATTTCCAACCTCTGTATTTTAAAAATATAACTTAAAATATATTTTTAAATTACATAATTTATAATATATCTTTAAATTTCACAATTTAAAAATACATTTTAGATTGCTTAATCCAAATTATATTTTCAAATTCGTAAATGTATAAAATACAAAATTATAATATATTTATAAACTATACAACTAAAATATATTTTTAAATTTCATATTACACCAGCCGAAATAAATCTTCAAATCATACAATTTAGAATTTTCCTAACCTAAAAATAATTTGATTCTTTTTAACACACGTGAAAGATGAAATTGCTAAAAGAAATACCTAAAGATTGGTGATAAGATGGCAATTGATACCACAGCGCGGCCCATTAACTAATGGAACTATAAAACGGGTAGTAATATTAAATATTCATGCATTTTGGTTTAAATACCCCCACGTACCAAAGCGTTTGACTGAGGAAAAAATCAATGAAAAAATAAGTTACAAAAAGAAAACATCAAATATTTAACTTTCTAATAAAGTAAAAATACGTGAAAAATACAAATAGATTTCCTTTTAAATCATGTCATTTAATTGATATGAAAATAGATAAATTATTTGAATAATATAATATCATTTCTTTAATAAAAGGCTATAACTACAGGTTGTGAAGGGCACAACAAACATCGACTCTTGATCATAAGCTTCACCAAGCTACTAAATTTAATCTCCCACCTGCTCATCCGTGTCCATGAGTGTAACCAAACAGAGCAGAAGAAAATCATGATTTTTTCAACAACTCGTTCAAAACATCTATCTCATGGTCTTTTATCTTTATATCTAAAAACATTGCCACCTCAACGTCCTGTCAATGGAGAAACATTTTCAAATTTGACCATAACTAAGCCCAAACTCACTATAATCTAAAATCTCTAAACACCTTATCTTCAAAGCACTATGCAAATTCGGATAAAGTGAAGATAGAACATTGACAAACAAAGACAAGAGGGTGGTAAATAAAATTGTACGTCCAAAATCTGATATGGGGTTATATGTAGAAGTCATTAGTTCAAGAAATTGAAGAAAAACAATTAGCACGGTATTCACATATTACAAGTGTTGTGCTCTCCAATCCACGGCAAAATTTTCTTCACTTTCATCATCACTGGATGACTCTTCGTGCGTAGATTCCTTGGCTACAACCTCAGATGATTTATTACGCTTTGCAGCATTAGCAGCTTTTAGATCCAATCTCCTCTTCTTTAACATTTCCACTTTCTCCCTGAAGATTCTGTAGAAGGATAAAAGATAGAGGGGGCAATGGGGAGGGGTGTCTTAGTACGATGGAAAAACAGAACAAATGAAAGGGGGAAAAAGTATTAAAGACTGCTAAACATACTTCTGTTCTACAGACTCAGCTTCCTCTATCATTTCGGCCGCATCAATCTGCCCATAATGACAAACGTTTGATCATATATCAAATTTATAGTGCATATACATATCAAGGTTAGAAGTCAACAGGCTCAATTATATAGCAAAAAGAAAATCATGATCATCACCTCTTCTTCCTCCAACCGATTGTCAACCTCCTGCAAATCTTCTTGAATCAACTTCTCAAATTCCTTGTACTCGTCTCTAAGAGAAGATTTTAAAAGAATACAACGTCATTTTAAGTTCCAATCTATTTAACCATATAAATCTTCCTCAGAATAAAGAACAAAAGTTTTCACGGAACAGAACCAGCAATGTACAAAGAGTATGGTATCGAACTAACAAACACCAAGAAATAAAATGGTTTCACCCATTAGGCTTGACTTCTCTAGATTGAGGGGTGCATCCATAAAGGAAGTTTTCTGCACCTGAATCAGAGGTTTGCCACTAAACCCTCTAATGTGCACCCCTCGTTTAAAAGAAGCCAAAATCCTCACCAATTATACCTTCATTATTTTCTACCCCAAGAATAAAACATATTTCGGTTATCTTTACTTCCCAAGAAAAGAAAAAAAGTTAATGAAAATTAAATGTAGCAGTAACCAACAAAATAAAGGGGGAACCTACTTGACATCTGGCTTAACAAGCTTTATGCCACGGGCACGCAAATCAGCTTCCTTATTGTCAAAAAATCCTTCAGGGAGACTCCCTTTCACTTGCTTGATCTCTGCCTCAGTAGTCTTGACCGATGTCTGCTTACTCTCCGTTGAGGCTTGGCTAACATTTGACTCTGTAGCACTATTGTCATGAAAATGACCTTTTGCCTTCTCCAAGTCTAATGTCTGATTTTTGGCAGAAACCCCAGGTTTTCTACCTAAATCAGAGTCTGCTAAATGTTCTGAAAGGAAAAATGTCAATGAAGCAAAAGTAAGTTAATATTAAGTGCTGCAAGTTGAGTCAAACCAAAGTTATTATCAAACATGTAGCAATGAAGTCCCAAGGTGTGATAAAGCACCAACTGTATATCCCCAGTACAAATAATGAAAGATGAGAATAATATTACTACTTTTAGACCCAAAGGACCCTGTCACTGCGATCAATAAAATCCGAAAATCCCATGGCTTTTACTATTTATCAATATATAGAATTCAAGAAAAAGCACCAAAAGTTGTTCAATCCATTTCCAAGCAGGGTACACCCAACTGTAGATTATAATCATTTTTGCAGCGCATCTACAATCTTCTCAAAGCCCAAGCACATGAATTCATGCCTTACTCTTAACAGTTAAGAAATTCAATAATATGTAAAGAAAATTACAAAGAAAGTGAGGGATAAAGATACTCCATAAAGAAAAAGGAAATAAACCAATGAACTCCAAAAAACTTACAAAAAAAAAAAAAAAAATCAAAACTTTATGAGGAACCACTTTTGAACAAGCATCAGCCTTAGGCTACAAACATGTAATATGTCATCAGTTATAGTTCTATTCAGCACCTCAAATTGAATAAAACTTAGACCATAGAGAGACCTTTGAGCATTCAGAAGGGATTTTCAACAGAGAAATTAGTCTTATATAAAAAAAAAATGAAATTCTGAAAAGGATTTTCACAAAAACTTCCTAGAAGGATCAAGGGACCAAAATCCTCGTGTAAATAAGAAAATGAAAATTGTGAATAAGACCCATAAAGGGACACTAGTTCAGAAAATTTCTATCATTCAAGTTAAACTAGTCATGGGAATTCATGAAAACAAATCTTACTCATAAAATTATGAATTGCTATTATTAAAATATCAAATGGACAAGCCGGCCATTATATTAATAAAGTGGCATACAAATATGCAAATAAAAATAAAAATTATTATCACTGCCTGTGATATGTAATTGCTACTCTTCTTATGAAAATGTACAAGAGTACAAATATGTATTTCCATTTCTAAACCAAATTCTTACCAGATCTTGCTTTTCCTGAATCACTGTTATCAAAAAAACCAGGTGGAAGCACTGACGACGATTGAGGTTTAGACACTTCCCTTGAATCTTCTGGAAGTTTTGATTGTGAGCCCAAAGGACGGTCCGGTTTAGCCTTGGGAATATTGGTATCAGAAACAGGCTTTGCATTATTTTGTTGAGTTAATCCAGCTGCATTAGCTTTCAGATTACTTATTGCCTGCCCAAAATAATCATAGTTTTTAAGCTAAGTTCATTTTGGAATGAGGGTGGGGGTAAGAGAGGTTGTGAAATACAAAGGGAAACAAACCTTAAAAAGTCTCCAGAAAATGATAAAAATAAGAATAGCAAAACCATGACCGGATGGAATTTTGACTTGAAAGAAATAACACTAAGAGATGTTTAAACGTTTACATGCCTGTACTTAGTTATAGAGTTATCAATCCCATATAGCAGCACATGGCGGCCAGCTCTAAGAATAGCGAGACAGTGTGTTAGTGTAATACTCTGTTTGACATGTATTGGGGTCAGTTACTGTTGTTTCATTTAGACAGTTGTTTTCTGTTACAGCAGTGGTATTGATTTGGTTAGCATAACTGTTGTTAGACAGTTACAATGAACTTGTAATTGAGATCTGTATATAACCTTATGTTAACAGAATCTTAGATTTATCTTTGTACCTTTTACTCCTTTCATAATAATAAATCAGTGTATCAGTTTTCTAACATGGTATCCAGTGCACCCAGATACTTTTGGTTAGTGTAGCTGTTCGGTTAGACAGTAACAACTAACTTATAACTGAGCTCTGTATATAGTCTTATGTTATCTTGTATCTTTTTCTCCTCTCATAATAAATCAGTGTATCTTATACATTATAAAGTATAATACAAACTAAAAAATGAAAGATGATGTAGAAAAAGAACAGAACACTTGAGATAAATTAGTAGAACGTAATCTGAGAAGTATGCAGAAAGAACCAAGAACGGACTAGAGACCAAACCAGTACTAACTTTTCAAAAAAAAAAAAAATTCCAGTAAAAATGGTAGAAACAGAGGTAACTGTTTGTGTGGGTGATCAAGGAAGAAATGTTTCAAATCTTATTATTATGTTTCTGAAGCCAAACATGCAGCAGAAAATGAGGGAGATGTCACAGTTATACCCCATAAAAACTTAAGACCTAAACAAAATTATTTAAGGGGCAAAATGGCTTTTTAAATTTTAAGTGTATATCTTGGTTCCACACTATTACAGCATGCAAAAAAGCTTCTATTATTGCTGCTTTTGAGAACTGCTCTTCTACTCGAATCCCATAGGAGCTCTGGGCTGCTCTGTGATTCTACTATAGAGTGTTATTCGCTACTGTGAACACATACACACCAAGAATAGGATTGTAAAGATCATTACCTCACGATGCTTACGAGAAACTTGGTGTGCATCCCATAAAGACTCAGACTTCAGAACAACATCACAAACCCGGCAAACAGGTTGATCAAATTCATTATACCTGAGTGTATATGCACAGAAACCGTCAAATAATAACAGGTATAATTTAAATAAATCATCTTGATAATGTTTAATTTTATGCTGAGCCAGGAAGAGGCATGTCTTAACATATCGGATGCAACTCAAAGTAGGAGTAAATATGGATATTGTACACATTGCTGCAAATTCAGATATAGATGCTATGTAATTAGCGAAAATTAAACAATTAAATAAAAAGGAATAACTCAATTTATAAGCAGAAGGTATTTAAAAACTAAAGTGTCATATTTTTGAGAAGAATAATAAATAAAACCATGAAGGGTGAATTTATAAACTAAATAACTGATGCCGTACAACATATAACGTATAACAAATCGAAAAATCCATATGCAAATTTGTGAAGGGTAAAATAAATTGATGTTTGGGAATGGAAAAAAGTACATAATGGGCACCAAGTACCAACCTCACAAGGGGAGATTCTATACGCTTTTCCTTCTTCTGGGCATTCAATTTAGCACGAAACAAAGCCTTTTTCTTGGCTTGTGCATCCATATTCCAGCTGATTGGAAAAGCAGTGTGTATAGGAAAAAAATTGACAAAAGGAACAAACTTTCCCTGAAACCTCACACCCAAAACATAGTTGAATCAGTAATCTTCCATTACCTCGAAAATAAAATAATATATAAATAACAAGAGTTTTGACAACTGAACCCAGCACTTTTGTTCCCCAATGGCTTTGCTTTTGGTGAAAACTTATAATTATAGCACCATAAACAACAAAATTAAAACTAACTGAGAAGGTAAGCGAAGTATCCCATAACATTAATGACACAGTAAGAAAGCAACCTCACAAAGGCCCAAAGTGAGATAAAAATACACTAGTCGTTTGATCTGCAGGAGTCACAGCGATTGATTCAAGTACAGGCAGCAATCATTCATTAGGCAATGCAAAGCAAAGCCTATGTACAATGATTAAGTCACAAAAGTAACCCTCTTGAACCATAATATGATTAGGTCAAAAATGCAGTCAAAGCGTATCTACTGAAATTTTAAATAACATTCTAACTACTAAGAAAATAAAAAATTGCACATAAGTTCAGATGGTGTCCATCAAGACAGGTAACCTTGAGAGAGACACAGTCCCTAGTCTCAACTTCATAAATCACCCGACCATGCTAACAGACACTGCACATAATTTTTTCACACACGATAACAAATTTCATGTTCACACATACAGAGACTATTATAAAGCCGTACCTAGTGCTCCACACCAACCACAGAAATCTCAGCACATTAAGATGAAACAAGAGCTGATTCCACTTCTGCTCTGACAATTTTGATGCCCACAGCATATAACACAACTTATCAGAATTAAACATCAAATAGAATACATAAAAACATGACTTAGCATTTTGCAAAGGTAGGAATAAACTCTAATTGAAACCCTAAGCAGCGTACAATAGGGATAGCCACAAACCAGAAATTAAAAAACAAATCATGAAAACAACAAAAAGGGAAATTTCAACCTCAAATTTGCTTCATCCCCATTCCTCTTCTACCGCCTCACCATTTCGGTCGGGGTTGTTCGCGTATTCTAGTGGTTCGCGCAGCGTCGCCGCCGGAGGCTCTTGGTGGTTCGCCAGAAGGAGTTTGTGGAATTGCTAAAGGTACAAATTTGTGCGCGTGATTAATAAAAACAATGTTTTACTCTTTAACAGAAAATTTAAATCGTCATTTATACTATATGCTAAAAAACCAAATAAAAATAATATATGTCAATTGCTAACTCACATGGCAAATTTAGGTCTAGCAGTTTCTTTTTTTTTTTTCAATATTTGTAGTGATTATTGAGTGTAATTCTTCAATTTCTTTTCAATGTAATTCTCATTTGTTAAAAAAAAGGTTCAATGAAATTTTTTCTCTCCGTTAAATTGATCTTGACACCTTTTAGAAGTTACTGACATATCTAATGATGTATTCATTTTGTAAGAGGGAAATGTTTGTTTTATAATAGAAAAGAGATGTATTCATTCTTTTCCACATCTAATTTCGTCGTAAATAAAATTTATTTATAAAATAATAAAAAAATATGATTAATATTTTAAAAAATATCCAACTTTTTTTAAAAAAAATAAAAACAAGTTTTGAATAAATATTTCTTTTAATGAAAATAAAAAATAATTAGTTAAACTTTTATGATTTTTTTATGTATTTAAAAATATATAAAAATTATAGTTTGAGTTTAATCTTTAGATTATATTAAAATTTAAATTAAAATAAGAAAATAGAGTGATTTGAAAATTAAAAAATTATTGGTTAGTTTTTTTATTACTTTTTACTAGGTTATTTCATTTTTGAAAAAAAAAAATATTTAAGCCCAATTCATTAGGTTTTACATAAAGATAAAAAATGAGTTTTTCTCTTTGTTCCCATTTTTTGTTTGCCTCACTCCTTCACTTGGGTTAACGAGTCGATATTTTATTTGTACATTTTCCTTTTTCTTTGCATACTGCATTATTTTATTTGGACTAGTCAGATAAGTTTGTTGTTTACACTCCTCAATTTTGTGTGTACGCCCATTTTAGTTAAAATAAAACTTTTTGTATCTCATTTTTCTCACTACACCTATTCTTTCACGTTTTTTTTTTCTCTCAAATGTCCCTCATTCATATTCACCCACACACTCACAATTTTCTCTCACATACTTGTGCTCTTCACTGAGATACTTGAGCTTTTCACTCATTCTTCTCACAATCCACTCAATCATTTTGGACAACAAAAGACAAAAAGAATATCCCTTCCATTCTCATACTCTCAAGTATATAACACACTTTCATCTTGCTTTGCAGCAACCACACACCTGTAAAGTTGCAACACTCCCTCTTCCCTAACTTACTTTGCACCTCACCTTGGACACACCAACTTTACACCTCACCTCACTCACTTTGCACCTCACTCTCACTGCAATGTATATGTAAAAATCACATTCATTCTTCACCCACGGTCCTCACTCTCATTCCACTCAACACACACAAAAGACACCCACATAACCCATACAGAAACCAAAATTTCAGTCCCTCCTTCCACAATCCAGAAACCAAACACCAAAACAGTCACACAGAACTTATTCACAACAGTTACCCTAATCCCCATCGTCAACCTTCGTGAGCTAGACTCCCTTTGTCGTCCACTAGATTAATACCACATGTCCTCGTCAAAATCGTGTCATCCCCAACTCACGTTTTTGTCCTTCGCCACCGCTATCCTTTGCATCTTCTTCCTCTCCTCCACCACTGCAACTTCACCAAAGTCGTCGTTGGTGATCGCTAGAGTTTTATGCACCTTCGCTGACATCACCAACACATCCAACGCCACCACGCATCACCAAGCCATCGTCGTCACCGCCTTTTGCCTCTTTGCTGCATTGTCCTTCTCTACCATTGTTGCCTCACCAAAGCTGCTAGTGACCGCTACGTGCTTTCCGCACCTCTGTTAACCTCTCAACACCTCTGACCCCACCACGCATCATCAAGTTGTCATTGCCACCCTTTGCCTCTTCCCCACATTCTCTTTCTCCATTATTGTTGTCGCTTCACCAAAGTCATCGTCGGTGACCGCTACGAGCTTCCCACACCTCCTTCGACATCACCAACACCTTTGACGCCACCACGCATCACCAAGCCGTCGTCGTCATGACCCCGATTGCGATAGATGGAAACTGCACTGAGGATGTTGTCAAAGAGTTAGGCTGAATTAATTAAATGAGCAAAAATAAGTCGAGTTTTCTAAATGCTTATTTTTTGCCTTCTTTTGTTTCTATGTTTGTTTACTTTCCTACTTTTATGATTATTTTTGAAATATTGAACCTTAGGATATAAGACATGTTATATGTGCTGAGAAACTTTTTTAGTTGTTTTGCAAGTGGGTTTGAATATGTATTACTCTCCCTTCACACACACTATTGCTATTGCATATCATGAGTGGGGACCTATACCCGGGTATGAGAAAACTTAGAATTAGAAGGGGTTGTGTAATAATGTTAATGGGGATGTACTTCCTCTTTTGGATATTGTAAGAACCCCAGTTAGCTTTTGTTCTCTTCATTTGTATGTCCACTGCAAAAATTTCAAATTTGTTTGTCACCCATTTCAGTGTTATTAAATTCATGGTATGTTGATTTAGGAGGAAAAGATGATGAAAAATAAAAGGAGCGCAAAAAGTGATCACATGATTGAATTGGTTGCAGAAATTTATAATGATGCTCCAGACCCTTGAAACAACCCAAGCTAGTTAACTAAGCGGAAATTAACGTGAGTGTTCCTTATGTGAAACAAGCGCTCGCGCAACATTCATCCCAACCCCTAAACGCACAACTCCCTTCACTAAGCGTGAACAAAGGCACAAGTTCGTATTTACCGAATCACTAAGCGTGAATGGTCCAGTGAAAACAGTGGGTGCACAGAATCGTAAACTGTATTCCAGCCCCAAAAACGAAAATAGAGAAAGTTATAAAAACGTAAAAAAAATATACAGTCTTAGTTCCAGCCGCCACCCCTTACACGTCTCTCTACCTTAATAAGCTAGGGCAACCTTTTTTAACCCTAATGGGCCCAAGTCCCCTTACAAGTCTGGCCCAACATCAAAAAGAAATAAAAGAAAAGGAAAAATATGACATGGAGGCAGTGGTGACATGGTAAAAGACGTGACAACTCTCTTCAATTCCAGAAATTAATTCCAAGCTCAGTGAAATAACAAAGTTGCCCTGAAAACAATAATAAAATTAAGTCAAGAAATCCGAATTAATTAAAAA
>Ga0099825_1007817_pt1 | contig 12890 bp, 5 predicted proteins | sample SiratroredBW_FD_76838 | JGI IMG/M metagenome (GOLD analysis project Ga0099825, IMG submission 76838) | Root nodule microbial communities of legume samples collected from California, USA - Siratro red BW | ecosystem: Host-associated > Plants > Roots > Nodule | place: USA: California | collected...
ATATATAAAAATATATATATATATATATATATATATATATATATATATATATATATATATATATATATATATATATATATACAGTTTTAATTAATCTAAATGATCTAAAACTATTAAAGATAATGAACTCAACTAATAGGCCTAAATCAACTCTCTCATTAAACATTATTATACTAACGTCTTCTACAGGTGATAAAGAAAATTCTCTTTGATCTTAAATCTCTGCTCACAGTTAAATTCTTGAATTGGCCTTGAATTTGCTAAAATTAAAAACACTTTTTCATATGTTTCCTTCATTTTTGCATAGAACTCATACTCAGGCTGCATGATGAAAACTAGATGCTCCCAAGTTACAGAATTATAAGTTTAAAAAAATTAAAATCAACCTTTAAAAACATAAGATCTTCTATTGACTTCCCTTTTCATCACCCAATAAGATTGCAATAAATGCATTTTATTTTTGAGAGAACTAGGTCAACACCTTCTAAAACACTTTATATGCAGTGCTTAAAATAACAGCCTTATTTTATTTTTTTATTATTTTTTAAAAATCAGCAGTCTTTAAGCTTTTCTAAATTATTTTCTATAATATTACTTTAATTAAAAATAATAACAGAAAACAATTTATATTGAAAAAGGGACACAAAAATAGTTAAAAAAGTTAGAATTATTTTGCCTTCATCTATAATCCAAAATCTTAAAAGACTATTGTTTTAGAAAGTGGTATATGTAATAAAAATAAATAGATCTATTTCTATGTATTATTTTTTTTTTCCGGCACTACCACAATAAACTAACTATTCAATCTTGTTCCAATATACTATTTAAATAAAATTCCTAAAAAAAAACAAAAAAATGCAACAAAATACTTGTTTAAGGTGGTAGCCAATACCATGATCTCTTCACCCACCTTGTGTTGATGGTTTTACACTGTAACATATTCGTGGTTTCAATTAAGGTTGCAAAGTAAATGGTCCCATGGAAGTGGGAAATTTGACTAATGACAGTTTCAAATCATCTTTAGGTTGAAGATTTCTGTAAGTTGAAGTACGGATCTAGATTAAGAGTGTCAAGAAACCATTGGATTAGACCAGTTTCTATATATATATATATATATATATATATCAAAAACTGAAATTAAGGATAATATAATTTTTTTTAACTTATATAATCATCTTTCTAAAAATAAAAATATACTGTGTCAATCAAAATAAACAGTACTTTAAATGCAATAATACTAATGATTATTATACAATTGCATAACTTATAAGAAGAAATTTTATGCGTCATAGTACATATTTTTAAGTAATTTTTTTAATTGAGACTAAATTTAACTGTATATTATTACATGTTTAATAATTTAAAATTAATTCTATTAAAAGTGGTTTTATTACATTTTAAAACAATAAGACAATATATAAATACTCTTTGTTGCCACGGTTTTGTCTAGTCACAATTTATGCCTTTTTTTTTTCAATAAAGCACTACAAGAAGTAACTTTTTATTTATTTATGAAATGAGACGAACTAAAAAAATAGCATGTTTTTGGTTCTTTAATAAATTAATGAGGAAAATTGTAGAATAATATAAAAATATTTTGCCAATACTGGGTTGGTGTCTCATTGAAATTGACTTCATTTAGAAAACTGTCTCAAATTCAAATATTATGAATAAAAAATTAATTAAGAAGATTTCATCAATTATAGTTAATCAAAATTTTCGTACCATCTAACATTTTAATTTACACATATCGAAAAAAAAAACAGGGATAGAGAGATTAGAAGAAAATAAATTATTTCTCTTATATGTAATAAATAAATAAATCAAAGGAATAAGAGATGTTTTGGATGAAATTACACTAAAAAAATGCTATGGGGATATTTAAGAGTCCATTAAATTAATAAAATAAAACTATAGATGTGTATAATAAGATAGCAGTTTATAAATTGAAATTAAATTTTTTTTATTTAATAAAAATTACTAAAATATTTTTATATAATTTACTCATTTCTCCTTTGTTATTTCCATCTACATAAAATCCTGGTATCCGTTTTTTCCTTCTAAACAATATTTATTTTCTCCGTTTCAACTATATTTTTTTCTTATTTTTTCCTTCGTCCCCACAAAACGTAAGACTTCAAATTATACTGTAAAACCTTCATAATTAAGAGTAGTGTAGTTTACTTTCAAGATATCATTTTATTTTTCCATCATTTGCTTTTAATCATTGATTTTACGTTAATCTTTTATTGACCCTAAGATAACACTCATCGTTATCATTTAATTTTTCTCCTAAACATTATAAATTTTGAATTTATATTTACTTGTCCACTTTTTAAAACCTTTCTTTCATTAAAATAAAATATTATTTCAAATAGATAACTTTATAAGTTGAATGTAAATAGTATAAAGAGTTAAAGATTTTACACTACATTACGTTTAGTATTTTTAATAAACATTTTAAAAGTTATATAAATAATTGTATAGTATATAAAATAAATAAAAATTACATCCTTAGATTTATGTAACAATAAATTTTCTTACAAACAGTGTGCATAAAACAAATATCTGAGGCATATACCCTATATGGAGTGCACAACATTGTGTGGTGTAAATTAAAGCACCCCACTTCATATAAACAGAAAATGCAAGAACATATGAAGAAGAGAAGTTGGGAACATGACACACACAATGGGGCCAACTTATTCATCAACCAATTCAATGATCGGCTTTCAAGTACCATGAAACATCCATGAAAAGATATTATGTTGCTCATGCTGATTCCAATTTCATCTCATTCCAAAACCTTTTTAGATATATAAGAGACGAAAACCTTTAATAACATTTCTATAATTTTTGTTTTGTTAAAAATTGATTAATATTATGTTCTATTTGATTATATTTGGGTCTAATAATAATGTGATTAATTGTTTATGAACTTTGGGAGCACCTAATTTTGATTAATGTAAAAAAAAAAAAAATAGTATAGACCTAACCGCTATGTCCATTATGGGACATACTAAGGTAAATAAATATTCCTTTCTCATTAATCACGTAATCGATTACTCTTTAGGGTTGAACATTTTTTTGGTATTTTAAATTCATATATTATTTTGTTAGTATATTATTTGTTTTTTTATCCTACATATGGTTGATGAAATTCTAAAATTAAGAATAAGATCTTGGAAATTTTACCATTTGCGTTATTAAGGTGACAATTTCGTAAAAGAATTGATGCTGATGGTATGTTTGGAAATATTCTTAGTAATTATTTTTAAGAGAAAAAAGATATAAATAACAAAATAATTCTTTTTACGAAATAAAATTTTCTCATAAAGTGCTAACGGAAATTTTCCAAATACACCTTACATAAACAAATGTTCTATCAAAGAGTGACGTTAGTATAGTGATCTAGATTTGGTTCCTAAAATAAAGTCTCAAAGTTTGATGCTCGTAGCATGAAAAAAAGTGGTTGGAAGCAGACTCACTCAAGTGGACAAATCAAATTTCTTTATGGGAATTATTTATTCAAGAAAATCGATAGATATTTCATATCAAGCAATAATATTATATTTGAGTTCATGATTGCATTTTTACTATTTCAAAATATTATTAAAAGGGTAAATTATATTAATCATTGATGTACACTAAAAAATCTCAGGTTAATTAAGACTTGAATGCCAAAAATAGTTTATATACGTCCTTCCCTTTTTATCTACGGAAATGTCAATCATGAATAAAATTGTAATAAAAAACTTCAAACTCTAAAATTGAATAATATTGTTTGTTTCAATACATACATGCATTATTTAATTTTTATTTTTGTAACTTTTAAATTGAAATAAGGTGAGACCAAATTAAAAAATTTAAAAAGTAATGTTTATAACTAAATGTTCTCAGCCAAATTTTTTAATTTTACCTTTTTATACACTTCTTGTTAATATACTGGAGGAAGGTCCTCTTAAATTATTATACTTTTTTAACAATACTTTTTTTTAACTTGTTTTAATTTTATCTAAAATTTGTATTATTTAACTGTGAAACGTTGCACATACAAAATAATAAAGGACATGTATGTATTGCATAATCATTTTAAAATAAAGGGTAACATACGAAATAAAAAGTTATACTTTATTTCATTTTGTATTTGCTCTAAATTATGGAATGAAATATTTGTTGCATTTTGTTATAAACTATCCAAATCAAAAAACGACATTTTTAATTCATCACATTGTATTATGTTTAATTTCCAGATCCATCATAAAAATTTTATGAATCCAAACTCCAAAAATATTTAAAAATATATAAAAATAGATAAATAATTTAACTGAAAAAAATATATTTTATTATATAAATAAATAATATCGTTTTAATAAATCCTAAAAGGACGCATCAGACTTTTTATTCGATTATTATTTGTATGTTATACTTTATCGTTTAATTTTTATTTCTCAAAAAATATACATACATAAATACCTTCATATAATGTAGTATGATAATTGGGATGAAGACAGATTTGCTCTCATTCTCTATCGTCACATAACTTGGGAAAGAAATCAACTTTAGAAGAAATGATTTTGTATTTTTAAACTATCTCGATTTAATTCTATCCAATTTAAGTAATTTCATGATGAATAAGTGATTATGCAATTTAATTTGTCTATATATTTTTAAAACATTAATTTTATATGTGTAATTTAAATTTTATATTTTACCATCTCAATACAATTATTCTAAGTCTATCGTTATATATAGCTTATTATTGATAAATGTCATTTATCCTAAGGTTTACATATGTTTTTTAATGTATAGAAATTGAATACTTGTTTCCATACATTTTTATCCTTTATTAATATATTATTTATAAAATAATTTTTAATTATACTTATTATCTTATTAAAAATAAATCTATATATTTTATGGATAAATTATATCGATACGTTACACGACATTGAAAATTCATTTGATATAAATATATAAATGTAACATATTAATAAAACTATAAGTCAATATAGTGATTTTTTTAATCATGTGTAAAATTTTATTAAAAATAAAAAACATACAATAAAAGATCATTCCACTCTATTTATAAAAAAAATCATATAATTTTTTGAAAAAATTAGCCCTTTTTATAGCTGGGCTCATTTCGTTCACTGTCAGACACCTTCTTTCCGCACCTCCAGGAGGTCCAGGCCTTCTTGTTGGGCTCATTTCATTCACTTTCCGGACACCTTTTTTTTTGTAGCTCCATACTTTCTTCCTGCACCCCTTCTTTTTGTACCTCCATACTTTCTTCCTGCAACCCATGACTGTATCAATGCAAGAAAGCTCAAGGAAAGAAGGGCTAGAGATGTAGTCGATCTTATAAGGAAGCACACACAGTTTTCTGCACCAATGATTGTCCAATATGGACACAGCAGATCTCATTGCTCAATAATAATTAGTCATACTGACTTTCAATAATTTATAAAAGTGAATGTAAATCTATTTTATAAAATTGATTTAAATTTAAATTTCATTTTAAAGCCTATCTTAATAAAATTATTTGATCTATAAATTATATATTATCGAATCATTTTTAAATATATAATTTTACGTACGAATTTAGCTTTTACGTGATAAAAGTGAACTAAAGATTTCACGTTTGATTTTAGATGCATGTAATACATATTTTTTATATTTTCCTCTGCTCCAGCGATGCACATGTTGCCTCCTTCATTTTACATGAGCAAATGTTTGGGTGCTTCTTGCACCACTGTATGAGCATGCAAATTTCGATGTACTTAAATACATAAATCTTTTTGCTTGTACTTTTTGTGCATGTGTAGAAAGAATCGTTGTTTTTTTGAATCAGATGGGGTACTTTATTATTAGTTATTTTACAAAAAATTCCTGATCATTTGTACCTATCAGAGTCACTGCCACTGAATTTGTCTGCAAATGAATCCTGATTATTGCTAGACATATCTAGAACTTGTATATTTACATTCCATGCTATGAATCACAAGCTAGCATTCTAGATGCTTCCTCTCTTATTACAACATGGAATTTTGCATTTTGGGCAGTTCCTTACCTATCTATGACTTATTCTGCAGAAGAATCTTCTCCCAGAGAAACTTTACTTAGCCTGCTTGGCAATGATTTAGCACTGTTACTTGCAACTTTTCTTCTCCCATTTTTACGTTGATGAGATCTCAAGAGAGCTCTCCATGCTAGTTCTCTTCCCATGTTGGATTTGGTAGAAGGGTTTTCTTGGGAAGTGTTTGCTTTGGCAGCATCAGAAGAGACCTTCTCAGAAGCCATATGTTCAAGAAGGGTAGCTAGGACACTGAGATGGTTGATATTGAAGAAGCTTAGTGTGATTAAAACATGGTCCTAGGTGTGAGATTTTAAGGTGGTTTAAGAGAGAGTCTCCACTTATAATGCAGCACATGCAAGAGAATATGTGTTGGATGGCAGCAAGGTTAATGGGGTGCTCAAGGAATCACTTGCAAAAGTTCATCACTCTTGGAATAAATAAAACAAGTGTGTGCTGTCTTCTACATCAAGAAACTATTTTCAATTATTGGACGTTGAAGAAACAAGCCTATGTGTAGACAGTATACAAAAGATGCTCACAAAGATCTTTTTCTTGTTTGGTTACAGCTTTGGTGAAGATCCTTTATTTTAATCGACCACTTCATGGGTCGCAAGAATAAAAGGACTAATCATCTCATAAATGGTACCCATTTGAATGAAGTGTCAAATTGCAAAAGCTATATGCTAATAAATTTATCATTATTTGCATTAGTTAATAAATTTTTAAGCTAAGAGTTTGAGTGTTTTTTCACTATAGTGTATTCCTACTATTTTTAAGTTAGAAAAAGTTTGATTAAACTAAGTGAAAGAGTCTCAAATTATAAACAAACTAATAAATTCAGTTTGTCACCATTCTATATTAGACCAAAGGACTATTTCGATCCAATTTAATAAATAAAAACAATTTTACTAGAAAATTAATTTTTTTTAAATCAAAGTAACATAAATAAAATTAATTTTAATTTTTAGATATAATAATTTGAAATATATCTATATATATACACACACATGCAAATGCATATATTTAAATAAAAATATTATAATAATTATTTTTAAAAATAAGTTAGCTCAAAACTTATAAGATGATCTTAGCTAAATTAATTTAAATTGTAGAGTGCTATTTTTAGCTTCTATTTTTTCAATGTGATCAAACTTATTTTGCAAACTCTAAATATAAATGGCTAAAAAGAAGTGGTAGAATTATGTCATATCAAATAAATATATGATAGACAATAAAGTGTAGCTTGCGGATGAATAGAGAGCTGTTGGATGTGGTTCACAAAAGTAAAGACAAGTTGTTGCAAGGTATAATTATTGAAATTTATCGTGTGAGTTATCTTGAAAATATGGAGTAACAAATGCTAACATTAACAATAGGCATATATATTCTCAGTCTTTTGTTCGTGTGTGGTCTTCGACAATAGAATTAAGTTTAGCATTAAATACAGAAAAATATAACTTAGTTAATTGAAATTTAATTTGAGATAGTCTAGTGTATGTGCAAAAGGACATAATACTATTCTTATATTATGCATTGCTACTAATAAGGATAAATAAAAAACAATAGTTCTTATAAATTAAAAATGTCTCGTTAAAAGAATTATTAGTATTAAGGAATAACAATAATAATAATTATAATATTGTTATTGTTATTATGAGAATGGAACGAAAATATACATGAGATTAAGTGAGAATTGATGATCTATGTTTAAATTAAGAACAGAATGCAAATGGGTGGAGTAGTCAAATGCCTAAAACGCTAGTCTAGAAAAAGATTGTGTTTGTCTCTAAGTTGAGAACATGTTTTGCGGCTACAAACTATTTTCATAAAGTGAGAGATGAAAAAGCTAAAACTTGTAACTTTTTTTATTAGTGGTGAAAAATGATTCATTTTGAAGTAAACTATTAATTATCACAAAGCTACACACACTAAAAAGTTCAAAATAGTTACTCAATAAGATATTAGTGTTAAGTATTTTCTTCCACTAACTTTTGAATTCATACGTATTGATTATTTCAATTCTTAATTTTCTTATACAATTTAATAACTAATATTAAATTTTTATAATGATTAATCAGTGCTTAAAAGGGAAGGATCTCTTTGAATCTTTAAAAATATATCACACTCTTTGTTCAGTTTCTTGAAACGTTGAAATTCAAAAATGAATCCATACAAATAACATTCATATGTTATTTGGAGTAATTGAGATCAAATAATACTATAATAGTTTTACTTATATATCATGTCAATTAACAATTTATTTTTTCTTTGGGTTGAGAAAATATTCATTTCCTTTTATGCTATTGTTCTTCTTCATTTTTTACCCTCCATTTGACCATGGGGTATTTGTTTGTCATATTTAGAGAAAGTGTCGTGACACAGATTGCATTTTGGCATTAAAGATAAGGCAAAGAAATGGCCACTACAGTTATGTTGGGATAACTATGAAATGCATTTTCATAATTAATTCTTGTGGAGAATTTTAAAAAAATATGAAAAGTGTTGTTTTTCTATTTGAAAAAAACCAAACCAACATGAGGAACACTGTTACCACCGACATCGGAATTCCATTTGTGAATTGACCTATTTGGTGTCTCTTGGTGGCTATTTTTGTCCCTCTCAGCCTCAACTACAATTTCCACCTCAGAATAGCACTTTTTGGAGCTTTGTTGTTATGCTCAGCACTTAGGTTTCAACCAAGAATATCAAGTTCTAGTGAAGAATAACAACTGTTCATCTTTAATGCTTTACCCCAAGTCAGAAGCAGAGAATTCATTCCTTTCTAATTAAATTAACACTTTCTGATTCCTTTTCTTTTTCTGTGGCTTTCTCACATACAAAGACTTGTTCATCAAGCATTTGACACTTCATCATAAGGGTCAACTTTATCTTCACCTTTCCTTTTAGTAAGATTGTCATCACCAATGGATATAATAATCATGTAACACTAAATGAAGGTTGTATTCAATATTTTTCTAAAGCAAATATTAAAGTGGTCTTTCTTTGCCATAGGTTTAAAGGTAAATTCAAGTTCAACCCCTCCACGTCTCTATAGATGTTATGCAAGAACTATATAACATTTTCTTTCTAATATTTGAGGCAATAAAAAAACTGAATTAACTGAAAGGTACTTTGCACTATGTTTGGAGGTGAAATGGCCATAATGTACACATTTTTTATGTGTCATGACTCATTAGCACTAACTTTGTCTTCATCAATGAATACACTTCAAACACAAACCTATGGTGCTAATTAACAATTGCCTTTGTGGGACTGTTTGGTATTAAATCCCACACACAGTGGGAATCTTTGGCCTTTAAGCAACCTTTGCTCCAAGCAATTCTGAAACTTTTTCCTGCCCTTTTCCCAATTCTTCACTTCAAAACTTAAAAACTTCATCTTTTTCCCATTCTGTTGCATTTGATCATTTTTCTTGAGCTCTCAGAGAAATGGCAATCACACATGCTGACCTTGAACCAAGCAGAAGTAAAACAGATTTGAGTAGCAAAACCGGTGCCTTCCTTATGGTTCTCACAATCCTAATAGGCCTCTTCTGCTTCATCCTATGTCTCATAGCAGAAGCCACACGTTCTGAGGTACAAGTTTGATATGTTTGCAAAATTACAATTCTACGGATTGTCCCCTAAGGGAATGAACCTCTCATGAAGTTTAATGCATAATCTGGTGGATGATATGATGTGATTTGGTAGGTGTCATGGATAAACACAGGTGGAAAAGAAAATGGAGCCAAATCAGAATGTGCTTATAGTGGCAGTGGAAAAGTGCCATTACTATGTGCTGCTTCTGCTTTTGTTGGACTTGCATTTGCTATGGTCATGCAACACACTTATATGTTGATAGCAGTGAGTAAATCGTCACCTTCTTTGCTTACCTGGGACCCTGATTCTCCCTCTGCCAAGTCCCTAACATGGCAAGCTGCGTTTTTCTTCGTCACAACTTGGTAAGAGAAAGACCCTTTTGTTCTCATGTTCTTGAATATCACAGAAAATATAGCTCTTTGTTCTGTTTGCCATTAAATTTCATAAACCTTAAGAACTGAAAAGGAGGGAAGGAGAGAGGTTTGATGACACCAGAGAGAAGAACAAACATAGGGTGATTGCATGGCCCATCATGGATCAATTATTTGAGATCTTATTTTCATATATTATCATCTTTTAGCAGACAAACTTCAGCCTTATATTATTAGGAAAGTGAGCATTATCTTTCCACCTAACTATTCTTAATTTAAATTAATCAAAAACCTAATTCCATATTAATTCCTCCATATGTTAATCATGTTAACTAATAATATAGGTCCTCCCACCAACAAAGTAGCAACTCTCAATATACCTTTGTCTAATTAACAGTAATGGATAACTACATGTCTTAAGAGTTTAATAACCATATGCTTAACAGTTTAGCATCTGTCCACATTTTATACTATGTACTGATAAAAACATAACTTTTAGCATAATTCCTAATTAAAGTTAACAAATTTATTGTATGTAACAATATAAGACTAATATATGAGTAATCCATACAAAAAATATTCATCTTTTAGCAATCAACTAAACCAGAAGTAAAAACATGTGAATTGAACTTGTTGTATTTTGTAGGATTTGTTTTGGAGTTGCGGAGATTCTGTTGTTGGCAGCACTGAGTGTAGAGTCAGGCCATCTGAAGAATTGGTCGAAGCCAAGAACAGGTTGCTACAGCATCAGAGAAGGGTTGTTTTCTGCTGCAGGGGTGTTGGCTTTAACCACAGTTTTCTTGGCTGCTGGTTTATACCTAACAGCACTACGTGCACAGAAAATGGTAGAGGAAGTAGCAAGTGTTCGAAGAGAGGTTCTAGAAGCCTCTGCCTTGTATGCTTCTCCACCAAGATCACCCCAACCACAGTATATGTCAACCGTTTCTAGGGAGAACACCACAAGCAGAGAGAACCACAATGAGCTTCTGCTATCTGTGTTTCCAACTCCATTTGTTAAAAGTTACGATTTTGCATGAATCCAGAAAAAAGGGCACAGGGAAAGTGGAATGAGGAGTTTTAGTTTCACACAACTGAAGGGTTGAAATTCATTTGATTGTGTAAATAACTTCAGAATATGATTCACTAGGTCTACCTATAACTTCTGTCAAAGTTGCAGAGTAATTCAAGAACAAAACTTATTATTATCTCATAATTTACTTAACTATTGAACTGAAATTTTAATTTTGATTAAAAGAAGTATAAAAAAATGCTATAAGCTCTCCCTAGAAATGTCTCGAACCACTTAGTACTAAAATAAATACTTTAGCTAGAATTTGTCCTTTTTTCTTGTCTTCTTTCACTTTCTTTTTTCTCTTGTCCAAGTTGAAACATTTATAACATCTCAAAAAGAATATAATAAACTATTTATAACATAACCAATTATATTTTTAATATAATTTATTATATAATAAATAATTAATTATATTTCAAACATAAACTTTTTATGTAAACAAGACAAGTTTAATGCACATATTTCTTTTCTTTTTCGTGTTTTCCTTTAACTTGTTCCTTGCTAATAACTTCCTTCTTCTTTATGCTAACTTGTTGATACTAACTTTCTTCATTTGTGGAAATAAGGTGTTAAATTTCTTCTGGTATCCACTATTTGTGATTCAACCATTGCATGTTCTGTTTGGCGAAGAATCTAATGAATTTACCAGAAAAGAAGGCTACATCTAAATTCCTCTTCTTTACTTATAATACAAACTTTTTTTTTTTTTCATTCTTTTGGTGAAAACTCTGAATTGCATGCCATCTTCACACAAAAGAAAAGTCTCTTGCGAATTCTTGGAAACAATGTCAAAGGGAATTACACAGAGAAAATAATATTTGTATAATATTTCATTTAAAAGAGAGAGACATGTAGAAAAATACAGTATTATATAATTAAGATAAATGAGATGAAAAAAGTAATAGAAAGAGAACATCTAATGTGTTATATAAATATAATATGTTTTGTAATTATGTTTATTGAGGGTTTAAAATGAGTTATATTTAAATTAATTTGTTTAACTTTAAAGCAAAAAAAAAAAAATCCTTATAAATGAATGACTGGTGTGGAGATTTATGGAAGGCTGATAAAAATCTAAAATTTTAATCACAGGATTCAAAGTAAGTTTTGGGTATATTCCAAAATTAAGGTATATGGATGGAACAAAGAGAAAGTTAGAAAAATAAATAAATAATGTGATAGAAAATAAAAATGAAAAATGGAATGCAAGATAATATAAGGATATCATACATGAATAGAATAACCCTTTTGACATAAAAATACAAGTTGGTAAGAGGAGTTTGGATAAGTAAAAATCTAAAAAGATTTTGCCAAATAGATTTTGTTCTTATTTGAAGAATTTTAAGTTGTCCTTGTTAACATGTTAAAGACAAGTAACGTGTTAAAGACAAGTTGTTGGAATCCCTCATGAACAATCACAATGAAGATCGAAATAAAAGACTTAATGAATGATTAAAAGAGTTCCTTCAATTAGTAGTTGCAACAGGTTGTTCGAAAATATATTAATAAATGGATTTTTGGTAAAATTAACGCACTCTTCTACATCTGACAATATTAAATATCTTTGAAACTATTTCAATAATTTTAAATGTTGTGATAATAATTACTACTATTAATACATACAAGTGAATTAATTTGTGACTCTTACCTTTTATGATATATATATATATATATATATATATATATATATATATATATATATATATATATATATATGTGTGTGATAAAAAATAAAAAAAAATAATTTAATATATATATATAAAATAATA
>Ga0099825_1007823_pt1 | contig 12883 bp, 4 predicted proteins | sample SiratroredBW_FD_76838 | JGI IMG/M metagenome (GOLD analysis project Ga0099825, IMG submission 76838) | Root nodule microbial communities of legume samples collected from California, USA - Siratro red BW | ecosystem: Host-associated > Plants > Roots > Nodule | place: USA: California | collected...
TATATATATATATATAAAAAAAATATTTTTTATATATAAATATAAATTAAATATATATATATATATATATATATATATATATATATATATATATATATATATATATATATATATATAATTTTCTTTATAAATGTTTTGCAAGAGGAAAACTCAAACAAATGCTAATACAACATATACCAAGTAAGGAATATTTATACGTATATAATAATTTTAGTTTTTATTTAAGTTTCATTTCATGTATTATTATTATTATTATTATTATTAACAATTAATTAATGTTATATTTAACATTTTTGATTTTTAATAATTGAACTGAAAAGGGTTTGTTATCCTATAGTTTTATCCTTATCCAATTTTAAACTCTAAAAATAACTTACACATTTAATCTCCATATTCATTAAAACTTTTTAACAGTTAGTTTAGAGGTTGAAATACATTAAATCAGGTAAAATTTTGATGAGCTTTAAATATGATCTTCATTGAATATTTGTTTAGAAATAATTTATATATATATATATATATGAAGAGTAGTTTTTCAGAAATTGCTATTCTAAAATATGAAGAGTTTTCTTTAGAAAATATTATATTTTTTTAATGAGTATTATTACAGTACATTAATGCATTTCATTAATGAGTTTTGCTAACAAGATTATGTTTATCTTGCTGAAACTACTAGTTATATATTGAGAAAAATTATTTCCCTTTTCTTCTTTGAAATACCTTTTTAAGATGATAGATAAATAATAAATACTGTAAAAATAATTTAAAATATCATGTCTCAGTTATAAAACTTTAAAATTATAATAAAAAAACTTAGTTAAATATAATTATATCATTCAACTCCAGAATATTTGATAATATATTTATAATTGACTATAAATAATAATAAATTTATTCAATATTTAATAAAACTGTATATATAGTGTTAGTATTTGGTTATAACTGAATTATTATATAATTAAATTGTAAATATTTAATAATAAACTTTATTTCAAACTTATTTTAATTATTTTAATATTTTTTCAAAAGTTCAAAATTTTTATAAATACACATTATATGAAATAAACTCCTTTAATTAAATCATTAAAGTATTACAAAATATAAAAAAAATATATAAACTATTCATGAATTGTAAACCACTAATGAAAAACAAAGAAAAAAACAAGTACATTTATGACTTAGATATAAAATAAGTTTGAGAAAAAAATTGAATAGACTAGTGAACAAAAGTGAAAATAATACTCCTAGTTTTGTCATCTAGGTATCTGGTTATGTATTTATAGAATATAATTAAAATGATTTTTTCTAAGAAATTCTATATATAAATATAATTTTGAGTAGTTTGATGGTTATTTATTTTTCAATATATATACTACACTATATTTCCGGTCTATTTTTCATATTTTTCATATTTTTATAGAGAAAGACATCCATTACTGATTCTACATTCTTTAAATTAAATTTGACAATAGGTGAGTGACTTTTTTTCTTAGTTAATTTTAACAAACAACTTGTTTTCAGACACACAATCAACTTTTTAAATCTTTAATAAATAAATGACATATTTTAATACACAATTATTACCTTCATAAATTATCTTTACATAAACTTATACCATAAACTTTAAATAACAAATTATTATATTTCACACATAAAAAAAGTATCAATATTTAGGACTAAGTAACATAATGCCAACATAGAATGATAGGTGATTTATGACTTTATATGTATTCAGTTATAATATAATATAATAATGTCAACTTATCATATATCACTGACAACAGCAAACTGTCAAAAATTACTCTGTCCTGGAACCTCAACCAATTGTAATGTTTCTATACAGTTTAACATCCTATAAATATAATATAGTTTGGCGTCCTATAAATACAATGCAAACGAGTCAAAGTCTAGATACAAATGATAGGTGGTTATGACCCTTTATGTATTTAGTTATAGTATGATATAATAATGCCAACTCACCATATATCACTGACAATAGCAAATTGTCAAAAGTTACTCTGTCTTGAAACCTCCACCAATTGTAATGTTTATATATAGAGTTTGACCTTTTATAAATACAATGCAAACAAGCAAGTCTAGATATAAATGATAGGTGATTATGACCCTATATGTATTCAGTTATAATATAATATAATAATGTCAACTCACCAGATAACACTTACAACAACATACTGCCAAAAGTTATTATGTTCTGAAACCTCAATCAATTATAATATTTATACAGTTTGACATCCTATAAATACAATACAAACGAGTCAAGTCTATATAATAACTTTAATATTAAAATATCTTTTACAATTAATTTTTCCACACCTCACTGAAAGTCCAAGAAAACTGAAAACTGAATAATACACTTAAAACCAAAGATTGGAAACCCTCTCTCTCTATATATATCAATTATCCATTATTCATATATTCACAATTAAATTGATTCCATTGAATTAAATGGTTCCTATTTCAAAAAAATATTTTCACTAATAACACATTCTTTATTTTTACAATTGTTATGATCCAAATTTGTGAGAATTAATTAATTATTAAAGTTAAAAGATGACAAAAGAAGTTAATTTAACACATTCTTTTTAAAAATAGGTTGAATTAAATTAAACTTGATTTGAGCTGAAAGTTATAGTCTGTCCTCTTGTTCATAATTTTTTTAAAAAGAAATTAATTTGTAGATAATAAAAACAGTTCCTCCTACTTCAATGGCAGATGTAGCACAAGTTTTGTTGAATGAGAAAATTCCATTCCATTCTGCACAAAATCTGTAGGTTTCATTCTACTGTTTTCTGCTTCCATTAATGTAAATTTTAATTCATTTTTTTATCCTAATGAGTGGCTGTCAACTGCTAATCAATATCAGTGCTTCATTAAAATAATTTATCAATAGACCACTTTTTTCTTTCTAGTTCACAGTAGCCAGACCCCATGAAGTTCATTGTAGTTGCAATTTTCCAACCAGCATAGTAATTCCTTTGACTTTTTAAATAATATTTAAATTAGAGTAAATTGAATCTTGACTTAGAAAGAGAAGTTTATGTAACTTATATATCTGTTCAACCAAAAGCTAATTATTTTTAAAATATTATCTTTTAGAACCTGTGGGTATGTATAGGATTTTTTCCTTTTAATTACTTTTAGTGGAATCCAGAAATCAGACTTTTGTTTTTTGTTTTTGTTGTATTAAAACCATTAAAAAATGCATTGTTTAACTTTTTCTGAAAGTACCGAGTCAATTTCAGCGAATAATATTAGTTACATTTTAATTAAAATGAATGGAGGGGCAAAATAAAAAAATAAAAATTTATGCACGTCGCTTTGTAGAGAATGAAAAATACACTATTATTCTTCCTTTACTTCCATTTGATACTATTTTTATTAATAAAATATTATAAATTAATAAAATAATAATATAATTTAATATTAAAGTTTTATTTTCATTTGACATTATTTTTATTAATAAAATATTATAAATTAATAAAATAATAATATAATTTAATATTAAATAGAGTAAGATATGAATAATGGTATTAAAATATCACAACTTTTATAAAAATATACAATAATTGTGTTTTTTTTATATGATAATTATTGTTTTTTTTTGTCTAACACAAGAGAAAAAAACATGAAAAGAAGCTCTTTAAAGTAATTATTTTTAAACGGGGAAAAATGATTTTACAATTCACATGCCTAATAGATTGTATTAATAGGCTGAGGGAATAATTCGTCATGTAAAAGTTCTTATAATTTATTCCTATGAGAATAATGAGAACAATTAGAATTTTCAGGTGAATATATAACTGATTGGATTAGATAATATAATCAATTAAGGGTGTGTTTGATTTTTTATTAGAACATTTAAATTAATTTTCAGTTTTTGTTGAAGATTATGTTAATATGTTTTTTTAAAATTTAGTTTAAAGTAAAATTCTCTTCAATCTCTAGTTGATTTACAAGAATTGTTTTATTTTTTTACTTCTAATTGAGTTTAACTTAATTTAGTTTTCTAACTCAAATATAGACATCTGCTATATCAACTACACTTAAAAACATGTGTTTCTAGACTGTTTGATACTAATAAAGTCGAACATTAAACATTGATGATTCCTTACAAATTTTCAATTTGAATGCCTTTGAAACAAAACGTGTTATAAAATTTTATTATTGGACAAAATACAATTTATATTATTTTGTCTTGATTTTATAAGTGTAAGGAAAGACTCTTATCACAACTTCAATTAAAGGATTAAATATATTTTGTCTTCAAATATTATTCTTTAAATTTCAACTTATTTTTAACTTTTTTAATCTTGTTTCTTTAGCTTCTTAATTTATACTTTTTCTTTATATCCCTTCATATAAACCTAATAACACATGCTAGCGTAATACACAGTGTAGTTTTTGGTGATTGTGAATTTGCAATTTGTGACAACTTCTAACTTTAAGAATTTAATTATATAATTTAAATTTTAAACAAGATTTTTGGTGGTTTTAAACTATCAAAATCAACTAAAAGAAAAATGAAAATAAACACTGTTCCAAACCGAATTAAAAACGTCACCTTGCCATTGGAAGTTGATAGTGCTTTCCATAACTTTCTTCTTCATTCTCTCAATTCAGCTCAGTTACTCTATTTATCTATTTCTTCTACTTATTCTTAGTTATAAACAAAATATAAACACACCTTCATTTTTCATTTCATTTTCTTCTTATTATATTAGTTACAACCTTTTACATAAAAAACAAATGATGACATTTTCTAGTGTTATTTACAAAAAAAAACCTATTGTCAAATTATTAGTTATTAATTTTCTTATACTTTTTAATATATCATAAAGTTCACTAATAATTCAACTCATATATTATGAAAACGGATGTATTTGTCAGACTATTAATAATAATATAAGTCTAACTTTTTAGTTAAAAAAATACTTTTAAATTATGAGTAATGTTATTAAACTATTTAATTTGAATAGATGTTTTTGAAGTAAATATAAATTTGTTATATTACTAATTAAAATTACGAGTTCAACCATTTATTTATACTGATATAATTATTTGTTTTTGACATACCATAATGTTATTTATTTTTAACTCTATCTTTTTCTTTCTATGACATAAACGAACAACAACATTATATTAGTGTGTGTTTATATCTTTCCTGTAAAAAAGGAAGGTGTTTGATATTTTAGCTTCAGAGGTTTCCTTAGCCATTTGATTGAGACATTTTCTCAAAAGCAAATTGCTTTCTTCGCAGATGATAACATTCTAAAAGGGTAAGAACTATCTGAAGCACTATTTGGAGCAACTGAAGAATCATTAATTTCTTTGGTTATATTTTCAGAAAACTATGCTTCTTCAAGATGGTGTTTATTATAGAACTTGTGAAAATTTTCGAGTGCAGGAGAAAAAATGGACAAATTGTAATGACTATTTTCTACGAAGTAGATCCTTCAGTAAACTTCATAAGTGTTCTGTTCTATGTTTCAATGAAATTGTCTTTTCAAAGTTCTTGTCAGAGGGACATTCTTATTCTACACCAATCTTCTGACACAAATACTAAAATTTCCAACAAAAACAAGAATGCAGAAAGTACAGAAAAATCTTGACAAAATTGGGACATTCGGAATGTTATCACCAAAGTTTACTTTCTCAACAAAATTGAGAAAGTCTGTAGTATTGATTATGCTGATCCCAAAAGCCCTTAGCTGTAATGGTACATACTTGGATGTGAGCGTTCGTGATGCCAATGCAACCTTAATCTTCAACCTTGTCTCATGTTTGGCACGACTGTTTAGGTAGCGAGAACATGCCTGGTCATACATTAGATACACATGATCCGATGTAATACCATGACGTGGTCTGTCCATGTACACATTCATATGGCTACCTTCACCACCAGTACTAATCTTAAATTCCAGAACCAAACCCCCAAATGGGACTTCTGGAACAACAAAGCCAAAAATGAAGCCTACGTGTGAGGAGTGTGGAGAAAGAACAGAAGAGAGATCAATAATCACGTAGTCATCATCATGTGTTGCCTTATGCACCAGCCATTCTGGAACTTTGCTTCCAGGATATACATAGGTACTTTGAGCATCGCCAAATAGGGAAGAATGTTCATGTGCAAATTTCATCATGTTAATTTGAGCATTCAACTCAATAGCCGTGAGAGAATGTTCATCCAACTTCAAGCAGTTCCAGAAAGCAACTCTTTTCTTGTTTTCCTTCAGTTGTTCACTAGCTGTAGAAGGGAACATTACAGTCTCAAGTGACACACATCCACGAGCATCTAGTGTTTCAAGTGATGGGGGAAGCTCTGGTAGAGTTCGAAGCTTTATGCAATGTCTTAGATCAAGATGTCGTAGCTTTGTAAGATGCTTGATACTTGTTGGCAAGTGGTCGATGTAAGTGTATGCCAAACGTAGCTTTTGGAGGTTGCTTTGAAGTCCAAATGATGAAGGTAGTTGCTTGATACTAGTGAGTTCTAAGTTCAACTTTACCATATTCTTTGAGGTCACTGAGAAATCCTTTAGCGCCATGCATCCATAGAGGGAGAGATAACGAAGGGAGTCCAAATGGACATTGCTTCGAAGGCTTCTAAGAGAAAGGCAGCCACCTAGATCCAATTTCTCAAGATTTCTAAGAGAGAAAATTGATGAATGCACACTAGTCAACCCTACACAAAATCGGAGATCTATCACTCTGAGATTTGTGGCCTTTGAAAAGTTTGGTAGCTCCTTTAGTCTTGTTGATGAATGAAGTATAAGGACCCTTAAGTTAACAAGATCCTGTGGCAATTAAACCAATTGAAGACAATATTGTATGAGCTAATGAAAGTGGGAAATTTTGGATTAGTTAACATTAATGATTTGGTCCTTCTAGTTGTTCTGGTTTTAAATTTTAGTTCTTATACCAGAAGTCCTTAAACCAACTTTTGTGGCAGGGTATTAGAACTAGAAATCTTTTTGTGTCAATTTTATATAACTAGAAAGGACTAAAACTTAGTTAGATACATTTCTCTCTAAAGACTATACAATTTAAAATAAAGATAACTCTAAACATAACAATGACAGAATGAGAAATGAATTTTAAGTCTAACTCAAACTTATAAAATCGGTTTGTAAGATAAGGTTTGCACCCACTTAAATACTTTTGAAAGACCTCTCTAATCAATGTAAGATCTTCTCACGTTCTGATACCATCTTAAGAAGTGGACTTTAAACCTATCTCAACCTTATAAAATTAGCTTGTAAAGTGAGGTTTACACCCATTTATATATTATTGAAATGTCTTATCTCTAGTTGATAGGATCTCCAAAAATAAGTAAGTTAAATCTCTTCGATTCAATGAATTTAAGTTAAAGCTCAATAAAGTAGAGGTACAAAATACTTACCGGTGCTTCTTGCCAAAGTTTTTTCAGTCGGCTATATGGCAAGTTCAATTCAACAAGATTTTCAGCAGAAAACTTTGAAGGCAAAGATTCCAAAGGATAATGGGTCCAACGAAGATATCTTAGTTCATTTGATAAAGATTCAAGCCCTTGGGGAAGATACAAGCCTCCTTGATCCCTGAGGGAACTACAAGACCCTTTACTATAAAAATCTAGAAATTGTAGTTTGCTCATCCTTGCAAATACTTCAGGCTTTAATTGCAGTTGTTTGATTCTTGACAAGTTGATGACTATGCTTCTGATAGCCTCGTCACCCTGCAAAAATGTAGCGAAAATTTTTGAAACATCGTTATAAACTATTTTCCCAAAAAAAAAAGTATATGATTTCTTATCTTTTACCTTATTATAGTTTAGTACGTGATGAATGTCCTCAGGATCCAATAGTCGAATTTGACTTCTAGGATCTTCAGTGGATTCTTCTCGAGCAATCTGCCAAGCTGTTTCTTGTATAATGTTGTGCATGGATACACCATTTTCTTGAGAAACACTGATAAGAGCTTTATCTTTCAACCTTTCTAATACAGCAACCACTGAATAATCATGGTCTTTCAATAAATAATTTATATACTTTACTTTCAGATTCAGTCCATCAAAAAAGCATGCAATATCTAAAAATATCTCCTTTTCATCCCGGTCAAGATCATTGTAACTCAACTTAATAATATCATGGATCTTTCTGTTTTGCACTTTTTTGAGTCTTTCTAATTGGCTTTCCCAAGTTTCTTTATCTTTCCCATGAAGGAGGTGGCCCAAAACTTTAAGAACTAGTGGAATCCCTTTGGCATAGTTGACCACTTTCTTTGAAAGCTCATGGTACTCACTTTCAAGATGATTTTGCTTAAAGGCATTCAAGTTGAAAAGCCTTAAGGATTCATCAAAGTTTAATGCCTCAACCTCATATATAGTAGCAAACTCTTTAGCAAATACCTGCTTATCTCTGGTTGTTATGATGATTCTGCTACCTGATCCAAACCAATCATATGTTCCTGCTAAAATTTCCAGTTGATCTGAATCATTGACATCATCAAGAATGATGAGGACTTTCATACGACGAAGCCTTCTCTCAATATGTTGAGGCAATCCATTGGGAGTGTCAATTTTCAAATCTTCTCCTCCTAATAATGTTGAGAAAAGCTTCTTCTTTAAAGAGATTATTCCAAGTCTTCCCGATTCTTCTCTTATGTTAGCCAGAAAACAACAACCTTCATATTCAAAACACAGCTTATTATATACTTCTTGAGCAATGGTTGTTTTACCAATGCCACCCATGCCCCATATTCCAATAATACGTACATCAGACCCTTCTGATTGTAGCAATGATTCAACATGTGCAATTCGTTTACCAACTCCAACAAGCCCCTTGGAGTTAACTTGTTGCACTTGATTCAACCTCATCAACACACATTTAACTATCTCTTTAATAAACTCAGCTTCGTCTCTGTGCCATAAAAAATGTGTAAAAATATCAAACACATACAGAAAAGTTGATGAAATACATAACCTCAAATACATACCGAAAAGTTGATGAATGAAATCCTGATAGATTAGCAGACTCAGCTAAAGCAGATCTCCAGGTTTGCATGATGGTCAAACTATATCTCATTTCATGTTTGGTGAAAGCATCTTCATAAGTCCCCTTCTGATATCGTACATGTGAAGGATCCACTTTGTAGAAGATAGGTAGTACAATCTGGCCATTGTTTTTTCTACACTCAACAATCTTCACAAGTTCTGACAAACACCAATGTGAAGAAGCAAAGTGTGGTGAAAATATAATCAATGAAATTGGTGATCCTTCAATTGCACGAATAAGTGCTTCAGACAGTGCATCTCCTTTGACAACCTTGTTATCCACAAACGCATTAATATGCCTTCGAGAAAACGCCTCAATCAAATGGCTAAGGAAATCTTGCCGGATATCTGTGCCTCTAAAGCTAACAAACACATCGTACAATATCTGAGGGGACTCATTGGGATAAGCAAAATCTGTCACTGGATATGAAGAGTTATTATTATTATTATTATTGTCTATCGCTGCCAGCAAAAGACAAACAAATACAACACGTTTGATTTTATGAAAAGCTCGGAAAGAATAAGAATATGTCATTGGTTTGGATCGAATATACTCTGGATCTTTCTTCGTGTCTACACCTTTATAAAAAGAAAAGTGATCAGCAGCAAGATAAATCCACAAATGGAAAGATCAAAAGCTTTTTTCTAAAGCAAAAAGGTTATTGAGAATAAGTACAGGAAGAAGAAGAATCTAGTACAAGAGTAAAGGAATGAAAAACGAACAGTAATGCAACTCCAACCTCAAACAGCTGAATGCATTAACCACTGCTTAAATCACTCCTAACAGCTTAAAGAACTGGACTTAATATCTGCAACAAACTCAAATTATTCTCAGCCGAATGGAGAGAAAAACATATATAAGATGAAAATACATGCATCAGCAAGATCAAACCATTAAACTCCTGCTTCAGCATGCTTAATTGGTCAGAAATCAGAAGCACTTCAGAGGGTTTTCTTGAGCTTTTAGTTAATCACTTTGTCAGTATAGTCTTATATGAGCACTGATGAACAGTGAGATTCTAAAACTGGACACTGTACCAGTTTTTCTGACCATACACACACACACAAAATATTAAGGAAGAAACTTGATGTACTTGGTAAATCTACCTTTTTGTTTCCATCATGACTTTGTCCAAAACTGAATGGCCAAATTAAGAAAAAAGGGTGCATTAAACAACCTCATTATGACTGACCTGGAATGACTATTTCTGAATTTTCAGCAATCGGTTGAAGATTGTGTAGGTTCCCTTGAAGGTTTAGGGTTTAGATGAGTTGAAAGAGCTTCTTTCTTAAGATGGATTCAGCAAAAGAGTTTTTGTGTGAGGAGTTGAGGGCCTGTGCTTTGGTCTTCTGTTCTCACACACAGCAAGTCCCTACACGCCTTGGAAATTCTGTAGCAATTTAAAACTAAACAACCAAATACTCTTATATTCAACTATAATTTAACATGTTTTAGCCATGTTATGCTTTAGTTTTTTACACATAACGTGGAGAATTCACCCATTTTTTGTATTATATCTCACATTGTTGGTCTTGTATTAGTTAGCTGTTTATCCAGTGATGAAATGTAGACGTGTAAATTCTACCCATATACATTAAAACTAAATATCTTGTTTGATTTTGTTAAGACAGAGATTGTCTCAAACTCTTTCATTACATCATGGTATCTTTAATTAACGATGAAAATGAAAAGAATTCGTTAGAAAGTGTTTTATTTAACATCTATGTCACAATCTTGATGTCTCCCTACATGCACCTGTGCTGTATTAGTCTTCATTCCCATTTTCGTCTTAGAAGATGACACATATCAATCACTGAAAGTTTCATCAAATCTAAATTAATGTTACACTGCATTTGAAAAAAATAAAATGTTTGGTCAATTACTACTACTACTAGGAAAAAGAATTAGGGTTCTAGAATGCTATTGATCCATGGAAGTAGCTTCATAAGCCACATTGACCAAGTCTTAAATTAATGCTTTTAGAACCATCATGGTGGTTAGGGTCGGTAATTGAGTCAGATAAATCAAGTTTAATATATAATCAAATGCTAACATTCAGATTTGAGTGGAACATATTAGATTTGTATAATGAATAGATTTTGACGAAGTTGTCACAATTGTCACAATTACCGTGTTTCAGATCCTCTAAAATTTTGTCTTCTGAACAAACTTTGCTCATGTTTGAATCTTTTGTGTTTCTATAACTACTTTGATGTAAATAATTGAAATAATGTAATTATTATTTGTTTGATACTTCAAATATTAAAATCTGAATATTTCAAGATAAAACAACAGGTTTTTTATACAAAACATTTTTACAACTTTTGTTCTAGTTCATTGACTTTTTATAATTTTTATTTTTTTTATATACACTAGCTAACTAGTTTTTTTATACTATCACATTTTGACAAAGTCCAAAGCCAGAACTTTAACTTCAGTGATCAAGAATAAAAAAACATAATCAACACATGCCGAAAACTATAATAATATCATGAAAAATATACATGAATATATTAAATTACAAGAATTATGAGAAAAAAAATATATTAGGGACTTAATTAAATACTGATAGTGTAAATGATTTTCAAACTTTCATCTAATGGATCACTTTAAAGTTATATCCACAATTTTTTTTTAATTAGTTTACAATGCAAACTATTTCGAAAGTGATATTCATGCTTTAAAAGTCATAATATAATAATATGTTTTTTTAACAATAAATAAAACAAATTTCTTTTTTTTAGTTTATATAAATATAACGACTTTTACCTATCGGTAATTGATTGAAATCGGGTTCAAATTTCTTATACAAAGTCTCACATTTAAATAAAAAAAATGTAATAATGAAAAAAGTTTGGGAAAGGTGATTAATTATGTTTGTTTTTTCAGAAAATAATTATCAATAAATTCAGTAAATATTTTGCGCATAAAATAAAAAAACATAGCAATCGTTTTTTTTTTTGCATATATAATTATTTAATCGATTTGTCTTGACAATTTGTTTGGTTTCAAGCACTCAAATCAAATTTAGTTCACAATAAACATTACAAGATTTAAAAGTGAAAAAAACAAATACAATAAACCTTAAATTAACAATTAATTTTAAATAATTGAATTTACAAGAATAGAATAGACGATATTGAACAATCTCATTTACAACTTTATAAACATAATGTTGGATCTTATAATGTTTAACTATTTGAACAATATCTTTTTAGCTCACTTAATCCTTCGAAAATATGGATTAGTCTCATAACATAACATGTCCTCTCAATTACCATTTTAAGTATTTTACACTTAAATCACATTTTCATCTCAGCTAATTTTTTTCTTTGTCTATTAAATATCTTTATTATTTTTATATCCACTCTTATCTATCTACACTCCAATGTTATTCATGCATTGTTATTGACCCCCACTACCTTTTCAGCAATCTAAGTAAGTACAATGAAACCAAAGACAATAATAATAGTTCATTTGAGGGACATCTTAACATAGACAAATTCTTCCTCCACCCCCATACTCTCTTCCGGCACCCCCATATAATTTTTTTATTCCATAGCTGTTCTTCATGAAATTACATAAATATCCCTATCTTAATAAAATCCCTCCCCTTCCCAACCAGATGACCAGGCCATCCGGTTTACAGTTTTTTGAAATTGTGAACCGGATGGGGGGTGCATCCGGTTCTCATTTTCAAAAACAATACAAATCGGACGACCTCATCCGGTTCTCAACCCAGCAGATCGAAAAATCCTCAAATTCGCCGTCGACAGCCCCCCAAATCCCAAATCAACTACTCTAATCATCAATATCACCTACTAATTGCTAATAAA
>Ga0099825_1007824_pt1 | contig 12883 bp, 2 predicted proteins | sample SiratroredBW_FD_76838 | JGI IMG/M metagenome (GOLD analysis project Ga0099825, IMG submission 76838) | Root nodule microbial communities of legume samples collected from California, USA - Siratro red BW | ecosystem: Host-associated > Plants > Roots > Nodule | place: USA: California | collected...
ATATATATATATATATATATATATATATATATATATATATATATATATATATATCATTTACAATAATTGGAATATATATTAGGAAATATAGTAATTTGTTTTGTAAAATAAAGCATTGGGTGACGCATGGGCAGGAAACACCAGGAAAAGAACGAGGAGAAGTATAACATATTATAAGGATATTATAAGGATGTACGTATAAGTCTATCTACATCTATATTTGTTTACACATTTTATTTTTTAACATATAATTTAATTTATCTGTAAAGTTATTTATTTATTTTCTTTTATCTTATCCTCTTCAAATAACTCAAATTTATTATATCTCACTTCTTATTTTATTTGTTATTTATAACTTCTAACTTATCTATTCTTTCGCAATTTATTCTCTCACTTTAATATATATGTACATGATTTTACTATAACTACTAATACGTTTAATCCATATAATAATACCAAGATTAAAGGGTTAATGGTTGCACAATTTATAACAAACCATCTTTTAATGGCAATTATACCTTACTTTGGTGGTATTAATTGTAATTCTAAATAAACAAACCTTAGTGCCATCACTTCATCAATAATGAAGATATGCTTTCAAACTTTGAAAAAGAATATAAACCATTTATCAAGGAATTTAATACAACACTTTCAGTAAATCATAACCGCACACTTGTTGGTTATTAAGTCAAAACATCAAATTATAGGTTGATTTCATTCCACCTATATTTGTCAAAGTTTAAGATAATCTTTACATAATAAGTGATTTAGATAAAACAAAACACAAGTTATAAGATTAACCTTAATCATCCACATTTGTTTTAGCATGATCTTTTCATTGGACTCTTTTCCCTTAAGAAAACTCAAACCTAATTAAAACCTTGTTTATAAAGAGACCAAAGCTTTTGTGTCTACTTTTATTTTGATTACTAAAAGTTTATGTTCAATACATTGTTTCAACTCATGTGGACAAATAATTGAATCATCATTGTTACAATTATTAAGTGGAAAATGGAAAAGAATCCGTTTGAATGGAGAAGGAATGTTGGGTTAAATTTGCATGGAGAATAAAGCAAAAAAAAAAAGAGGTTTTGGGAGTTTGAAGAAAATTAGTTGTGAAATAGAAAGAATTACGTATTCAAGTTGGTTTCTCCCACCTCATTCTTTATTTTGATGTTGAAATGGAAGAAAGTGACTTGGCATAGCCATAGCCATAGCCAAGAAAATTATGTGACGCACTTTCCTCAAAGGACAAAGGAGAAGTCGGTGTCTAATCCCATTATAATATTTAAAATATCAAACTAATAAACAAAACTTAAATATTAGTGTTTAAAGCAAGATTTTAAATGGTATTTGATTATGCTACCTATTATTAGTATGGATTTTTTCTGTGTCCCAGTTTATCTAGTTGAGAGGTTTTTTTTTTTCTTTACATAATAAGTTATTTTTCCTTTTTTTATTATTATATGGTTCATATCATGGTAAATTAATTGTGAATATTATAATGTCAATCTAATTAAGATGTTAAAGTTAATATTGATATTAAATAAAGAAAATAATTTTAACAACAAAGTTTTATGTATCACATAAGCATGTATTACGTAGCGACATTGCATTTTATTGTTTTTATTATGAATATACATTTACTTTATTTAATATAATTAATTACGTTGAGTTTATATTCTGATTTGAATTGACTAAAATAGTTATTGCTAGTATAGGTTTGGTTAAGATGATCAAGAATATTCTAAATAAAAATATATAATGCAGTTTTAATTGCTTCATAAGCAATTTTTTCGTTTTAATTTCTTTTATGTTTCTAAACTATATTAAAATAAATAAATTATAAAAAATTAATTTAGAGTAATTTATACTCGTTCAGTATAAAATATCAGAAATAAACAAATGCAGTCTAATAATGTTTTTTTTATTAATAACTAACCATATATAAGTGATATAAGGAATATAAAATTTATATACATGTAAAAACGGAAAATAACATAAAAAAAATAAACATAAAGGCTGTGAAATATGTACCTACATAATTGTAAATACTAGATAACTTCCACTGCGAAAAAAAAAAAGTAAGATATACAAATGGTTAAACACTATACATCAATTTTCTAAAATATAAAATAATTAATTTACTATATTCAGTATAAGATAGAGTTTTTCAATATATATAATATATATATATATATATATATATAGACACACACACAGACTCAACCTTATAAGGTCTTTTAACCCATATTAATAATATTATTTTTTGTTTATGCCAATTAGGTTTTTTCCCCAATTGATATCTATTTTGAGATTTTTTTTATGTTTACATATTTTTTTCTATTTGTGTCCCTGATGCTTTTTTTTATTTTATTCAAAGTTGATTAAAACTTTGTTTCTACTATCAAGGAAACTTTTGATCAACCTTAACTGTGATTATTTTGATTAATGTGGTTTGAAACAAAAAAATTCAGGTGACATTAATAAAAAATATCTATTAAAAAGTTGACTGAAGAAACTTTTGGTGAACTTTACTATGACTGTTTTGACCAATGTCACCTAAGAAAAATTTTCAACTTATGTCGATTACAAAGTCGACCAAAACTAGATTACAAAGTCGACCAAAACTATCCTTAATCAACAATTTTAAAGTCAGTTAAAATAATCGTGATCAATACATTAGTTAAAAAATATCATCTCATATAATTCAAGAAAAAACTTTTTATTGATATCTATCAAACAAATCTTGAAAAAATTTAGCTAAAAGATAGCATTATCCAATCGTCATTCACTAATATCTTTAAATTATTTAATATTAAAATATATTTTTTTAATTTAGTATAGTAGGAATTGAAATACTCTATTAATCAAAATAAATTAATAAATTCAAATTATCTTATCGAAACAAAATTATTTGATAAATAAAATAATTTGAATGAAAAATAATTAAATTTTAATTCATTTAAATTTGTGAAAACTTTTATAAAAGAAAGTTTTATATAATGAGATGGATGTCCAATCCACGAAGATATATCAACTTATATGCTTAAATGATTGACATAAATTTATATGTTTGAAGTAATTGAAAGTTAAAATTAAAAGATGTAAAACTATTTTTAGTACGTGATCTTTGGTTATATTTATAGTTTTTCTATATATATGAAATACAAATAGTTGTTGTTCTTAAGGACTTGAAAGCTATAACAATTTTTTTTTATATTAGTTTTGAAAGTTTTTTTTCGATTTTATGAAAGATACTTTCAAAAGATACTATAATATTAAAGTCAGTTATCAAATACCAGATATTAAAAAAGATTAGAATAAGATGTATCTTTTTCTCAATGATTTCCTTTTGTTATTTATAATGATGATTGATCTAATCGATAATAATTGTTTTTTCTTTTTGTGAAAGAGAAAGTGTAAAGCATACGAAAGTACTGTTATTTGTTAAAAGATGACATGAAATTCGAAATAAATAATGATAAGGAGTTGGTTGACCGTGATCTTATTATCTTGAGTACATGTCAATCTTGAGCAACTATATTAAATATCTGATTTTGATCGGCTATTATAGGAATCTTTATGATTATATCGTAAAGTTATTTTATCATAAATTCTTGATCGGCTATTATAGGAATCTTCATGACCATATCGTAAAGTTATTTTATCATAAATTCTAAAAAAGTTAAAACTATTTTCATATTTTTAAAAGGGTTTCTCGTCTTATACGATTTTTTTTTTTAATTTTGTAATCAAGTTCAATTTGACTTGAACATTAAGGTCTATCATGTCTCATATGGATCAATAATATTTATTTTTTTGCATTCAGACAATATTATCAAAATTATATATTAATTTCTAACTTGGTACTAAGATTTTGGCATGAAAGAACTATTTTTTGACAGTGGTTAAAAAGTGAAGCAATCATATAAGCTTGTGCATGTTGGACAGTATGCATATATGAAAGTTGTAACCTATACCCTATATATATAGCATCTCAATTTTCCATTATTTCACAAAAGAAAAAAGAGAGAAAATATTACAACACTTTTCTAGAAGCCTAAGAAGAATTGACCCCTCTCAAAACGTATTTTGGTTCCTAAGAATCATCCTTGCAGCATATAGTAGTTCCCAAGAGAATTAAGATGCCACACTTTCAAACATTGAGGACCAATTTCACATTACATAACTTTAAAGGGGTAATGAGTTTTTTTCCCTGTTGATAATGAATTCCAACACACTTTTCTAAGGAGGGTTGAATGGAAAAAAGAAGCTTTTTTTTTTTTAGAAAAAAAGAAGAAGAATGAAAGCACATACCAAAACTAACTGGTATCAATCCATTTCCTAGTTTCACACCATGTTCATAATTCTTTACTACATTACCTTCATTCAAATAATTTCGCATCAAAGGCTTTCTTAAAAATTGACCAATCTTTTGATTAGCAACAAAATAGACCCCATTTTCCAAGACCAATTGTGCATGGACTGGTCTAACTCTTGTAAGTTCTCATTTTGATGAAAGGGATGCGTGCCTTATCCTAAAAGGCAACCTTTGGACGAGCATTTTATTCCTCTCAATAAAGACAGAATGAGAACTTCACTTCAATTATTTTTATTCATGCACTTCACTTTAACCTACCTCCCTATCAAACATATTTTCCACCCTTTAATCTATTAATATATTAATCAATCCTTTGGTGGTGGAGAAAATTGTAGATGAACATTTCTTAGTATTCTGTGACGCAAACCAAACCAGTACAAAAGAAAGTGACAACGAGAGTTAATTGAAAATTAGAACACTGTCCAAAAAGTGTTTGTATACTCAAAAGTGTTAACACTGCTCCTCTTCACAAAAGAAAATTTAGTTGATTCAATACACTTATGAATGAAGGTTGAACCAATGATTTCTCTACTCTCCACCAAGAAAGAATCTTTGAGTAGTATATATTTAACTTACATTTATTTAATAACATACTGATACTGATTTGATTTGATGGTTTTTCATAACAAATCTTATAAAATAGACTTTAAATTTAACTCAATCTTTTAAAACTAGTTCACAAAATAATATTTGTATTCAGATAAAATTGTCTTATTTTTAGTTGATCTAAGATTATTTAGTGGATGTAAGATTTTCAGCAAATACGATGACAATTGTGTATCCAACACAATGTCAAATATCTTATCTGAGAGTGATGAGAGAAATAAATAGAAAATAAAGTTTAGATAACGGACACAAATACGATACGGACACATACACTTAGACATATGTAATCTCCAAAATATAAAATACAGATATACATATCTATATATATATATAATCTAGATATTTTTTATTATATATAGGATTTTTTTATCTATGTAACAAGTTTATAAGTTTTAAAAAAATTGTTTTATTAGTTTCATTTAAAATTGTGTTGGAATCCTATTAGAATGATAAGACATATAGATAAATATATTTTGAATTAGACACTTCACTTACACATTCGAGTGTCGTACATGTGTGTTGAATACGAGACAAGAGACAAGTCACTTAAAATAGAGTGTGTGAAGCTTTCTAAGTAGAACCCTGCTAAGTGGTTGCTAAATGATTAACATGGTCAAAGGATTTGACTGGTTGTAACAAAATGAGCGAGGAAGAAAGGGGTAATTTGATAGCCTGACCTTAAGTTTTTGTGAGACCAATATGCCAATTTGGTGATGGGGTTTATACATATGCGTCAAGTTTTTATTGGCACTAGAGAAGGGTGATGGTCCTGGTCCTTCCCATTAGGATTATGTGACCACAACAACCCCATAATTTTCTCCACAAAGAATGGCTTCGAGAGGATACCACGTGCTTGTTCCTATCGATATCCTCTCAATAGAGCAAAACAACATTGGTGTCAGTGAAGTACACATTCACTGTTATTTCCTCTCTATTCATCAAGCTCTCAATTCATCAACATCTATTATTGCACGGATGAATTGACGAAACTGAAACCATCCAAACATCCATATTTTAATTAATCCATCACCAAAAGCTAGTGGATTGACCAAAACAAATAAACTTTTGAGTATGAGAGGAAATCAACTAAGGCCTCTGTAGCTTGTAAGAAACAAATGTACATTTTGGTTGCTCCACTGTAATTTCCAAACCCTGTTTGATGTGATGTTTCCTTTTGGAAAGCATTATTAATATTCTTACCAACTGGGGCTCTTCGCTCTTCAATTCACAGTAACAAACAAAGCAAATAGATATTTCAAAGTAATTGATTTCACAATATAATATAAATAGTTCCACCCATATATGTGTATATTGTATCCTTTTAGCAACCAAATGCAAGCATAGAAGAAGCATTAGAAGGACTAAGGAAGTCTACAAGAATAGGGACAGCAAGGCTTTGTCTACAAACAACAGGAACAAAGGGAGTAATTTTTTTATGTCCAATCTAAATCTGAGTGATGAAAAAGAATGGATGTTTCCTAGGCATGCATCAGGTTTGTCTAGTAAGAGGAGGTGGTTGAGGGCACATACACCACAAAGTGGAAGATGGATATCATGTGATTGGGAGCTTAAATGTAAACCTTGTCTCGGTGTAAGGGTATAAGAATACACTTATTTTATGGTCTACACGTTACAATCTACGGCACCACATGAGGTACACATGTATTGGCAAATAACACCACCACACACATATTCTCTTGGTGTGTTTTGAGAGTTAGATGTCTTATCTCTTGAGCTTTTAGAGAGAGTCAAGGAGCTAGGTAATGGGAGTTGGTGAGTGGACACGTTAGTTGGATACCAAAATGAAGAGAATGTGATAAAAAAGTAGTTGATTAAAAGTCAACCCAGATTTAAGATACCTATGCTTTAGCTAAAACACTAGAACTGGTCGTGTCAAAGCAAGAACTGTGGAGGGGTAAAGAGTATCACGGGCCATTCTTAAACAGCAAATGCCAATGTGAATCCATGAACTGGTTGAATTTGTCATAAAGTTACTAAAATCTTACTTTGTAAACAATTGCTAATGCTAAAGGATTTGGATACTGTGGTTCAAGAACTGAAAACACCCCATCATATACGTCCACAAAATTGGAGATTACTCAATGCAAGGCTGGGCCAGCTTCTTCTGTCTGAACAATATCTAGCCACTACCCTGGATATACATCAAATGGAAGATATTTTGTGGTTAAAATGAAATGAAATTGATATCTGAAAATCATATGCAGCATCAGAGATATTTTTTCAAAGCTCAAGTAGCCTATGGCTTTATCTATTGACATTGAATAGTATATTTTATGTGATCAACATTCAACAAAAGAAAATGGAATAGTTATGCATTTCTGATATATAAACACTCTTACAATGTTAATGTATCATCATACATCTGGTCACTGCTTGCTGACATTTATCACTTCTCTCATGTTTTCGTCATCCCTTTCTAGCTGTCTTCACCCCAAATTATCTCTACCAAACATTTTCCATTGCTATAAAAAGGTCCTATATGTACCATTGTACTAAACTTTGCCATTACTTCTGATTTCCCACGTGGATATTACGAATAGAAACAACCAAGATACTACTACTTCTTCCATGTATTTCATTTTTCTACCTCTACTTTTGCTATATATATAAATATATAATCTTGGTAAGTCTCAAAAGATGTTATGATATACGAGTCACGATGTTGAGGAAAAACTGTCTAAGCAAAATAGCATACATCAACACGCAACAAACATCAAACCAACGCTTTCAAACTGTATTTTAGAACATCGAAACAGAGAGTTCAATTTCACCGTCCAGTATAGTGTTCCCTTTCCAATATTCAATTTGGTGAAACAAAGACGCACAATGATCTTGACATAGGACCACGGATTGTGTTTCTCTTTTTTTCTTCTTTTTATATGTTTTTATCTGGTACAGGGGACCATGGTAAAGTAGAAAACAAACACACACGTTTGTGGATCAAGTTTCCCCTACGTACAACTTGGGAGGAGTCATCATCATCTCATCGTTCATGATGTGATAATGGCTCCACAATAGAATGCACCCTCCCTTGTGCCTCTGCTACCCTTATATAAAGCCACGCACCAGCACTTCCATCAATTAACCGTTCGTCCATCCAAGCTCTCAACTCAAGCCTTGGGGTGATGATAGAGAAGACACACTGTGAGAACAAAGGAAACATGGAAGGTGAAGGAACTGAGATGAAACAAGAATCCAGGTTCAAGAGGATTTGTGTGTTCTGCGGAAGTAGCCCTGGGAACAAAAGCAGCTATCAGGATGCTGCTATTGAGCTTGCCAAAGAGTTGGTAACGTCTCACTCTCATGTTTCTTCTGCTAACACTAACATATGTTTCTGCTAATTTGAAACTCTGCATCCTAATGCCAACCTTGTTTTGTTCAAGGAAATTGAACTTGGCATGCGTTGTTTTTGGTTCATCCTTTTAATTTTGCTGGTCTTGGTTTGGCTTCAATGTTCAATTAAACCTCTGTTTGTTTGTTGTTTCTTCATCTGTTTCTTGATACCCCACATGGTTTCTTCATCCACATTTCAACTACATAAACCCCTCAAGAAAAGTGAGGTGAAAAGATTCTGTTTTTATTATCATAGGGAGAGAGAGAAATAATTCATTTTAAGTTTCTTGATTTTTTCATGGATATTTTGTAGTATGGTCTATACAGAGTTTAAGCATCCACCTTTTGGTAGTTTCATGTTGGTGGGAGAGTTTAATGAAAGAGTACCATTGTTGAATTATTTACTTAATTCACTGATTTGGGCACTTTTTTGAATGATGAAAAGGTGTCAAGAAATATTGATCTGGTTTATGGAGGAGGCAGCATTGGTTTGATGGGGTTGGTTTCCCAGGCTGTTTATGATGGGGGTCGCCATGTAATTGGGTGAGCATAATCTTGGTTGTGATTCATCAATGTTGTTGGATTGTATGATATGTTGTTAATTTCAACTATTTCATGTCATGATATTGTCTGCAGGGTTATTCCCAAGACACTCATGCCAAGAGAGGTAATGTTAAGATGTTTTGGAGGCACTTCACCAATCATGATTGCAAATAAAAAGAAAATGACCAAATATCTACACACACAACGAGAGACAGAGAGAATTATCTACATACCCTTTACCTTTCCACCACAATATGCTTTTCTTGTTCCACTCCTACCTATCCTCTTTAGACAAAGTGTTAATACTGTTTACAAAATGATTTCAGTAACAGTGTACAGAAATTTTTACATGATCACAAATTATCAGATATAAAGTGTACTAATACCAAGTTGTGAATTTCTCTCCTTTTTATAAAACAAGTTATACCAAATTAATGCACAAGTAAGATCTCTTAAGCTTTAGTGATTTTGCACCTTACTTTTGTTATCACAGTGTATGGATTTTGCACTTTGTCTTTTGTGGTGATTCTTTTAGGTGTTGGGGTGGGAGTTATGCTTGCTTTCCACGTTGTTTTGGTTTCACATTTGAGTCTTTTTCTATAGACTTATCCATCAATACACCTGGCAACCTGGGGTCATTCCTTCTGAGCCATTTTCTCCCTCTCTCTCTCCAAGTTCCATGTACCCTCCTTAGATTCTTGTGGCAACCCTTATTTGATCTCCATTTTCTTATCATTGATCAGTAACTTTTTCCACCTTTCTTCGTTTGGTCTATTGTTTGGTTTATCTCCCAAGGCAAAATGTCAAGCTATACGATTCCCACTTGAGCCCACTTCTGCAGTACTCATCATTACCCCTCTTCCATTCCTGTCCATGCATTCACTCACACACAGAAACCTCTTTATGGTTTCAGTGATAATTTGGATCCATTTGCGGTTGTGGCTTTTTGCAGATCACTGGAGAGACAGTGGGGGAAGTGATGGCAGTAGCAGACATGCATCAAAGAAAAGCAGAGATGGCTCGCCACTCTGATGCCTTTATTGCCTTACCCGGTTCGTACCACACACCATGCTTCCACCATCTTCCCTCTTAAACTCACATATCATTAAACATCTATCTAACTTGTATCACATAAACCAAAAATTAACTCTTTTCAATGATCATGATTTCTAAGTTAGAAAACAAAAACAAAAACCACCCTTCTAGTTTTTCCTTATGTATCCATATGAACATGTAATTATACTGCATATTTGAGATTAATTATAACTTCAGAAGGGCAAAGCAAGTGATGGGCACTGTAGTGACTGTACAAATTCTGTTCTTTTTTTGTATGAATGTAAGGTTTTTTGGTACACACTACTTTGTTGATGATGGTACATGTCGATTTTTTTATGAATGTGAGGTTTTTTAATACACTACTTTCTTGATGATGTTACGTGTCAATGAATATGTACATGTGACATGTCAACTGCAAATCATTATGTGATAGAATGTCAGGACTTTAAAATTCATCCACAGATGGTTTATAGACATGTTTGGGACAAAATCCACATGATCTATAAGAGATTGTTCACCCTCTGTGATGCAGATGCACCACTTTATTTGTCCAATACATCAACAAAAATCTAGATGGGATCTAAGTTTAAGAACATGCATTACAGTGTAGAATACCCCATCACCAGCCTCTTTTTCTTCTGTTTAAATTATGCTTTTTACATAGAGTCATGCTATTTTCATGCCCAACATTGTTTTTATGTTTGAATTTTGTTATACTTTATATAAGATCTATTAATATTCTAAAAGAAATATTTCAATAAAAAAATTAAAAAATAAACTAATTAAAAAAGAGTGAGATTTACTTTAATTTATTTATCTAAAAAATATATTGTACGCTAAAAAAAATTATTAAGAATAATAATGTGTAGTATATTGGTAACAATTTTTTTCTTAAAATTATGATTATTAATTATGTATGTCTTAAATTGATAGATTAAAAAGCTAAAATTTTAAAAGGAAACAGGACAGATTTCCAAAGATTACTCACAGGCCCAAGAAAAACAAAATCAAGGGCCCCATATCCTTTCTTTCCCTTTTATGATTCAATAAAAGAACTATAAAAGGGGTCATTCAGTGAATCCTTATCTGGGTCCAAGTGAAGTGTCTACATCCATAACCAAATACAATTAAAAAAAAAAACTACAAACAATGGCAATGAAAACAATTAATTAAAATATAATAAAATTGCATAGAAGAAAAGTTATGAAGATCATCATCTTCTAATCTTGAAACTTAATTTTGTATATGTATAAACATTTTAAAATGTGACACCTTGAGAAATAGATAGAAAAATTAATTAATAACAATGTGTCTTCTTTGTGAGTAAAGGTGGCTATGGGACACTTGAGGAGGTTCTTGAGGTCATAACTTGGGCTCAGCTTGGCATCCATGATAAACCAGTAAGGACCCTTTTTAATCTTCAAAGATTTAGAAAGAGAAAAACAATTTCTTAATCAAGTTGATCATGGTTTTGGAAGGTGGGGTTGCTGAATGTAGATGGATACTACAATTCCTTGTTGTCTTTCATTGACAAAGCTGTGGAAGAAGGCTTCATTAGCCCCAAAGCTCGCCACATAATTGTATCCTCCCCATCATCAAAAGAGCTTGTCAAAAAGATGGAGGTAATGTTTTACACTCTCATTCAATCAACAAACTTACTTTACATGATAGTTTGTGAAAGATTGTTAATTTTAAAGTAGTGCAGAGACTATGTTTGTGGAAAAATATGATGTTTTGTTTTACATGTAAATGGTTGTGCTCATTACAATGAAATGAATTTTTGTTTGATGGTTATAGGAATATTTTCCACAACATGAAAGAGTTGCCTCTAAGCTGAGCTGGGAAAGTGAGCAGATAGATTATTCCTCAAGTTGTGACATGTCTAGGTGATTAGAGGATTATGGAAGAATGTGTAGAAACAGTTGTTAGTTGAATGGTTTAAGAGAGAACTATTGTTATGGCCAGAATTGTTTCATGCTATTGCAATTACCTGTTAGTGTAAACTACAGAACTGACTTCTATGTAGCTGTGAAGCCTAACTATCTGCTCAATGTGAATTCTGGTTTTCAGATCACAGAAATCCTAAGATATTTGTTTTCCTTGTGTCCTTTTTAGCTTTCCATTGTGCACTTTTGTTGCATTAAAGCTCAACTAAAAACTTCTTTTTATTCCTTATAGGGACCCATCTCAATAGGTTCGCTGCACTTACTTTTTCACGTCTCGTCTTGGAACATAATATTTCTGAAAATTTGATTTTTTTAAGACTGTAATCTCATACAGTGGAACTGTTCTGTTTTTGATTTGAGCGGTCAAATTTAGAATTGAGTTTGAGAATATTTGACTTTTATTGAGAAATTCCACTTAATTTCAAGCATAACCATCACTCTCAAAGTTAGACAATTAGACATGTATACAGAGGACCAAACTAAATAGACATTTTTTTTTAAATTAGAGAAAAAAATGAAAATAAATTATTTATATCGAAGGTGTGTCAAATTTTAAAATTTAAATATAAATTTGAAATTAAATTTAAATTAGTAATTTTCATTGAATTCATGTTTATCTTAAATGGATTTCTATAAATCAAGATTTCAGATTTAAAATCCAACTCAAATTTAAATTAATATCAAATACTGTCAAACAATGGTATGTAGAGAAATAAAATAAGATTTCTTCTTAAATGAAAAATAAATCACGTTATTTCATAAAAATTAATGTAATTTTATTTAAACTAAAATTAATGTAACTCGTACATTTAAAAACATTACTTGAGTTGAATATATAATATAACACCCAACATAAAAGAAAAAAAAAGTTTATAATAATACCACATTAACAAAATGCAACTAGAGAAATAGCCGCTAGAAGAACTATTCACAGCTTTAGAGATTAAAACAAAAAAGATGAAAAAAAAAAAAAAAAAAAAAAAAAAAAAAATTA